>Ga0160467_100023_pt1 | contig 302007 bp, 266 predicted proteins | sample HID1972I_E11MG_FD_108221 | JGI IMG/M metagenome (GOLD analysis project Ga0160467, IMG submission 108221) | Enriched pill bug-associated microbial communities from UW Madison campus, WI, USA - HID1972I_E11 MG | ecosystem: Host-associated > Arthropoda: Insects > Digestive system > Unclassified ...
CCCTCACGAGCTGGTGAATCTGGTCGATGATCCAAAATATAAGGACATCGTTGCAAAACTGCATGCTTTGGCCACATCTTACGTGGCAGGAAAGACAGAATTATCAAAACCTGCCTTAGACGATTAAAATAAAGATAATATTTTAAGACCTTACTTAAAGGCACGGATAAAAAATATGCGTAATTCATTGATATTAACTTAAGAAATTTGAAATTTAAAACGAATAGGAATAGACTGCTAAGAGAGTTGCAGCGTGGATGGTTAGTTCTACTCATGGCTTTGACCATGGTAATAAGTTCGTGCCAGCAAAAAGGTCAGGCTAATGGAACAGATTCTTCTAAGGATAAAGATATCCCGACAGAACCTCAAGTAAATACAGATAAAGAGCACAAGGGAATGGTTTGGATTCCTGCAGGTGAGTATGAACAAGGAGGTGACAATGAACAGGCAGCTGATGATGAATACCCCAAGCATAAGGTAAAACTGCATGGATTCTGGATTGATGTAGCGGAAGTTACAAATGCTCAGTTCGCCGACTTTGTAAAGGCGACCGGCTATGTTACGACTGCTGAAAAGAAACCAGATTGGGAAGAAATAAAAAAACAACTGCCACCCGGGACTCCAAAGCCTGATGAGAGTTTATTTGTGGCGGCTTCATTGGTATTTAAAGCTCCATCGACAGAGGTCTCCCTGGAAGACTATTCTCAATGGTGGGAGTGGAAGGAAGGTGCTAGCTGGAGGCATCCTGGGGGTCCGGGAAGTGACATTAGAGGCAAAGAAAGTCACCCTGTTGTCCACGTGTCCTGGTATGATGCACAAGCTTACGCGAAGTGGGCAGGCAAGCGACTACCAACCGAAGCGGAATGGGAGTACGCATCCCGGGGAGGACTGAAAAACAGTGTCTATCCTTGGGGAAATGAGTCCGTCAACAGTGGCGAACCCAAAGCAAATTTCTGGCAGGGAAAGTTTCCAGGGAAAAATACTCTTGCTGATAAGTTCTTCTATTCTGCTCCCGTCAAATCGTTTGCTCCCAATAAATATGGCTTGTATGACATGGCAGGAAATGTTTGGGAATGGTGCGCGGACTTATACCATCATGAATATTATAAAGATGTGCAAAGTGGTGTACTGAACCCCGGCGGACCGGCCACGAGTTTCGATCCCGCGGAGCCTACTGCTTCAAAAAGGGTGATGAGGGGAGGATCCTTTTTATGCAATGATAGTTATTGCTCTGGCTATAGAGTGGCCAGAAGGATGAAGAGTACCGAAGACAGTAGTTTTCAGCACCTTGGTTTCCGTTGTGTAAGTGACAAGTAAGTTGTTATTCCGTTTTTTTTTTACTAAAATTACCTATTGTATGTCTTGTATGTCACATTCACATTTTCAAATCAAATCAAAGGTCTTTTTGCTCTTATTAGGATTGCAATTGGCGGTGATGGCTTCCTGTCAATCAGATTCCGCCTCTGACAACAAGATCGGTAGCATTCGACAGACTGATAAAAGCTTTATAAAAAATCAGCGCGACAAAAAGCAAGATTCCTCTTGCTGTCAGTCAAATATTCCGGATCGCTTTGCAGTGCCTTCAAAAAAGATGAAACCGGAAAGTTTGAAGTTGAAAGAATAGTCTACCGGTCTGTACCTATTATAGCCAACCTCGGTGATTTCAACCCAGGCTGCTTATCCTTTATTTTTAGCCCAGACCGGGTAGTCCCTTTCCAAAAGATTCTCAGCCCAGTTCCCAAACCAAGCATAGCCAACCCGGCGTTCATACCCGATCTCCGCTATTGAGTACTTTTTAATGCCATCTCTATCACAAAAGAAAGGTTTGTTAGTTCCGATCTCGTAATACCGGGCCCACATACCCGGAGCTGCAGGGTCTGCAATCACTTTCCTGTCAATACCTCTTGCGGTGCCTGGCGCCGGTATAGTAACAACCCTGTAACCGGTAATCTCGACGTCTTTTAGCCAGCTCACCGCACCATGTATGGCATCTTTCATTTCTTTAGTAGGAGAGGGCTGGCCCATCAGAATCTCAATGAGCTTAACACTTTCAGATCCGCTGATACAAGGAAGCTCATAAGCTCTTGCCTTTGCCGGCAGCAATGTTACTTCGTCGTATTGCTGACACCAGCCGGTCAATTTTCCCTTTACTATAATCTGAGTCTTCAAAATACAGTCAAGGCCTCGTTGAACGGCGTCAGCACTGGGCGCCACCAAAGCAGAATTTAAAACATCCATTCCATCTCTGCCTAAAGCGACATCTTGGAGAAGGTTCATTACGTTAGCCATTGCATTATCGTTGTACGTAATATGACCCCTGTATCCGCTATGATCAGGATAATATTGAGGCCATCCTCCGTTCTTATATTGCGCCTTCAATAGAAAGCGAATTCCATTTTCTGCGGCTGCAAGGTATTTGGGGGTATTATATTTATTGTATGCCTTTATCAGGTAGACTATCTCTTTTGTTGTTGACTCGTTATCAATATTCGCATCATCGTGACTAGCTTCAATTGCAATATCCGCTTTCAATGAATCAGAAAACTGAACGTTGTAACTGAAAGCTTTACCATGATATTGCTTAGACCAACCGCCGGACTTCCGCTGAAAGAGCAACATATTGTCTGCCTGAAGGTCTTGTGCATTTGCCTGGAGAAAAAACAAGCAAAAAATCCCAACCAAAGTAATGCCGGATACATATTTTAATAATTTCATATAATCGATTAAGTTTTTTTAAGATCTATTTTTTGAGCCAACTCCAACGTTCCGCCCAATCTGATAATATATTATGCTTCCACTTTGAAATCGTTTTCCCGCCTTGGATTTTCCCGTCATACAAGTCTGGTGCTCCTTTGTCTGTATACCAGTTTTTACCTAATTTATAATCAGTGGAGTTGACTTTTCCCGGCCACAGGTTAATGACAACTAGTTTTCCCTCCCCAAAGTTAATATTCGGAATACTCGAAGTGAATCGATAACGCAAGATTTCCGCTTGCTTAGGAACATATTTAAGGCCATACTGGCCGTTACCCAGGTAATACCCTGGCCACTTCTGCACAGTATTTCCATAAGCAGTCTCCATCCAAAAACAAACACTGTCTTTCGCAATATTTAGTTCAGGACCTTGTAAGTTGAATTCAACAAGGGTACAAAAAGAAACCGTGTCTGTAATATTGCTTACTCTATTAAGCACTACCCGGGAACTGTGATTGAAATTTTCAAAGCTGCCACCCCAGCTTTCGCGGGTCGGATTATCCGGATTTCCATCCATCAGGTATAGAAGCGAGGGTGTATCGCCCATCTTCACCTCACCATTGTAATAATTTTTAAAATCCTTACCTAAATATCCGGCACCCTGGATGTATTTGTCATAGTAATCAGTTGTTTTTATGCTATCTAATGCATCGTTTTTTGAAAAGAATCCATAATAAGAAGAGTTTACTTCTATAAACCAGAGGCCTGGAAAATTTTCGGCTATATAAGCATAACTATTGGCACTCCACTTCTTATTAGGGCCTCCAATCCAGTAAACTCGAATTTTAACTTGAATTTCCGGCGCATCATGCAGTGCCTGAGCCAAATCTTCAAGACCACCCCAGCCTAGTATCCAAAGGGGCTGGTCAGTCGTCTCCTTCGCACGTTTGATAATCCAGTTCGATCCTTCCGTCGCCGTACGATATCCCCTATAAGGAGCATTGCCACGCACGCCTTGTTTTGTTACCGACCTTAAATATTCAGGTGATAACAAGCCTTTTTGATGCCTTTTTAACTTAGGCAGATCCTTCTCGTACAAATCAATCATACGTAAAATCTCTTCCGTGCTTCCACTACCGTAAGAAGGCGAAGAAACAAGACCTTCAATATTAAATTTATCACTATACATCAGCAAATGTGCCATCGATTGATTATCATCGGGATCAGTCCCTCCAATATCTGTGCTGATGAGAACTCTAGGTTTAGCAGGTACTGTGTGTTGTGCCACAACGGCAACAACATGAAAGCACAATAGAAAAATTAAGATAAGTTTATTCATGGTCATAAATAATGGAAGGTCTATTATTGGAGTCTCGGAATTGTAAACGTAAAAAGCACCCGAAAGTAATAAGGTGCTTTTACGTATGAGAGCTTAAGTCAAAGCTATTGGCGGATTGACAAGCCAGTAACTATTTAACTGTTTTTTTGACCTTTGTAGCAGTCGGGCCTTTAGGGCCTTGTTCCACTTCAAAGGTAACTTTATCGTTTTCCTGGATATGTTCAGTAACAGCACTCATGTGAACAAAGATACTTTCCTGTGTCTGTGAATCTCTTATAAAACCAAACCCCTTTGACTCATTGAAAAACGCAACAGTTCCGTTTCTGACTATATCCATTTCAATCTCTTCTTGCTTAGGTGTATTGATTTGTATGTTTTCTGCCAGCACCTCTCTTCTCATACGCGGGTCTTGGGGTATGGACGTGATATTGCCGTTAGCGTCAACATATGCCATCATGTCATCTAAGCTTTGGCCTTTAACAGCATTTGATTTTCTGTCATCAGACTTTTCTCTTTTTTCCTGTTGCTTCTTGAGTTTTTTCTTCTCTCGTTCCTTTTTACTAAATGTTTCTGTTGATCTACCCATATTCTAATTAAAGTGTGACATCGAGCTTATATATAATAAAGTTCTGATGATAAAAATGTTTGCAAAAAATCGTTTTTTGGTCTGGACGGTGATAATAGGTCGTCGTGACATTATTTGGTAAAAGTATCACTATATTATTTAATAACTCTGCTACGTCAGTATTTAATAGAAACAACCTAGTGCATTTTAAAACATTCGCAGCCAAAAGGCAGCAATCAGAATGTCGATATCCAGATCTGGAGATTTGTACCAAACAAAATAGTCCGATGAGAGTCCAGCTTCGGGAATTTCTTGAGAACAGGCTGTTTTAACTGACGATTACAGTGCATGACAATTGCAGCAGACACTGTAAAATGAACTATTGAGCGCGGGTTAACCTAAGGTGTGTCTTCTGACCGTTAAACTCCGACGTAATAACAGTGGAATCGCCATAAAACTTGCCTGTTTGTGGCATTACATTTCCACCGATATCTAATGAAAAGGTAAAATCGCCGCCTTTTATTTTTCCATCTGAGATTGGCAGATCCCCCCGGTCGCTAGTCACGACGCCGGTTAAATTTTCTCCGTCAACTTGAAAAGTGTAAGTTAAGGGAAGTTCCATATCGCCGAATTTTAAAATGCCTTTCCACTTTCCGTTAAGGTCAGCAGACGCAGCCAGGCAAATAGCAAAGCAGCAAACAAGCAGCGCAAACATCGAGATTTTTCTTTTCATATAAAGGTTTATTTGGGTTGACTAAATGTAAAAATATTTTTTGAAAAGAATCAAACCACCTGCTATTATATCTTTCTGAACAACACTTTTGTGCCTGTAAGAAATCAATAATCACTCATCAATAATCAATTGTCGACTCTTTCAATCGGCCTCCGCTAATGTAGATGGTGTCCCAACTCCAGTCGTTACGAACTTGTTGAAGCTGTAAAGAAAGCTTTGCCATCCGCTCGAACATAAGTCGTAACACTCTGCCTTTGGGTCAAGTCCATATGCGTCATTTTTAAAAAAGTGCGGTTAGAGCTAGTGGATAGATCCCAAATGATCCGTGTGTTTACCCATTCTTTTTTATTGACAAGTTCAGGGAGGTCTATAAGTGCATCCTCAACCCGCCAAGCAACTTTCCTATTCTTGATTAGTTCCTCAACTCTCATGGTTTTGAAAACCTGTGATCCAAATCGAATAGTAAAACTTTGACCTACAGTTAGTGCAGATCCTTGGAACATTTCGGTCCACCACTCACTGATCTGGGTCGTTAGACCTTCATAAATTTTATCCTCTTTCTCTTGAAAGAAGACTCGTTGAAAAGTTGTCCATATGTTTAAAATTGATTTCAAACTCCCGGCTTCATCTGTACGAATTACCAAAGATGATCAAAACATATCGCTTAAAGCTTGTCTTATGGCAAGTTATGACGAAAGATGGAGGTGGGATTTAGTCGGTCAGTCTTTCCGTTACCCAGAAAGCCACTGAGTACAGTAACAGATATTTTTTTAAAGCTTAACAGTTCACAGCTTATTACATATCAAAAAGAAATCGATACGGAATACTCTGTTATCAATGTTAAATCCTCAATAGCCTTTCCAAAACAATGCAGTTTACCGAAGCGGGGAGAAAAGATTATCTGAGGGATGGCAGACAAGTCAAAGAGTTAAGTTTTAAAATTAACTAAATACAACTTATGATTCCTTATCCAATTTAATAAATTTTCATTAAAAAGTTGGGCATATAGATCTGGCTGTTAAGAAGCCAGGTCTGTAATGCCAACTGTGAAATTTCGGATTTTATGCTTCAAACAGATCAGTTCAAAGTCATCAAGGAAGTTTACTTAGACCTTTTTTGGAGGAAGATCAAATGCTATAGCTTCATGTTCAAAATGACCATTGTGCGCACCGTCACAGAAAGGCTTGTTTTTAGACATCCCACATCTGCAGATACTTAAAACGGTACGTCCCTGAAGGCCATACTCATTGCCATTTCTATCGACAATTTCAAAATCGCCTTCTATTTTCACTGATCCGTTATTGTTGATGGTAAGTCTTGTTTTTGCCATTTGACGTTAGTTAAGGCTCAAAAGTAGAACATTGAAGACAGCCTCTACAATCTGATTCTTATTTAGAAACGTTCAAAAGCCCTGGATTTCATCAGGATTTTGTAATCCCTCTGCTAAACAAAGGCAGTTATTCTAAACTTACAGGAAACTGATTTAATGAAATCTCATATTTCGAATCGATCATCCGCAGGATACATCTGGAAAGGTGAGTTTTGTTCAGGATGTCACGGTCTTATTTGGGCTGCTTTCCATCAATTCGATGTTTTGAAACCATCATTCCTCAAAGCTTCTCCTCAGATTATTACTTGCTGGCTTTCAATTAACTTAAAACTTTTCCGGTGGATTAAACCTTACATTAAAAATACAAAATCAGACGATTTTAAAAATCAGTAACATGAAAACACAAACAATTAACCAAAAGATCGATATTAATGCTTCTGCCGAAAAAGTTTGGCAGGTACTATGGAATAAAGATAGCTATAAAAAATGGGCAACGGCCTTTATGCCAGGCTCACATTATATCGGAGATCTGAAGCCGGGTGGCAGAATCCAATTCCTGGATCCTGATAATAATGGGATGGAAAGCGATGTTGAATCAGTGACAAGAAACCGCGAAATAATCTTTCATCATCTATTTGAGTTAGAAGCAGGGAAAGAAGGTCGCAGTCTCGAAGATATGCGCGAGAAATATTTACTCAACGAGCAGGATGGTGTTACTACCTTATCGGTAAGCTCAGATATGCCCCAAGAATATTTTGGAGAAATGGATGCCGCAACTACCAAGGCCTTGCAGATCATAAAAGAACTGGCAGAGCAGTAGAATCTTTAATCGCTGCAAGCTAAAGCTTTCGCAACTGCTCCGCGTAGCTGTTACCAATGGGTAGGAGAGTAGTCTGCAGCTGTATCTTCCTGGTTTGTATAGCTTTAATCTTGTGCTTGTTTATGACATAGCTCCTGTGAATACGAACGAACTGACTTCCAGGAAGCATTTCCAATATTTTTTTCAAGGTCATCAAGCTTAGAATAGGTTTTTCGTCGCCAGTATGAATTTTAACATAGTCTTCCATACTTTCGATATATTCAATTTTATTAAGGCTAATCTTTACCAGCCGATATTCGGAGTGTACGTAAATTGCAACATCATCTTGCAGAATGGAAGATTGTTGCTTATATCTTTTGTAATCAAAGGCTTTCTGTACAGCGTTTGAAAAGGTGTCAAAACTGATAGGTTTCAGGAGGTAGTCGATAGCTTCAAGCTGGAAACCCTCATAGGCAAATTGTCTGTACGCTGTGGTGAAAATGATGAGCGGTTTTTCTTCAATGGCCCTTGCCAGATCAATGCCGGAGATATCTGGCATGTTGATATCCAGGAATAGCAAATCTACCGGATACTTGTTCAGATATTCGATCCCGGAAAGGCCATCCTCGAAAGTTCCAGCCAAATGCAGCGCGGGAATACGACTAACATAGGTTTGAATCAACTCAAGAGCAAGCGGTTCGTCGTCTATTGCCACGCATTTTAGTATCATAGGAAATCATTGCTATAACTAAATTAAGCTTTTGAATCTATAACTAAAAGAACTTTGAAGAGTTGGCCGCTGCTGTCTACGGATAATGTATGAGTGTTAGCATAGAGATATTCAAGCCGTTTTCTCGTATTTTCAATACCAATACCGTCTCTTTCCTGTTGTTTCTTACGCTCAAAAATCTGGTTTTGTGCAGAGAATATAATCTGGTCCGTCTTGATCTTGACAGAGATTTCGATATTGGCTTCCAGATGGTTGCTAAGTCCGTATTTAAACGCATTCTCGACGAAGGTCATCAAAATGAGTGGAGCTATACGGTGCTTTGCAGGATCGCCTGTCACACTATAATTCAAGGTCACTTTTTTTCCCAGGCGGAGATGTTGTAAGTCGATGAAATTGCTGATACAGTCAATTTCTTCCTGCAGGGGAACAAAATCAGCCTGCGACTCATCGGTTACGTAGCGCATTATTTTCGAAAGCTTCATGATGCTCTCGGCCGCTTTGTCACTGCCAATCACACAGAGCGTATAAATGTTATTAAGCGTGTTGTACAAGAAATGAGGATTTATCTGAGCCCTCAGGAATGAAAGTTCTGCTCTGGTTTTGTCAGCCTCAGCAAGGAGTGCACGCCTCTCGGAGATCTGCCACTGCTTCATGGTCTGAATAGCTGAGCCGAGACCGATAATCATCATGAAAATGAAAATTCCCGTGATGTCGAAATGCATAGGGGGCGTGACATGACGTCCCGGTTTATCGAACCCGCGTGGAGGAGGAAAAGGCTTTCTAAGTTCTTTTTTATGCTGGTTATGCGAGACCAGTCTGTCAAACGGCTTGATGACATAAATCAGGGAGACCAACATTATTAAAGCCAAACAATACGGGACGTATTTTTTCCGAAGAAACAGTCTTGGAATAAGAAGTTCTGTATGAAGATAGAAGAGTGCCATATACAGCGCACAAAACCGAAGGTAGGCTACAAATACAGCGCCATCAAAATCTGTCAGCGGCCCGCCTTCGTTCATGAAAAGCAGGGGGAGAGTCATAAACAGCACCCAGGCTAAGATATGCAGGAGGATCGGTGATGCCTTAAAGATGCTCATACACGAATATAGGGTAATTCTACGGCGACTAATACAGCATTGTTACTTAGAGCCTCCAGCTCAACCTTGCTGGTATCCCATAAAGCAAGGGCATCTTTTGGATGAAGAAGGCGACCGTTGATCTCAAAGGCACCGGAAAGTGCGAAACAAAAGAAGCTGGTCTCGTTCAGAATATATTCTGTTTCGCTGCGACCGTTAAACTGTCCAATACTGATTTTGTAAGGACAGTTTTTAGTTATTGCCAGAAACTTGTTTACAGCATGGCCAAACTCAAAATCATGAATGAACTTCGAAGTGTCTCCGCTTATTCTCTGGTTTTCAATATTAAGCATTAAAAAGTTGATCTCATGGTCTTTAAAGGGATTACTTATCTTAAAGCGACGTGAAGCAGGGCAATCTACTATAAGTAATTGCCCAACATTCACTTCCGTTGCTTTACGGGTCAGGTTGTCCTTATAGATCAGGTCTCCTGTAATCGGGATAATCACCGTACTCGTATTTGCTGTGACTTTAAACGATCGATCCTCTTCTGATTTTAGAAATTCATCGTTGAAGGATTGAAGTCCGGAAAACGTATCCGTTTCAGGTCGGAAGAAACGCGATCCGTGCAGCTCATGAAGAAAAATACGACCAGGTAAACCCTTCATCCTAAGCAATATTAATTTTCATTTCAAGTTCAAATCCGTCCGTAAGGCTGCCAGTAACCTGAGCAACCTCTATTTTTAACATGTCGTCGCTAAAAACATTGTCATTCGCATTATACATATAGCCCGACATTCCTTTTTTATAGCCATTGACCAGTGACACGGCAGAACCTGATCCTTCTGGGAATGCAATTTGCGTGATCTTCAGCGAGTTTCCCGATGCACTATACACATGCACATGAATGTGCGTAGCCCTGCCCGCATACCATCCCGGAAAGATAGTTGTGAAATTCACGATCCCATTCGAATCAGTGATCTGTCTGCCGCGAAGAAAATGAACAGACTGGTAGTTGGCAGACTGCATACCGCTACCCCCGTATTCAGAATAATTCCCTTCTGCATCGCAATGCCAGATGTCTACTATAGCTCCGGGTAGGGGATTGCAATTGCTATTGATCGTTAATTTTGCAGTCATTTTATAGCCGCTGCGACCGTCAGTGATGTTGCTCCTTACATAAGACGATGGAGCTTTGGTGGGAAATGGTCCTTCTGTTTCGGTTGGAGCAATTGTGCAGGAGTTCGACACGGAACCGGTATTTATAACCGTGCCGGTGCCTGATGGGTCATCGGTAAGGGTTGAGCTAGTCTTTTTACAGGCTTCAAATACCGCCGGAGCAGCAATTGCGCCCACGAGAATGCTTTTCAAAAAACGTTTTCTTTCCATATGTATTTGTAGTTGTTTATTGTATTGCCTAGCCTCTGCTGATACTGCCACCTGTTTGCGTTACTCTGCCAGTGGTACCAAAGTTTCCTGTCTTAGTGCCTTTAGTGTAAGTGCCGCTCATAAACAAGCCGTTAAAATTTACGGCATTTGCTACATCACCTCCTGTGTAAACATTGTATGTAGTGTTGGCTTTCAATTTGGCGCTTGCGTAGATCAGCGTTGTATATGCTGTTGGCGCCTGAAATGTAAGAGCTTCTCTTCCATCTGCAGCCTCAATATGAATGAGTTGATTGGCCGATCCACTACCCATGATGACCGAATTAACTGTAGATGCTGTTGCACTTGGACCACTTGTCGCGCCACCAATACCAATCAGAATACCGCCTGTGATCTTGAACGTCCGCGCATCACAGTCGATGCTCGCTTCAGGTGTTCTGGCACCAATTGCTACTATCTTCCCCCCGGTGATCGTAAAAATTCCGTTTGAGTCCATGGCATCGTTGCCCGTGCTATAAGCATAAATATTGCCGCCATTGATATATATCGCTGTACCCGCGTTTAGACCGTCATCAGCTGTTTGGGTGCTGATGTCGCCATTGTTGATGGTGAGAATGCTCTTGCTTTCAATTCCTTCGCCGGCCGTGGACTTAACGTTAATTGTGCCCCCGTTAATGGTTACATAGGGTGTTATAGTGGCGTCAGTCTCTTCGTAAGATGCTGCAATTCCATCATCACCCGTATTTAGATCGAATACACCATCATTAATTACGACATAACCCTTCTCCACCTCAATTCCATCACTTGTGGCTGCAATCTTGATCGTTCCCCCGTCGGCGATGAAAGCATCATTCGAATGAATGCCATCCGTTGCCGCACTGGTGATATCAATTTTGCCCGAGCGGATTCTGACATAGTCATCGCTGGCGATGGCATGCTTATAATTACCTTTTATACTAAGATTTCCCGTTCCGCTAAAGATAAGCTGGCCTTCACTGAAAATTGTTCCCTTCTGATCCTCAGTAGAACTTGCGTAAGATTTCCCATCGGCCATTGTGTTGATGGTGTTATCATTTAAAACGATAAACGCTCTTTTAGACGATTGTATGTTTATAGCCGGTCCATCATTGTTCGTGATATTTGCGCCATTCAGGTTTAGTCGGAATTTCTTATCGCTGTATATTTTTAGAGAACCATCCGTAGTAGTTCCGGAAAGGGTGTACTGTACCTCAGACAAGCTGGACACAACTGTGACGTCGGATCCTGATGTTGTAATGGTAACTCCTTTGCCTGCTAAAGGGTTATCAACGGAGACCGTAGTACCGAAATTAATTTGTACTGTGCTTGAGAAGACAGATCCTTCTACCAAATCATCAGCATCTACTGCTGTTTCCGTTCCGCCCTCCGCCTGGCCCTTAGTAATTGCGGAGCTGTCGATTTCTACCGAAGTACCGAGGCTGCCTTCTGAGTCCGAGTCAGAAATTCCGTCGTTTTTCGAGCATGAAAATAGCATGAAGCTTATGCAAAGTGTGGCTAATAGGTTATATTTCATAGTTCTAACATATAAGGCATCAAATATGACGCTCTCTTCTAAGAACTAAGAAATGTGTCGGTGAAGGAGATGATTTTATCGATGGATGCTGTTCAAACAACGAAAACCATAATGGGCCTTGTTTTCCATGCCGATCTAATCCCGGGAATCCAGGGATAACACTATTCCTCTGCCTTTAGTACGTCGTCCGTTTTATTAGGAGCTACGGCTGTGCGCCTGCCTATCATGTTGCTGACGCGATACATCAGAATAATACTAATGATGGACACCACCACAATAACATAGCCTACTATATCATAATGCTGCAATGGACTGGCTGGTGTTTTTTGGTACACAATCATACCCGCAACTACAGCAGCAACCCCGCCCGCTATTTGCTGCAACGAAGCGTTGATACTCATAAACGCGCCCCTGTCCTCCGTAGCAGGTATAGCACTTGTTAACGCTACAGATGGCACCATACGACCCATAATACCCATCATCATGACAATATTAAACAGTATAACCAGCGCAAACGGAATCATGGATTGATTAGTGTATAAAACGCAAACGATCATCATCCATACAGACGCGAAGGCGAACAGCTTAAACTTGCTCACCCTGTCACTCAGCTTGCCAATTATCGGCATGATTACTAACGAACAAACCCCTGATACCATAAAGAGAACCGGCAATTGGGTGTAAGACACGCCCAAATTATTTACGGCGAATGCACTGCTAAAAGGCATCATCATAAAACCGCCTATAGATAATAGAGCTGTTGCGGTAAAGCCTATTCTATAGTCGCGCTTAGCTACCGTAGTAAAGAGGTGGCCTACTACAGAGCGGTCGTGCTGTAAAGCCAGATGTTCTGCAACAGGCTGCATTTTAGTCTTTATAATTATGGCGATTATGGCAGCCAGGGCAGCGGTAGACAGAAATGGTGCCTCCCAGCCCCAATGGTTGGCTAACCAAATACTGATCGGTATACCCAAAACCTGGCTGGCGCCAAAACCCATTTGCAGAAAGCCCATTACCCGGCCACGTTGCTGCAATGCAAACAGATCGGTAACGATGGCCATAGATATAGAACCTATAACACCACCAAACAATCCCGTAACAATACGTGCAGCCAGCAAAAATGGGTAACTGTTCGCTAAGCCGCAGGCAACGGTGCCTATAATAAATCCGGTGTAAAAGAAAAGTAGTAGCTTTTTACGATCGTACTTATCGGCAAAACCTGCAGTTAGTAATCCCGAGATGCCCGCACTGAAGGCATAAGCAGATACCGATACGCCGAACATTGTAGGAGTTAAGCTTAATGATTTCATCATCATATCGCCCAGGGGCGACATGATCATAAAGTCAAGTATGACTGTAAACTGTGTCATAGCCAGTAAGAAAATTACCAGTTTTTGGTAGCCGATAAAGGGCGTTGAGGTGATGTCTTTCATAGATGTTGGGTGCTTCCAACAATTTAGGCTTTTCCCATTTCAAAATTAATAGGATTCCAAGATAGGAAAATTTTACGTTGCTTCTGCAACGCTGAAGCCAGCGCATCTTTATCAAGGTCCTGACAATAGCACTTAATGAATATCAGTTTGGGCTTGAAAGCCACTGCGAAACGATCAAAATCTGATTTTTGCAATATCCATGCTGCTGTTGTATTGCCGAAAAGGAGACATATTTAGGTCAGCCGAATACTATCTTTTACACGATATTTTCAGCAGCATGGACAAAATGGCAAGGTGATTGAGATCAATTCCTGTATCCGTTAAGGAGGATTACGTTTTTCGAAGAGTAATGCGGTAATCAGCTCCCATTTTTCCGAGATTCTCTGTAAGTAGCTAAGTTTTACTTTGGAGCATTTACGTTGAATAGCAATTTAGGCAACATTAATGACAGGCATAAGGCAGCCCTTTATTGGGCATTATTAGGGGTATACCTAAATAATTTCACCACCCCGGTGTCGACTATGCATTTCAGACAACAAATACCTTTCTTTGCTGATAATCATATTTGCGGCCACCCAAGTCTCCCCGTCAACCTCAACCGAGGTACTAACTTCAGGATTAAATTCAAAGCTGTCACTTTTATAGCTAGCAATAGCATTCTGATTCCAACTGAAGACATTCAAGTCAGCAACTTCAAAATCAGTAGCGCTAAAAATATGATTTAATAAGCTTCTTACTATTTCACGCCCGAGACCTTTATTCCTGAAAGCCGGGTCGCCAATCAATATTCTTGAAAGTCGTGGAATCTCATTTTGTAGATTTAGTTCACAGTGGCCAATTATTTCGCTGGTAGATATAAGTCGAACCTTGAAGGCCATTCTTGTAGTGTCAGTAATGTAATTTGAGAGCTGGTTTCGAGTCAATGGATAGGTAAATATAGGTCCAGCAAACTGAACCATTTCCTGTTCATTCTTGATCCAGCCGGTAAACCTGTCGAAGTCTTCTTCCTCAAAGGCTAATAGTTCAATCATTGCATTGATAAGGTTCTATCGTAAATAAGCTTCTCGGTAGACACCCCATCCTCTATACCGATGAAATAGCTCCTGAACCCAAACCTTTCAAGTAACTTCTTTGAGGCAGTATTTTCCGGATCAATAATTCCGACCGCATTCAGCGAAGGAGCTACCCGGTTAGCTAAGGCAAGCAAGTGCGTGCAAATTTCGGTTCCGTGCCCTCGGCCCCAGAATTTTTTTTGAGAATGTAGCCTACTTCAAGAGCAGAAGAGTCGTCTTTTGATTTTTCTAACTTGCAATCGCCAATAAAGTTATTTTCGTTGGTATAGACCTTAAAATATCCAAGTGACTTTTCCCTTGCATTGATGTTCAAAATAGAATGGAATTTTGCTCTCGCCTCTTCGTCAGATAGTCCCTTTCCGGTAATGTATCTCATAACATCATCATCCATAACTAGTGAATAATATATGGAAAAATCATCGGGCGTGTACTTTACAATGGAAAGCGAGCTGTTGGTCATAGATTAAAGTATTTCCAGATCATCCGGCCGAGTTATTAAAAACGTTTCCCAAGCGTAATTCCCGCCCGCGGATATACGTCCTCGTAGCGGGAGGCAAACAACCTTCCAACACCGGTATATACTTCTCCGAATAAGCCATTTTTATTCAAAAATTTACCACCAACAGCCACTCCGGCTCCAAAGGACATTTTATTTTCATCAGTCAGGTCAAAATATCCCGCATCGCCATTGTAATAATAACTACCGTCCTGATAATTCAGAAGACCGGCATTACCTTCAATAAAAAAACCGGCAGCCGGCTTCTTTCCGAAATACATTCTGTAGTATGGAAGAAAGCTGAAGTTGTAATTGATATCGTCATCAAATCCAACTACAACAGAAGCGCCAACGGCCTGATTATCGCCGACAACTCTTTCATATGTGATCTCAGCAATTCCGAGTACACCATAGAGCAAGTTGATCTTCAATTCATTTTTCTTCATATTTACCGTTTGCTGAGCGGTAGAATGTTTAACAGAATCAGTGCTTTGAGCGTAAATAGAACCGGTACGGCTTAGAAGGACAAGAATAAAAGCAAGTAGAATCAGACGCATGATGAAAGTTTAGGTTTTCAAAAGTGATCAAAGATAGCAATTTATGCTTTTCTCTATTCATCTTTCCATATAGTGTTCCTCTATTCTGTTCATGTGACTGGGAATAGATTTATAGTACAAGCAGCTATTAACTTCGTTGTAAGGGATTCGGGCAGTATTCCATGGCTCCAAACAGGATAGTTGTTGAGGTCGTACCAAGGCAAGTTCTCATGACACAGAGGCTCGCTGTCCTGCTGCGCTTCCATTCGCCCTCACTCTGGTAACCAAAAAACTGCTCGTACACCAGGTATCTGCTTGCAATCTCCTGTCGATCCAGGAGCTGGATTCTAAATCATCCTGTATATCTGCTATGACCACATGAGCATCTTCTTTTACTTTGCCCCATCGATCAAGTTTCATATTATAAACATTGCATAAAAAAACGTTCACGTTCTCCCATTTCATTAACGAAAAAGCTAAAACCTGAAGGTTTTGGTTTATTATAATTGGTGTACTGTAGGACGGAAAAGAATCTCGTTAACGTCCATATCTTCCGGCTGATTGTTAGAGAGCCATGTATGGAGAGCCGTGGAAAGAATACCACTATCATATTGTAGGGAACCAAGCAGGTATGACCTGGTTTAAGGACCCATATATATATATTCGCAAGTAAGAGAACCTATAATGTGCCATACCAAAGCGGGTAGCTTCGTCAGCTATATGGAATGTCAATTCACTTTTTTTTCTATTAACAATTTTTCAACCTTTTTTACCAATTAATAAACTTCCCTTAAAGTTACTGTACATAAATTTGTTTAGTATTGAATAGCTAAAGTTTGACTTTGGCACTAAGCAAACCATTATTAACCTTTTAACAATCATGTATGACCAAAATTTTACTACAAACCTTTATTAACCTATACACCGGAAAAAGGGAGGCGTGATATTCGATCCCTGTTTTCCTTCAAAGACTATGTGCAAAATGTTGCGCTGAGTTGACTGTGACGGCCTCTAACAATGCCTTAATCACAGTGCTTACGTCTATTAAAGCATCGCGGTCACTATCAGTCGTTTTTTATCGAATTCGACCGTTTAGCCTATAAAGTAAATGGGTGGAACTCATCGGGCTTAACCTAATACGTTCTTCTGGTTCATTAAAATGTTCCGCCATGTGAGTAATAACTAACCTGCCAAATTATAAAGCGAAACAAACTAAAAATTAATAAACAACTAACAATTACAAACTTAATTACTTGGATTATGAAAAGACTGCTACTTCTCCCAATCTTGCTGTGGGCTTCTCTCAGCTTGTTTGCTCAGGAACGGCAAATTACCGGAACGGTAATCGAAAAAAGCACACGAGAGGCATTGCCAGGTGCATCAATTCTGGTTCGGGGATCCGGTGCGGCAACCAAAACAGATAACAATGGAAAATTCTCGATCCGAATCACACCTACCGAAACCGTCGAGCTGGAAATTAGAATGATCGGTTTTATAAATCAAATTGTTTCAGTGAAGGGAAGCGGCCCAATAAGTATTGCACTGGAAGAAGACAATAAGGCGCTGGATGAAGTTGTGGTTGTTGGTGTTGGTTACGGCTCTCCTATAAAAAGGAGCGAACTTACCGGCTCTGTCTCTACGGTATCTGGAGCCACCCTGGCACGTGTCCCGGTGTCTTCAGCAGCGGAAGCTTTACAAGGTAAGGCAGCTGGTGTACAAGTAACTACCTCTGATGGCGCACCTGGTTCGGAGGTGAACATTCGTATCCGAGGAGGTACCTCAGTAACACAAAGTAACGCCCCTTTATTTATAGTTGACGGATTTCCAGTTGATAACATTAATGATATTCCGCCGACAGATATCCTGAGTATTGATATTCTAAAAGATGCATCCATGACGGCGATTTACGGTGCTCGTGGAGGAAACGGAGTTGTGGTCGTAACCACAAAACGTGCCAGCTCCGGTAAGTTAAGCCTTAATTTTAACCACAACAGCCAGGTCAGAACCCTCGTTCGAAAAATCGATTTGATGACCCCCTATGAATTTGTGAAAATTCAATATGAAGCAGCGGTAAGCGATAATACAAGACGTCAAAGATTCCGGGGAAACTTCGGTAACCCTCTCGATTTTGATTTATATAAGCGATTTGAAGGAAATGACTGGCAGGATGAGATTTTAGGAGGATCGCCTCTGAGTCAAATGTATAACCTTACCCTGAACGGTGGATCACAGGCTTTAAGGTTCAATACCAGTATAACTCACCACGACGAGCAGGGTGTACTTATCGGGTCAGGTGTTAAGCGAACCAACGTCAATACAAAGTTCAGTGCGGACCTCTCCAAGAATGTGAAATTGCTCATTAATCCGCGCTTTACCTACCGCCAGAACAGCGGCGCCGGTGCAGGTGCTGTAGGAAGCGGCGGGATTATCGGTGTGCTGCGTTACCGTCCTACAAATGGTATTCGCGAATTTTCATATCTTCCTGTGGAGGATATTGATCCCGAAGAAGAGCGCGTATTTGAATATAATAACCCGAAGGGAGACATCGATCAGAACTACCTAAGGGGAAACAATTATGAGTTCACCAACCAGGCCTCGGTTGATTGGAACATTCTGAAGGGGCTTACTTTCCGTACTTTGGGATCACAGTATATGTCGTATAACTTTAAAGATCGGTTTTGGGGCGATTTAACCTCAGAAGCAATTGGCAACAACCGTTTGCCCGTTGCTGAACTTACAAGCGAAAGACGAAACAGGTACGGATGGACAAATACCTTGGAGTATGCGACATCAAAAGATAACCACAATTACAGGTTCCTGTTAGGGCAGGAGATTCAAAGCTCAGCCCAGTTTACAAACACAAATAGCTCCCGTTATTTTCCAAAAGCGGTAGAACCTGAAAGAGCTATACGAAATCTGAATTTAGGAACACCCTGGAAAGCTTCATCGTTTATAACGTCGCCTGAAAGATTATCCTCGGTCTTTGCTCAGGCCAACTACAATTATGGATTAAAGTATCTTCTTTCGCTTACTTACCGTGCCGACGGCTCTACCAAATTTGCTCCGGGCAAGCAGTGGGGGCATTTCCCTGCAATTGCAGGCGCCTGGGTGCTAACTAAGGAGGAGTTTTTAGCTGATCAGGACTTGTTTTCAGAACTTAAGGTGCGTGCGTCCATAGGTAAATCAGGAAATAACCGGATTGAGGACGATATGTGGCGGTACCAGTACAAAATTAACGGAACTGGAGGGCCGGGCTGGGGGGAAAACAGTGAAACAGGATACGAATACTATGGCAATACCGGTGGTGGAACTATGCCTAATCCTGATATCAGATGGGAAACCACACTTACCCGCAACCTGGCTTTCGACATCGGAATGTTTAATGAGCGCGTGACCATAACACCTGAAGCATATTGGAACACCACCACTGATTTACTCTATCTCAGCAATATCCCCACTACGACCGGATATATGCAACAAATGCAAAATATCGGTCAGGTGACTAACCGCGGATTTGACTTGACTGTTAATACACAGCTTATTAGAAAACAGGGTGCTTACTTGAATGCAACATTCACCTTTGGCGCAGGCAAGACACGTATCGACAAGCTTAATGGGAGGGAAGATGTTCTTTGGATGACGCCGTCCAGTGGATGGAAGTCATCTGAAGCTGACTATATGTTGAAAGTGGGCGATCAGCTCGGCCTTATCTATGGCTTTGTGTACGATGGTATTTACAAATTTGATGAGTTCGATCAGCAGGGTTTCAACTTTGTAGCTAAACCCGGAACAGTGAATAACGATGCCCTTTTTGGTACGCAACCAGGCAGGCCAAAATTCAAAAATTTCGTGGATGGGGAAGGGGAAACCAATGTAGTAAATGACCTGGACAAAGTAGTTATCGGAAATACCAATCCAAAATTCAGCGGTGGGTTTAACCTGGCAGGCGGATGGCGTAATTTCGATATCTCAGCGAACTTCTTTGGGATGTACGGATTCGATGTAAACAACGCTACGCGTTATACTCTGTCCTCTTTCGAAAATAATACCAATAACTACTTTAATATACTTCCGGAATTTAACGCAAGCAACCGTTGGCGTTACGCAGATGATGTCTATGGCGACCGGATGCTCAGCAATGCTCTCTATGTGGATCAATATCGAGAAGTCAATGGAAATGCTACTATTTTTAATCCGGTAGATATCAGTAAGAAAGTAACACACTCTTATTTTATTGAGGACGGTTCGTTCCTGCGTTTACAAGACCTTACTTTGGGCTATACCTTACCTCAAAGCGCTTTAAGACGCCTTAAAGTAGGGAATCTGCGGGTATTTGTCAGCGGTTACAACCTGTTTATATGGACCAAATACTCGGGATATGATCCGGAGGTTGATGTCCAAACCGGACTCACGCCAGGGATCGACTATAATCGTTATCCACGCAGCCGCAATTTTCTGGCAGGTGTAAATATTACTTTATAATCTAACTATTACAGTATAGAAAAATTTATAGATATGAGAAAATACATTATAATTCTCAGTACAGTACTGATAGGCTTTGCCTCCTGTAAAAAAGATTTCCTGCAAGTAAACTCTGACTCCAAATACGAGGGTGATTATGTCTTCGGAAACAAGGAGGAGATAAACAGAGTATTAACAGCCGTCTATGCTTCGTTAATGAGTAATGATAGTTACGGGAATGCGTACTTCAGTACTTTCGCTTTAAATAATGATGTGGAATTTACATCCTTCGCCGGTGAGTTACCGAACGTAAATGGAGAAGATTTTCGGGCTTTTGACGGCGCTCCACACGCTCCGACCATCCTGAGATTCTGGAATAAGCAATACGAAGGCATTGAACGTGCTAATATTTTCATCGATGGAATTCAGAGCAGCCCGGTTTTTACGACGAGCGATATGGATCTTACTCAGCAGCTCGGTGAGGCGAAGGTTCTAAGGGCAATGTTCTACCATGATCTGGTAGTGATGTTTGGCGATGTTCCTTTTAACACAGAGCCTAGTATGAATCTTAAATCGGCCTTCGTGATTCCGGTTACTGACCGGAATGAAATTCTCAGCTTCCTCATTAATGACTTGAAAGAGGCGGCTTCCGGAATGAAGTACGCTGCTGAGTTAACAAACGGAGTGGAGCGCGCTTCTAAGGAATTTTGTTACGGTATGATTGCCCGGATGGCCTTAACTCGAGGCGGCTACGCCTTGTATCCGGACGGCGGCAGGGGTTCAATGAAACGAATGCCCGACTATAAAGACTATTATCGGATTGCCATGCAGTATGCCGATTCGGCTATATCATCCGGGAGGCATACTCTTAACAAATCATACAGGGACGTATTTATCGATCAGACCAACAACATTGTGAGCAATAACGACGATCCGATTTTCGAGATTCCTTTTTTAAGAAATTCGAGCGGTAACGTGGGTTATGTTACCGGAGCTGCAGTTGGTTCCCTCAATGATCTGACAAACCATGTTTGGGGCGCTGCAGGTGGTGGCATGAGGTTAAATGCTTTTTACCATTACTCTTTCGATCGCAGTGATATCAGAAAAGAATATACAGTTGGCATGTGGAGTTACGATGCAACCGCTCAGCCACAGGTACTCGTTGACTATACCATGTATAATAACAAGTGGTCCAAACTATGGGCAGATCCGTCAAAAGCTTTAGGGAATCAAAGTACCGGCAGTACTGGTATCAATTTACCCTATATGAGGTATGCCGATATTTTATTAATGTATGCGGAGGCTGTTAATGAGGTGGAAGAAGGTGTAAGCGGGGCAAATGGAGCAAAAGCAATCGAGGCTTTTAAGCAGGTTCGCAGAAGGGCATTTGTCAGTGCAGACGAAGCGGTTAAGGTTACAGCCTATACTAACACCGTGACGGCCACTAAAGAGTCATTCTTTAACGCCATAACGGAAGAAAGGAAATGGGAATTCGGTGGCGAAAACATCCGCTGGAAAGATTTAGTTCGCTGGAACCTTTATTCGAAAGTAGCATACGATAGCTTCAAGGAATACCTTATCGTGGCTTTGATGGCCGGAGGTGACTATATGGAGGGTTCCGAAAAATATCAGAACTTGCCTGTTAACAAGTTTTACCAGCGTATTCCGAATCCAGGCGATAAAAATGTCTATCCGAATACAACTCTACCCATCATTAGATTTTACAATCCATGGGAAGCAGCGCTAAATCCAGGTACCGAATGGCTAACCGCAACTTATTATGATTGGTACGATGTAAATACTTCGATGCCCAAAAACCAGATATCTTATTCATTCCGTGGATTTGTTAAGGGCGGACCGTCAGCTAACTGGGAAAGCTTAGATCCTAATAATCTCCCTCCAGTGCGTTATATCCTGCCTTTCCCTAACCAGGCTATTCAGATGAGCAACGGGACTTATAAGAACTACTATGGCTATAACTAAAGTCGTATAAAGAAAATTTGATATGAAACTTAAAATATTTATACAGAACATGCTACTGGCAGGTTTGCTGGTTTTTGTTCTCAACGGTTGTAAGAAACCGGATCTTCAACTAACCGATGAGGAAGAAAATAGATCGTTTATGGCTGTATTTCGTATACAGGGGAATACCGGAAAAAGCGGTGATCCATTAGCCAGCCAGGTTGTTAATACAAATGATATATATCTGGTATGGAATGGCATTGATGGCGCTGCGGGTTACCACATAAAGATGAAAACTCAAGCCGGTTCCTGGGATATTCCAGGGGATATTCTTTGGGATACCATCGTAGGGCCTGAAGTCCTCAAAATCACAAAGGAAGATTTGCAGTATTCAACCAGGCACAATTTTATCATACAAACCCTGTCTCCGCTGGGAGAAGCTTATCATTCGAGATGGTACGGGATGGGAGATGGTGCTCATAATGACGACCGGGCAGAATTTGATACGGGGGAGCGAATAGGTATTCCTGATGTTGTATCCGTTGCCAGTGTGACTGAAAACAGCATGCGTGTTTATTTTGACCTGAAAGTATATAATCCGGCTCCTCCCGAGCTGAACCCTAGCTTTCAACATGAAAACGGGCAATTTCTTATCGACGAAATATTGGTGCAACCCGCATCAGTAAATCGGGATTTGCCCTCACAAACCATCAAGTTGAGCCCAACGGATCTGACAAATGGATATGTCGACGTTACAGGCTTAGTTTCAAATGCCTTATATGTTGTCAATGGGCTTAATAATAAGGTCGTCCGCTACTGGGACCGCCTGTATAACACCAGTATGGTTCGTATGAAAGGTCAGGTAGGAGAGCCGATTCTTATTCCGCATATCGTAGACCAAACCAATACCTGGGCTCAACAAAATAACGCGTCGCGCCTTGATACGATATTAAATAATTACCTATTTGATAACACGCTTGCCGAGGGCACGATATTCATGCTGGAAGCAGGCAAAAAATATTATCTAGGCAATAATGTTGTTTTAGCCAAAGGCTTAGTCTTAAAATCAAACGCTCCAGGTACAAAGGCTACTCTTTATATGGGGCTTGGCTATAATGATCTCAATAATGGATCACTTGGCTTCAACTTCCAACTTGGACGTAACGCGCAAGCCGGCGAAATCGGAAGCATCACCGTGGGTGACGTCATTTTTGATGATCTTAGTGTCGAGTTGCCACTTGCGGTTAACTTCTTCAACCAGTCCCTGTATCCAGGTAAATCCATTAGCGGAAACTATTTTATAAATCAGAGCTCAGCATCTATGCCGTTCACCTGCTCTAAACTGGAAGCCCGTAATTGTAATTTCCAGGGTATGGTGCGGTCCTGGTTCAGAACGCAAGGCTCAAACCGTCAGGTCATCGAAAATATCACAGTCGATAATTGTTTGTTCCATGATGCGGGTATGTATGATGTTAACGGACGTGGATATCCATTGATTACAGGAGCAGCAGTTTCTGAAAAAACGAATATTTTCAATAATGTTGTCATTAAAAATAACTCATTTGTTGGAGTGTCATATGATCAACTCGTCCGTGAAACTGCGAACCTTGCCTGGGCACCTAGCGTAGTTTGGAACGTTACGATCGAGAATAATACTTTCTTAAACGCCTTTTCTGTCTCGAATGGTCGCTTCCTGATACAACATCAAAATCCTCCGGCTAACAGCAAATACATCATTAAGAAAAACCTCTTTATATCTGTTAAAGGTGCTGGTGATAGCCGGGACTTCTACCAGAGCGGAATGGATTTCAGAACCTATCGTCCTGGAGTAAGTTTCGACATTTCCGATAACTATTCCACTTCAGCAAAATCGGCGAATAATGCGGTTACTTATTTTACGTCTGCAGAGATATTTAACAACCAGCCGTTTAGTCATAACAGCAGAGGAGCCGGATTCAATGGAGGTGCCCTTAATAAGGGAGGTTTAGAGGCAACAAAAGTGATAACGGGCCCAACTCCAATTGCTCCGGAAAACTTGATGGTCGATCCTTATCCGAAAGGTAAAAAGATAGGAACTAGCTGGGATACTGATGCGCATATTTATAACCTCAACGGTCTGCGTTACAAGAATACTCCAGAAGTGCTAAATCATCCGATTTATACGAAAGGTATTGGAGATCCGCGCTGGAGGTAACTCCTATTAAAAAACGATTGGGAAATAAATCCCGAACAATGCAACCTGAAGTCAGCTCACTGAAAAAGAGAAGGCTTCAGGTTTTTTTAGGACTAATATCTTCAAGCGTGTTCAGTATTACCTGCTTTGCAACCTTTGAATAATTATATCCCATCTCTTTAGTGCAGATGATCATAAGAGGTTTCGCGCTTCTGGAATCGTACACCTACATGGAAGATCTTAAAACAGCCTTAGAAATTTAAAATTATAAGGAGAAGGAGCAAATGGTAAACTTCAAGTTCCGTTCTCATACAGTCCGGTAATTTCCCTGACCTCGTCGTCCCAGGGTTGCGCCTTAGTACCATCTTGATTATTGCCGAAACCGTGCAGGCAGCGAACCAGCTCGCTAATTACGTATTCTACTACACCTTCGTCGCCATAATCTCGCACGCCGGTAACGGCAATTCCCCTGGAGTTGGCATACAGGATATCGACATTCGCGCTTTCCACCGAATACAACGAACAGCACATTCCTATATATTTGATATTAGGGCATTTTTCAAGCGCGTCTTTACGAAGTTGTGATGTATAACTGAGCAACACGGCATCCGCGTCGCCTATACGCAAAGCCATCTCTTCCGCATCGGAAGGGATATCCTGATACATTATCACTTCTTTCGCAAAAGTGCGTAGCTTTTCTTCCGCCGAGGGAATTAAATTCAATGGTTCGATAGCCACTAATTTTCTAAACATTCTTCTTTCTTAAATTGAAACTATAATTCACCAGGGTTATCCGTGATCAAATTAACCTGCCTTCCCATCTTCTTTTGGATAACTTCGAAATGATGTAACTCACTTACACTAACTAACGAAATGGCATCGCCAGCTGCTTCTGCACGGCCGGTTCTACCGATCCGGTGGATATAATCTTTTGGCGATCTAGGTAAATCATAGTTAATTACAAAAGGAAGAAAGTTAATATCGATTCCCCTGGCCATTAAATCGGTGGACACTAACACTCTTAACTTTCCCGATTTAAAATTCGCTAAGACTTCAGTTCTCGCTCCCTGACTCTTTTTACTATGGATAGCTTTTGCGTCGATATTATTCTTCCGAAGCTTGTTAACAACAGCGTCAACCTGGTGCACAGAAGAAGCGAAAACCAGGACTTGTTTCATCTCGTGATGATTGATCAGGTAACGCAAGAAAGGACCTTTCTTATCTGCCGAAACGACGTAAGCAACCTGTCTGACCAAATCTAATGAAGCCTCTTCTGCCGCTATCTTAACCACCACTGGTTCACGAAGCATGATTTGATGAATATGCTCAATATCATCACTTAGCGTGGCTGATAATAATATATTCTGACGTTTCTCCGGCAAAAGCGCTATGATTTTGTTCAATTCATCTTTGAACCCTAAATTCAGCATCTTATCAGCTTCATCCAACACAAGCGCTTGAATACCCGATAGGTGTATTGAATTGGAACCGGCTAATTCCAATAATCTCCCGGGCGTGGCAACCAGCACATTTACGCCCTGTAAAGCCATCATTTGTGGATTGATGGACACGCCGCCATACACAGCCACTGTTTTAACGGGTTGCGGTAGTGCCCGGCTAAAGGTTTCGAAAACATCTTTTACCTGTTCAGCTAATTCACGTGTGGGAACTAAAACCAACACATCCGCATGGCGGTTTTTCGACCCCATTGATCCTTGTAAATTCGTTAGAAGGGGCAATACATAGCTAGCGGTTTTCCCGGAGCCTGTTTTAGCGATACCTAAAACGTCTTTTTTACTTAAAATAGCAGGTATGGCAAGTTCCTGGATAGGAGTGGGCGCTGTGAAACTTTGATGTTCCAGTGTCTTTAACAAAGCAGGGGATAAACCGAGAGAACTAAATGGCATAAGGTCGTTTTTTTAATGCAGGAAGATACAATTATATAGGATGATCGACTGCCGGAACATCGGATCGCAAGACCAGCGAGACCAGCTATCAGGAGATTGATTGATCTACCAAGCATGGACTTCTTTCGTGCTTCCATGCAGCGGTTCCATCTTTAAGTTTCACTTAAAATAACATCATGTTACTCATTTTAAAAATATAGATACGGCCTTCAGGCACATTAAAACCTTCAGCATCTTGCTGATCCTGGCAAATTTGCTTATCGTGCGTTTTTGTATTTACCAAAGCTTCGTGCTGATAGACTGGGCACAGAACCTGGTACTAATCCTATATAATGGTAAGGTGCTGGAAGCATTTGCTTCAAATAGGAAAGCAGATCTCCCCGTTGAGCTGCGTGGTCATATTGAAAACTTCCATCAGTATTTTTTCAATCTCAGTCCAGATGATAAGGCCATTCAGGCAGGTGTAACAAAGCGATGTATCTGGCTGATGAGTCAGCAAAGAAACAGTATGATAACCTGCGTGAATCGAGACAGTGGGAGCTATATTAATTGTTCGCTTACCTTCGTAAACCTAATTGTATTCTTTAAGACTAGCACTAACAAAGTTAAACAATTCAGAAGCAAAGATAAAAAGGCCAATCATTGAAGCAGGTATCGCAAAAGACCTTATTGAAGCTGTCCATTCTCTTATATTGATAGATTCGTGGGTTAACAGTGTAAAAAGGACTTATGCTAATTGATTGGATATCCGGCAAACGTCTAATGACTTCGGACCATTTTCTGTATTTTTCCGACAGTTACAATTTTTCCTTCATCTGTAATCATAATGCACATATATTGAGGATGTTTCTTTATTAACTTCAGGCCTGCATTTATTCCCAATACTATTATTGACGTACTTAAGCCATTTGCTCTTTCAGCCTGCGGTCCGAAAACTGTCACACTACAAAGACCTGTCGCAGGGTAACCTGTAACCGGATTAATGATATGTGAATAGCGTTTTCCGTTCAATAGAACAAATTTTTCATAACTTCCCGATGTTACCACAGCTTCTTGTCTCAGAGGTATTGTGGCTGTAAGTTTTTCTCTATCAAAAGGATTAGTTATGCCAATGTTCCAAGCTTTCCCGTTTGGTTGTTTTCCCCAGGTTGCCATATCTCCCGAAGCGTTTATGATACCTGACGGGATATCATTTTTCTGCATAATTGCCCGCCCCCTGTCTGCCGCGTAACCTTTGCCTATAGATCCAAATCCTATTTTCATTCCATATAGTTTAAGGAAAATAGTGCATTGGGCACTGTCAAGAATGATATTCTTGTAGCCAACTTTTTCCACCGACTTTTTAATAGCTGCCGGAGATGGCATCTCGGTCATGGTACCATCGAACTTCCATACTTTTTCCATAGCAGCAAAACTGATATCAAAGGCACCGTTAGTAATTTGAGAAAGCTCTATTGCTCTACGGGTAAGCTCAAAAACCTCCCTGTCTACTTTAACCGGCCTGATGCCGGCATTCCTGTTCACTTCTGAAACCTGCGAAGTACTAATCCAGTCTGATATCAAATGTTCAATACGGGAGACTTCTGCTATTACTGTATCGATGTTTTGTTCGGCAGAAAGTGAATCGGCGGCAACAATAGTAATGTCAAAACGGCTGCCCATAAGCATGGATGTACGATGACGCAAAACCTGCGCTGAGGCAGCTTGGTTATTTGAGCAGATAGCAATACAAGTGGATATCATAACGTATAGGAAAATCTTTTTAAGTGTCATAACTATTATTAATAGCAATCCGTTAAAACCTGACCGCGGGAGATATAATGGCGCAGATCATACTCTGTACTTTCCCGTGTAATCTTGCTCAATATCTGAATCACGTCTTTTTGCATAGCTATAGAACCACACATCATAATAACTCCTCCCTTTTGTAAGAGACGAATGAAAAAAACCTCATCGCGAGCTATCAAGTTGGTAATACGCTCTTTTTCCCCTTCTTGTGAAGTACACAGATGTAGCTGATGCAGCCGTCCCTGCTCTATTTGACTTCGTAATTTATCCAAATGGCTTTCAGATAGCGCTCCGCGGGTTCGGAAACCGGCGTACAAATGAGTTTCGATGCCTGAACGATTTTCCGCAAGCATCCCAAGAAATGGTGCAATACCTGTCCCATTTGCGATCATCGCCACTAAATGGGCCTTTTGAGGGAAATGAAAAGAGGGATTTTGCAATACTCGTGTTTTGATGACCTGCCCTCTCTTTAACTGATGGAGAAAGCCCGACCCAAGTCCCGGAGAATGCAGTTTTACTACCAGTTGTATTTCCTTTCTTACTTTCCCAATGGAATACAACCTTTCCTTCTCGTCGCCAAAAGGATATATTGCCAACAGGTCACCAGAGGAGAATCGCTGCCTCCGTCGCGGACGTAAGCGGACAGTAAAAATATTATCCATATTATGCACTGCAGATTTCTCTACAACTACCATTGATTCTAGCCGCGAAGGCTTATTCTTTAAAACAGCGGGAGAAATACGAAGCGGGACGCCAGTACTTTTGCTCCATGCTTCTACCCATTGATTAAACTCCTCATCGGATTTATTATTTACGGTATGAACTCTCAGTAATGGAACAATGCCAGGACTCGAACAAAGTAGCAGGTTTACGTCGAGAGCAAAATTGCAAAAATCTGGATACGCCCGGGACCCAAATCCAACAACTGATAGATTAATTGGGCCTGATTGCTGGTGCTTATGAGCCAGATTACGTAAGCGATTGGCATTAGAAGGAGCATCTCCAAGTCCATGGGTAGATGTGAAAACGATAATGTGTTTCGCTTTTGGAAACTCCTTGTAATTATTCAACTCCGTAAGATAGGAGCTTTTGCCAAGCGCCAGCAATTGCAGATGAACAGCTTTGGCAAAACCGAACGTAGTTCCATTTTCAGAACCTACAAGAAGAATAAACTGACATTCATCCAATTTGTACTTGTTTCGCATCGTGTTAGATCTGCGTTTCAGCGTAATCGCAAAACCTGAATAGATCAAATAGAGAATATTTATTGAAGCGGCCACTAGCATTAGTGCCCAGACGACGCTTTTTCTTCCTGTATGTACATCCAAACTTAGCGCTGCTAATCTCTGTGAAAGAGGTTTTTCCCCCTGATCGATAACCTGGCCGCTAAATTGATTCACTGCTAGTGTTCCATCTTTAAGTTCTATTAAATAGAACTCTTCTGGATCATCACTGAAGGGAAACTCAATCTTATTAATATTAGCTAGAGTCAAACGTTTTAAAACCTCGAAATCTTCTATTTCGACTCGTTTGATCTCGCTGCTTTGTGAATCGGTTATCAATTCCCTCTGTTCAGCTGCACGAAAGAATTGGAACCTGTGCATGGACAGGTAAGTGCCGGAAATGGCAATAAGTAACAATGGAACGAAAGCCCACCTTCCTGTAATAATATGGTAGTAAGCACTATTGTCTTCCTTTACGATTTTGGAAAAAAAACTATACCATTTTTTTTGACGTTTGATAACGAGAGCAATACCTGAAACTACAATGATGATTAATAAAAAAGCATTAATCCCAATAAATGCCCGACCCATATTGTGAAGAAAAAGCGAACGATGGAGCGAAGTAGTCCATTGAATAAAAGGGCTATCCGTTTGAGGCAGCTGTAAAATCTTGCCAGTTAAAGGGTCTATAAAACCTTTTACTTCATTCCCCTGCACGTCAATAGCTGCCATTTTAACTCTATTCCATTCATCTACCTCCAAAGACGAAATTTCCATAAAGGTTCCCTTCAACTTCTTAATTGTAGGTGCAACTTTTACGGTATCGAGTTTAGTGTATTGTCCTTTAATTTGCTGGTTAACAGTATCAAATCCTAAAATGGCACCGCTTAAGGAAGCGAGTGCCAAAAAGATAGACGTACATATCGCTAAAAGAAGATGTGCATATCGCCAAAAAGATAGAATCATTTACTGAATTTTGAGAAATCTCACATATCTGATATATCCAGTGCCGTCTGTTTTACCCGTTAAGGCCTGGGTGGTAAGCGGAACGGAGACATCATTCAAATTATATTTACCGTCTTCTACAGCCGATTCAAACCGAATTTTATAACCTTTATCAATTTTTGCGTTCTCAATCTCCATCGTGGTCATACTCCTGTCTCCACCTGAAAGTGAAGCCCCTGTAATGGCAGAAATATTTTCTTTCTTTTTAGTTTGAAACTTGTACCATTCCTCCCAATCGTGATACCATCTCTTATCTGATCCCAATACATACAACGTTTTTTCATATTCTCCTTTCGGACTAATTAATGAAACTACGATGTACGCGCCATCACCCATGTAATTTGACATCTGCACCATGCATTTGTACTTAGTTGTTTGAGCCGAAGACCCTGTAGAGGCACCTAAAACCATCGCAATAATGGCTACTAAAAAGGCTAAAACTTTCATCATGATCTATTTTAGAAATTCTACAGAAACCTGTTTTTGTGTTAAAGCCTCATTTTCTTTTGCTAAAGAGTAGGCAGTTTCGTTGAAGTCGGTAAATACTTCTTTCTTAGCTCCATTACTCACCAAAAACTTCAATAACTCATCATTTTTGGCGGTTAAGGCTGCTTTGTGTAAAGGTGTATAACCTTCTTTATTTTTGGTATTGATATCGATGCCTAAGCCATTTAGTTTTGCAAACAACTGCGGATCATTCTTTTCTATCGCCAAATGATAAAGGGTATTTCCATCTTCCTGAGGTGCGGTAAAATTCAATCCTTTAGATTTCAATAAGCTTAGTTTTTTAACAAAATCTGCATTTGGATCACCAGCTCCTCTGCCAAAACTGCCACGACCGCCTTTACCACGGTAAGACTGCACAAGATAATAGGCTAAGTTATTGCCTTGCTTATCTTTAATGTTTATCTCTGCTCCTTTATCTAACAATAACTTAATTGTTTCAGATGAGCCATCATTTACTGCCATTGTAAGAGCCGATTGCCCTTTCTCATTCACAGCATTTATGTTCTTAGCTTTAGGTAATAGCAAAGCCACGACTTTATGATCTTTGCTTCTGGATGCTCCCATGAAAGGGGTGTTACCTTCTTTGTCAGGCTGATTAATATCTACCCCTTTTTGGAAGAAATAAGTAATGATGTCATCCTGATTATTTTTGGTTGCGATATAATGCAAAACATTTTCGCCAGATTCGCTGGTAACTGTAGGGCTGATTTTCAAATCGTCTACCAAATATTTATAGACATCAATGGTGTTTGCACTGCGAAAAGGGCCTTGGGCAGCGATAACCAAGTCTTTTTCCGAATATTTGACGTCTTTTCCGACCAACTTTTTTAATGCCAGAACATTGCCATATTTTACTGCATAGTCAAACGCATTATTACCTTTATTGTCTATAGCATGAATGGAAAGGCCTTTTGATACCAGGTAGTTGGTGATAGCAAAGTCTTTATCGGCACCGATAGACATCAGAAGAAGATCTGCATCGTTTTTCTTTTCGTATTTCTTCTTCAAATCCAGCCCATGCTTTTCGAAAGCCTGAATTACCGGGAGTGTAATACGACCCATAAAAGCCGCATAGGTAATTGCCGTTTGGTCGTGAGAATCAGCAAAATGCATATCTGAGCCTTTTTGAAGCAAATAATCTGTGACCTCAGCATCTGGTTTCGCAGCTGCAGCATGCAGATACGTTCTTCCTTCATGTATGCCCCTTTTGAAATTAACGCCCGGTTGATCTGCCAGATACTTAATCACCTCTAAAGGTGCGTCAGCGCTTATTGCCAAACTTAGTGGGTCGTCTCCGTTTTCTATATCTTTAAAGTTAAAACCCTGCATTTTTGCCTTAACTGATGCCAGATCTGGTTTGTCTTGCCAGAACGGCCTTGATAAAATTGTTTGTTCCTGAGCTCTAAGATTTATCGATAAGAATAAAGCTGCAACGAGTAGTATTTTTTTCATTGGATTAATTTTTTTTATATTTTCTCCTTTCGAAGGTGTGATGCAAATATGCAGAGTTGAAACAGCAGGAGTTACCCTGCTATTTCTTAGCTATACACTTATTAGTTTGTAATATTGCTTTGTGGACTTAACTTACCCATTCCAGGAATTGCGGACACTCCAGATACTGAAATACCTTTTTGTGCGGTCGCTGTCGTAGGATCGATTACATAAACAGTCGGATTGGTATTTGGCGTTACAGCGGAGATATACGCTTTCCCGTCAGCAGTAAATGGCCAGCCCACACTCGTGATCTGGTCAATAGTCGGAAATCCTGTTCTTACCCATTTAAAATCCTTGGTACTCATACGAACAACTGCGTACTGTGTGGCTGCAACACTACTGGCCACTACACCAGCAGTATTATACATTTCTAAAAGAAAATAGTCAGACGTAATGTTCCAAACCTTACGTAGCTTAAAGCCATCTGATGCAGCTTCAATATCAAAGTAATAACCCGCGTCGAAGGCATCAGCATCTTTTTTAATAAGCAAAGCGCCACTTTTTTTCGTAGTTGTTCCGTAGCCTGTAGAGAAGACATAGGTATTACCATCTGCGTCATTGGTTATCTGGCCATAACGCGCTGATCGAAATTGACCACCTGAAGAGCTTAATCGATTATCTTTATACATGCTAACCAAATTCATTTTAGAATCAAATTTGGCGATGTAGATACTATCCGCATTTACCGCTCTTCCACTTGGGCCGACGGCAAGATTGATCGCTGTGAAAAAGTTATCTTTTCCAGCGTCAGCTATTCCTACAAAACTTGCTGTCTGGTCGCCAACAAACTTTTCTCCTAAAACCTGATAAGGAGTGATTGCGTTGTTGTTGTTCAGATCCATAGAGTAGAAAACAGAACCTGTTTTTCCGTCATTAGCACCTGTTAACGTTTCTCCATTAGCAGCGGCGACTAAATAATGATTAAAAGTTCCAATTGTGTTGAATCCCTTGTCGAGCACAAAATCATCGATCTTTTTGAGTGTTCCGCCCGAGCTGAGCTGAAATACTGAACCCGGAGCCGGATTACCTTGCTGATAACTAATAGCGAATAACGCCTTTGTACCGTTATAACCCCATTGTGTGTAGCTGCCGATATTTTCTATAGTACCTGGAAAATTTGTTGTTATCACTGTATCCTTCGCCAAGTCATTAACGGCCATCGTATAAGTAAACGTCGTGGTACCATCTGAAGAGGTAGCGGCTAGAAAATACTTGTCGGACCCAGAGTTGTCGCCTGATCCGGGATCCGAACCGTTATCTTTTTTACAAGCTGCCAGTGATAGCAAGGCTAAACCTACAAGGAATGATCTGTTTTTAATAAATGATTTCATCATCTTTTGTTTTATTAAATGTTACTATTAAATGCACTATTGAACGTTCTCTACTTGATTTCGCCTCTTCATTAAATAAATCCTCAATTTCGCATAGAATGCTCGTCCGGGTTTGAGCATACCGAAATTGTCGGCCAACTCTGCATTAGCGATATTTTTGGCCTCGAATGAAAAATTGTATTTTCCACCTGCAATGACATAAGTGGCGCTGAGGTCATGTGAGATCTGGGACGGCAAGGAATACTTATTAGCTGCCCCCATGCTTTCCCAATTCAAGAAAAACCTGTATACATAATTGAGGTTATAATCCAGATTCAGAACATTACCGGATTTTTTCCCACCAACATGGTGAAAATAATATGCAGCATCCAGGTTTCCGAACTGGTAAGGAATGTTTGGCATGCGATCCTTGTAATGCGAGTTCACCACAGATCCCTCAGATCCTCTATATTGTTCGTTGTCGTACAAGTTCATCACCGTGAACGTTCCTCCCAGCATAGCTTTATTTTTGTAATAGTATCTGGCTTCAATATCCACACCCAGATTGCGTGCATTGCCAAAGTTCACAGAAGTCAACGTTCCTGTGCGCACCAGGATCTCTCGTTTGATAAAATCATTTGTATTTCGGTAATATCCGTTGATATCGAGATACAATACATCAGCGTTTTCAAACTGCTTATTAAGTGTGAAACCCAGATTATAATTCATTGAGTTTTCAGCTTTAAGGGCCGAATTCCCTACTTCAGCGTTTTCATCACCGAACAACTCATTATCAGAAGGTAACCTGTAAGCGCGCTCCATAGAAGCTTTGAACTGCAAAGATTTCCAGAAATAAGTACTGGCAATACCGTAACCCGTCGTATTGTAGCTGGCATTGCGTTCCTGCCAATCAGGATGAGCTTCATCAGCTATATTATAAGGGCCGGTTACTTCCTGGTAGTAATTTTTACCAAATATGTTTACATTCCATTGCCGGCTTGGACGAAATCGGTACGATACACCTAAAACATTTTTCAGGCTTAATCGACGCAGCTTCTCAAACTCAGTTAGCACCTCTTCAGATGCAGTGGACGTAATACTACGTTCAGATCCTGTTTGCGTGTCGTTAATTGTAAAAGCGTGCGCATCATTTATTGCGTAGCTGACGGTACCGGTTAAAGAGTAATTCGTGTTATTAAAGTCAGACAGCGCTGCTGTTCCCCGTTCCCCTTTACTTACTGCCATAGTTTTAAGACCAAGCCAATTATATTTGAAGCTTGAGGTATCCACGTTGCTATTGCTGTTAAAGTTGTAGTTACCTGACGCCCTCACTGTTAGTCCCTTAATAAGTAAATCCCTTTTATAATACTCGAAGCTCGGTTGAACACCCTTTCGGTTTGTCTGAACATCACCGTATACAAATTCAATGTTCGCAGGAGCATTTTGTACATCCTGGTGGTCCTGGCTCAAAGTTGCTCCAACAAAAAAACGGTCCGCCCAAGATTTGTTAACCCAGCCCAATTTGGCAACGACAGTTTCATTGTGGTAGCCGCCGTTAAAACGCTTGAACCATAAGGTGTCCCTTGAGTACTGGCCATCGGTGATCAACCTGCTTTTGATTTTATAATCGTTATCAGAATAGGTCTGATATGCGTTGAGCTGAAAGGAAAAACCCTTTGGTGTAGTATGTCCCAGTATGACGTTTGTCCGATGAGTATTAAATGAGCCGTAAGAGTACGATGCGTCCAGGAACGTGTTTGTTGTGCGGTTGGTAACGATATTGATGGCTCCTCCAAGTGCATCTCCCCCAAATTCAACAGGTACAACTCCTTTGTAAACCTCAATACGCTCAGCAAGAGAAACCGGAATATTGTTCAATTGAAAAGAAGAACTGTTCCCCTGCATGGGAACTCCGTCCATGAAGATCTTGATGTTACGTCCAGTGAAGCCATTCAGAGTTACGTTTAGATCCCCGCCGACACCTCCCGCTTCACGGATCCTCACACCGGACGCCCTTGCCAGCAAATGGCCCAGGTCCAAAGTTGAATTGTATTGAGACTTCGCATCCAGGACAGTTACATTAAAAGGAGTTTCACGAACCTCCTCTATGGAGGTCTTTCCTTTGATTTCAACCGTTCGAAGAGTTACATCGGCCTTCTTAAGCTGAAAGTTGCGCTGCAGGTGTTCACCTTCGTTTACAGAGATCTCTATAAACGAAGCCGCAAAACCAACTCCGCTGCAGGAAATTTTGTATTTACCGGGAACAAGTCTTAGCATATAATGTCCGTCCAGATCAGACACTGTTTGAAAGTTCGTTCCGATGGCCTGGACAGTGATTACTTCCAACGCTTTTCCGTCGCAACTAATTTTTCCCCGTATTGTAGCCGAACGCTGAGCATCTGCCACAGCTGGAAGGAATATTAAGAAGATAAAAAAGAGTAAGAGTCGATTCATGTACTATTTAGATTAATTATAAACAGCGGCGAAAATAGAAGTGAATTCTCTTATTGCTTAGCGGAAAAGGGATTAATAATATCTAAATCGGGATTTTCTGCCTAGGGTCGACGAAAAGGTATTTTTAGTCGACTAAACGGTTTAATAAGGTTCTGATCAGGTTTAGATTTGCGTATCTATTTAGATCAAATATAAATAACAGGAAATAATGCTAATAGAGTCACGTATTAAAAAGTCCAGGAAGCAATTGTATCATTTAAAAGTGGACGATCAATATGTTGCCAGCGAAGATATTACAGTCAAGAAAATCAATTCAGCAACTTTGCTTGAAACACATGCAGATGTGGAAACGACGGCTTACTCTATGCCTGGTTTTTTGATGCTTAGTGAACATACTAGCTTTTCCAGAGTAGATTCTATTGATCTTTCTGTTTCCGGGGATCATTTTCTCATAATTTTCTTTTGCGCAGGAACCTGCTCACTTATTGAGCCCAACACTGTCAAGGCCACTGAATATTACCCTGGTATACTACAACGGTCTTGCGCAACTAGTGCTCAAGTAAGTTTCGGATACAATGCAGACACTGTCGGACACAGAATAATTATGGTTTTATCTCCAAACTATGCCCACCAACTATTAAAAAATGAAACCTGGCCTATTGACGATGGCTTCTTTTCCAAAACCACGAGTTTAATCACTGGCTGCGGCCCTGAACATTATTTGATTGATACTACAATTAAAGGGATCCTAAATGATCTTGCGGGAGATACTAACTACGGTTTACACCAGCGTAACTTTGTGGAACTGAAGCTAAGGGAACTATTTTTCATGCTTCATGTGCAGTATGAACTTTCCAGTATTGATCAAAATTTATCACAGGATATTTATATTAAGCTGATAAAAACAAAGGCCTTCCTCCTCGCCAACTTCATTGAACCACCAACTATCCGACAACTGTCCAGAATAGTAGCATTAAATGAGTTTAAGCTTAAGAAACATTTCAAAGAATTTTTTGGGATCACCATTCATTCTTTTATTATAAACCTTCGTATGGAAGAAGCGGAAAGATTAATATTCAACAATTACCCCGTAAATGAAATGGCGTTGAGAACCGGTTACCGTAGTGTATCGCACTTTATCGCTACTTTTAAAAGTTATTACGGACAAACGCCCATGCAGGCCATAAAAGCACAACAAATATTAGTACGCAAAGCAGTTTAATTTGGTTCAATGTGGTTATTTTCAATTTCTAAACACACAGCAATCAGAATATCCATACACTTACTCATATGGGTTTTAATGGGATTTGTACTGTTTATGTATCCTCAAGTGGCAAGACGCCAAGTTGAGCTTCCGCCTGATTTCCAGATAAAACAGATTGCTCATTTCATATTAATGATCGCAGCCTATTACACAAATGCCTATTATCTGATTCCCCGAGTCTTATTTAGAAATAGGAAGTGGTTGTTTTTCGCCAGTGTGATATTGTTTGCCATGGTTGCCAATTTTACTATGGCCTCGGTACACAACTGGCTAGACCTCACACCTAAGCTTGACGCAGCACTGGGTAAAAAGAGTTGGACAAGTCCTTATGTCGATATTTTTGGATTGTTAACTACTATATTTGTTCTCGGTATTAGTACTAGTATCGCTGTAATACAGAAGTGGGAAAGAGATAACAGCGCACGACTGGACCTGGAAAAACAGAATATTGTTGCTGAACTTTCTTTTCTTAAAGCCCAGATACATCCGCATTTTTTCTTTAATACGCTCCATAGCATTTATGCATTAACGTACAGCGACGTAGGAACATCTAGAAAAGTGATACACAAACTTTCCAGAATGATGCGTTATTTGCTTTACGAGACCCACCAAAATAAGGTGCCATTAAGTAAGGAGCTGTCTTTTATCCGGGATTACATTGAAGTTATGAAGCTTCGAACAAAGGAAAATACACAGATTGAATATACCATTCCGGAACTACATGATGATCCTCTTATTGCACCTATGCTGCTCTTACCTTATGTGGAAAATGCATTTAAACACGGAGTCGACGATGTAAAAACAAGTACGATAATCGTTAGTATAGATTGCGACTCGTCAGCATTGGAATTAAAGATCAGGAACATGGTGGTGAAAAGTAGGTGGGAGGAATTGACAAGCATTGCACATAGCGGAATTGGAATGACCAATACTCGCAGAAGGCTTGATATGCTTTATAAAGACAACTATTCACTTCAGTTTGGTGAAGATGTCCAAACAGGCGAATATAATTTGCACTTATCTATTAACCTCGAATGATCTTAAACTGTATTGCTGTTGATGATGAGCCCCTGGCTTTAGAACTAATAACTTCATTTATAAAACAAACGCCTTTTCTAAATTTGGTAGCTGCACATGGTAGCGCCATCGAAGCGATGGAAACGCTAAAAGATGGGGTTGTTCAGTTGGTGTTTCTTGATATCCAGATGCCAAAGCTGAACGGCATGGCTTTTGCTAATTTCTTACATCATTCTGGTAAGCAGCCAGGAATTATTTTTACTACTGCTTACGATAAGTTTGCTGTAGACAGTTATAGGGTTGAAGCAATTGATTATCTATTAAAGCCGTTTGAGTACGAAGATTTTCTGGCAGCAGCGACTAAGGCTCTTAGTCTTTACAAGCTTCGTAATCAATTGGACACAATAAATAATTCATTTCCGGAAAAGCATATTTTTGTTAGGGTGGGATATCAATCGGTAAAAGTCTTATTAGATAAGATTACTTATCTGGAAGCTCAGAAAGACTATGTTAAGATTCACGTCGAAGGAACAGGAAAGCCCATCGTCACACTTGCGACTTTGAAATCTCTGGAAGAAAAACTGCCTAAAGACCAGTTTATAAGGGTGCAGCGATCTTTTGTTATTTCGTCTGGAAAGATAAGTGCTTCAACTAAAAGCAGTGTTTGGATTGGAGATCTGGAAATTACGATAGGTGAGCGATACAGAAATAGTGTTTTCATCGCGATAAGTGGGAAGCCCAGTGAGTAATAACCTTTTTAAATTAGGAATTTTATCGGTGGGCTTAATATTAAATATATAAACTCTAGCCGTAACTTGCCCGCTAAATCTCATTGGTGTGGGTCCGATATGACTGCTGAGGAAGCGCGCAAATTAGTTGGGGTATCGAAACCAAGCATCGGCAATCCAAGAACAGTCTAGTGATAACGGATGAAGTCTCATCAGGCCCTTTTATTTAGCGATACATTACATAAACTACTTTTAAAGTAAGACTATCGGATACATTAAAATACGCAAGGTTACATGCAAACGTTAAAATTATTTCAGTGTTGCATTTAAGATTTTGAGGAATCGCTTCCCGAAGATATAAACATAGCCTAGTTCTTATGATGATTGATTATTATAACACTCCCCATTTTCGAGACCAAAAGTCTGTTAAGTTAAGTTAATATTTCAGCGTTAATGTTCATGTATTAAGCGGCCTTTTTAGCTTTTTAGCTGTTGATTCTTTTTACCGATTGTTGGGTGATTGTTTGGTCGTGTGGTGCGTCTTAGTATTATAATAATTGATAGTTCTGTAAATCAAATCACTGAGCCACTTCCACCAATAACCTTCATCCCTTCAGGGAATCGTTTCCAGAATCTGATATAGCGATAAGCTACTTCAAATGGAGCGTTGTCAAAGCTCCCTTTTAGTTTCATCGTCAATGTAACGACAGCGACGTCACCAATGATATTTAGATTATCAATAGCGGGCGATAATTCGTCAAACCTAATTTTCCCAGATCTATACGTATTTAGATCGTCTTCTTTTGTTATCACCCTTCCATCTGGAAGAACGAATAGCAAATCACCATGTAAGAGTTTTTCGAGCGCGTTGACGTCACTATTTTTAATGGCCTTGTAAAGAGTATTTTCCAGTTCAAGGATCTCACTTTTTGTTAATGTTGTTCCCATAGTGTCTTGCATAAATATTTAATAAACGTAGTCCGATATTATATAACCGAATATATAAAGTTAAAATAAACGATTTTTTACAATCAAAGAATTTCTCATATCCCTAACCCCATACGCGGCGCATCGCTTATCTTTATATTATGAGAAAGGTATCATTTGCTATGAACATTAGTCTGGATGGCTATTGTGACCACACCCTTGGCGAACCAAGCGAAGAGCTGATGGAGTATTTCGCTGACATGATGGAAGATGTGGATCTGCTCTTTTACGGTCGCGTCATGTATCAGCTCATGTTTCCCTACTGGGCTGATGTTGCAAGAGACCGTTCCGGTTCTCCAGCTGAAATCAGGTTTGCGGAAAGGCTTGTTTCCATTGATAAGGTGGTGGTATCGCGATCCCTGGAAACAGTCCGCAGCAATACAACAATCATCCGTAACGACCCGGCAGCTGAATTACGGAGACTGAAACAGCAGACCGGAAAAACGATTTCGGTGGACACCGTAAGCATGTTGCCGGAATTGATGGCAGCGGATCTGATCGATGAATTTCACTTAGTCGTGCACCCCGTCATGGCGGGCAGTGGAAGACACTTACTCGATGCCGGAAGCCTCCCGGAGAACTTTAAGCTGGAACTGGTAGAAACGCGTGCCTTCAAAAACGGTTGCATAGCACTTTACTACCGCAAAAGGAATTACGTTGCTTGAATGCACTTGCATAGAAATCGTAAAGCAAGTATATCCCTATTCTTCTCATATCCAGTAGAAAACGTTAGAAACTAATATGTACCCTATCGGGAACAGTTAAATTTCTGTACTTTAATTTTGTACCCTTTAGGGTATGAAATAAGAATAATTATTATATTTATACCCAAACGGGTATAAATATGAATCCAATAGCGGCATTTGTTCGCGAGAAAAGAAAGAGTATAAAGCTCTCTCAGGAAGAACTCGCATTTAAGGCCGGTGTAGGCCTCCGGTTTCTTAGAGAACTGGAAAGAGGCAAGACAACTCTGCGTCTGGATAAAGTGAACCAGGTGCTGGAGCTTTTTGGAAAACAGGTGGGCATAACTGATCTGGAACGAGATTATGACACAGAGAGCTAAAATTTTCTATCGTAACCAGCTAGCTGGATATTTGGAGAGATACGAAGCGGGATACAGATTTTCTTACGAGAAAACTTATCTGCGAGACGTAGAAGCCAGACCAGTGAGCCTGACGCTGCCGCTTTCAGATTATCCTTATAGCAGCCGGATCCTGTTCCCCTTTTTTGATGGGCTCATACCGGAGATCCCAGTCTAAATTTTTCTACTTATAATACTATCAGCTTAAATGATAGAATTTCTTTTATGACGCTTTTTAGATACTATGGAAGGCTGGAAGAAAACAATAGAACGACCAGGTCAAATTATGTTCTAGCCGCTGGCCTAAGTAGTAAGATATTCAATAAGCGGGGAATGGTTTCTTTGAATGTATATGACATTTTAGGTTCCTACCGAAGCGAATACACTGAGAATTCCCAGGTTGTCAAACAAAGCTGGGAGAATATCTATGATCTAAAGAGATTATTTAGAGCATCTTTTACATACATCATCGGTAGTAGTAAGGTGAAGAAAGTGAATATAGGGAATGGAGCAGAAGAAGAGAAGACAAGGAGTGTTACAGAAGAAAAATAGCTACACGATGTGACCTCCGCCTAGTATTAAGATCGCTCGCAAGCAACTCATCAAGAAACCAACCATTCGCAACCGTGCATTTCGTAGATTAGCAGTAACTATGTCACAAGACCACATCTAAACATGCTCCGTTACTGGCGCAATACACTTGCAGAGTCTGCCGGCTCGTCATTGACGTAGATAAGACACTAAACCAACGCAATGCAAAGATAGACATACTATAGGGCACAGTTGATCCTGTTCAGACCTTGACTTTGTTAAGCACATATGAGAAACGCACCAATGGAAATGGAGGCATACTCAATACTGAAGAAACCGGGCGGGTGAGGGTAGAGGAAGTACCTGTTCTCATTGCTCCTTTCCATGTCAGCCCTGTACTAGAATATACGAAGCTGACGGGGGAAACATGTATATTCTACCCGTTCTGGATTCGGGCTGTACTTGCCAAAAAAGGACAGTTAAAACCCGACGAAGATACATTTCCCTATATCCCACGCGCTTACATGGAGCCTCAAGCCAACCAGGATGTGAACTACGTCTTTTCAGATGTCGACCTTGTGGACCAAGCCTTTGGTCGACCGTTCAGAGCGAGCCAGGCTGGGAAGACTACTTTGAGTATATTCTTTCCATGTTTATGGCTATAACTAGCCAATCAGAAAGATTGCCAGGCGGTTTTTACGGTTGACCATGAAAAGGCACCTTATATAGGAATCAAGCACGCTAGCCGCATATTTGCTCATCAACCGGTCAGTTGTTCCATGGCTACACGCAAGGGTAATGTGCTATCAAGGTTTGCGTGGTAAGAATCCGGGTGCCCTTTTCAAATGGCAGTCTATAGAAATTAAGATCGTGTTTGCGATGATGATTTGATCTCATGCGTCAGTTGCTTAGATAATTGATGCCCAAATATGAACATACAACCATCCGTAACCTACTATCCGGTATTGTACTTTACACTAATCTTATGGGTTCTTTATCACTGTGCATGACTATAGGGGGGCGTCATACCCATCCCTCTTCAAAAGGCTATTACAATTACATGTTCAAATTGATACTAGCTACTGAGAATGATGGCAACCCTTTCCCTACAATACCAAGTGTAGTCCCCGGTAATATTATCAATCAGACCAATAGCAATAATTACGCTTTTTGTGTCTACTTCAGCCAGTCTGAAGTAGACACAAAAAGATACAAGATTAAGTAATCAAGCTTTATACCGGTAGTAAAAATCCGATAGTTACTATATTTACTTATCTTAGTATGCGCTTTAGGGGTATTCTGTAAAGAATTGAGATAGTCCCTTGGAACCTGATACGGCTAACACCGACGTAGGAAAAAGCATAAAAGGCATCACCTTGTGATGTACTCTCTTTTGTTTTCCGAATTATTCCTGAAGCCATCTTAATTAAATCAATGACGATGGAAAGAAATCTTTGGAAACATATCCAATCCGTAAAGCTCCATGCTCCACTTGTACACAACATCACTAACTATGTAGTGATGAATAATACGGCCAATGCTCTTTTAGCTGTGGGCGCCTCTCCGGTTATGGCACACGCAAAGGCTGAGGTTCATGATATGGTAGCTATCGCCCATTCAGTGGTAATTAATATAGGAACGCTCGACGAATATTGGTCTGAAGCCATGCTTATAGCAGCTGAAACTGCGCATTCATTGGATAAGCCATGGGTGTTAGACCCCGTTGGTGCCGGAGCTACTCCGTTTAGGGACGATGTACTGCATCAGTTATTGCAGTTTAAGCCAACGGTCATAAGGGGCAATGCTTCCGAAATTATTGCATTGGCTGATGCTAACAGGAGGGCAACCAAAGGGGTGGACAGCACCGCTGAAAGCATTGAGGCTGTAGCAGCCGCAAATAGCATATCGGGTCAATACGATACGGCAGTCTGCATCTCCGGCGCAACGGATATTATCACCGCCGGAAATCAAATGATTCTCGTCAGCAATGGCCATCCCTTAATGACCAAAGTGACCGGTTTGGGCTGTTCCGCTTCTGCCTTGATCGGTGCTTTCATCGGTGTTGTAGAAAATAGAACAGAGGCTACAGCAGCAGCAATGGCTTTGTTGGGAATAGCGGGCGAATTGGCCGAAAAGCAATCCGATGGCCCAGGTAGTCTACAGCTAAAACTCCTTGATAAGCTGTATAACCTATCCGAAGACGAGTTTCTTCACCATATCAGGATATCAAAACCATGAAGGAGCATGTTCAATTTCCTTACCGATTGTATTTAGTCATCTCAGCGGATGCCTGTAAAGGGAGAGCCATGCTGGAGGTCGCGGAACAAGCTATTCTGGGCGGAGTAGACATCATCCAATTAAGAGAAAAAAGCTCCTCTGAAAATGTTTTTCTCGAAAGGGCACAACGGCTAAAGGAAATAACAGAAAAATACGGTATCCCGCTAATTATCAATGACAATGCAGCCATAGCTTTTCGGGTAAATGCAGCTGGTGTCCACGTAGGGAATAATGATATCCAGCCGGCTGTTTTGCGACAGCAGGATTATTTTCGGGATAAGCTAATCGGCTATTCCATAGAGTATCTCACACAACTTGAAAATGAGCAAACCGCGGTGTCAGACTATCTCGGCATCAGTCCGGTATTCAGGACTGATACGAAAACAGATACGATAACAGAATGGGGACTGGACGGGGTAACAAAAATCAGACAGTTAACACAAAAGCCACTGGTTGCGATTGGAAATATCCATGTAAATAATGCCAAATCCGTAGTCGATGCAGGGGCTGACTGTATAGCTGTCGTATCTGCCATATGCAGTGCAGGCAATCCTCAAAAAGCAGCATATGAATTGAAAAGCGAAATTATAAAATGAAGAAATATAAATATCCATCGGTATTGACCATTGCAGGTTTTGACGGAAGCGGAGGAGCCGGGATCCAGGCAGACATTAAAACGATTTCTGCTTTAGGCTGCTATGCCACATCCGTATTGACGGCTTTGCCCGTACAGAATACCAGGGGGGTACGTAAGATATATCCGATTCCCGTAGAAGCGGTTGCAGATCAAATCGAAGCCATATTAGATGATATCCTTCCCGATGCCATCAAGATAGGAATGGTGCATACCCCGGAACTGGTCGAAACCATTGTGCAGACTCTGGGCAAGTATAGCAAAATACCGATTGTATTTGACCCTGTAATGGTGGCTACCAGCGGACATCGCCTTATCGAAGAAGAGACTATCGAGACGATGGTGGAAAGATTGTTTCCGATCGCAACCATTATCACGCCCAATATGGATGAAGCGGCTCTATTAGCTAAAATGGAAGTGAAGTCTTTAAACGACATGCGAATCGCAGGAGAACGTATAAATGAATTAGGCTGCAGTAATATCCTCCTGAAAGGCGGCCATCAGCAGACAGCAACAATCACCTCTTTGTTTTTGGATCAGACAAATCGCTTCCATGCCTTTGAAGTGACAAAATATGAAACAAATAATACACATGGTTCGGGCTGTACCCTGTCATCGGCAATAGCTTCCTATATCGCACAGGACAAAAGCTTGTATGATGCTGTTGATCTTGGCCAGCAATATGTGCATAACGCTATTTATAATGGTCAAAATGTACAAACCGGCAAAGGGAATGGCCCTTTAAATCACTTTTTTAACCCTCAAAAATTAATCAAAAATGAGATGGACTGACCAGGCCTGGGAAAAAATAGAAAAAAAATACAGCACTATTTTACAGATGCCCTTTATACAAGAGCTGGCAAGCGGAAGCCTTGCCAGGGATAAGTTTCAATTTTATATGGCTCAGGATTCGCTCTATCTTGAGCATTTTGGCAGAGCACTTGCACTTATAGGCTCAAGAGCTTATGATATTCAGGATGCGCTTGCTTATATACGCTTTGCCGAAGGAGCCATTGTGGTGGAAAATGCTTTACACGAATCTTATTTTGTCGATTTTGGTGTAACGGAAAAACCGATTTTACAGCCTGCCTGTCATCACTACATCCATTTTTTAAAAAGCACAGCCGCTCTGGAAGCCGTAGAAATAGCCATGGCGGCAACCTTACCCTGTTTCTGGATCTATAAAAAGGTTGGCGACCGTATTTTAGGTAATCAACAGGCTGGCGACAATCCTTATCAACGATGGATTGATACCTACGGTGGTGATGAATTTGCAACTGCTGTTCAGCGTGCAATCGATATCTGCGATAAAGCGGCAGAAAACACCACCTCCGATATCAGGGATAGAATGACAGAAGCCTTTATCACGTCAACCCGAATGGAGTACGATTTCTGGGAAGCGGCTTATGAACTGAAAGTGTGGAAGTAATGCAATAGAATATCCATCCTCTTCCGACTATAATGTTTTCTCTTCAAACTCCAGCAACCTTTCATAACCCTGCTGTTCATTATTTGCCTGTTAGATAGGTCTCATATCCTTCCCAACCTCCCGTTTTCGTGGATTAGCACTATCTATGTAATAAAAACCACATCTAAACATGCTTATCTGGAGCCCCAGGCCAGTCAAGGTGTCAATTATGTATTCTCAGACGTTGACCTGGTAGACGAAGCATTGCCAAATCTAAACTGCGGTCTCGACCTTGTTAGGGAGGTGCTTTATGGCAAATGGAAGATCCGTTTACTGTGGTTCATCAACGAGGGGCATAAGCGGCCCAGCGAATTACAGCGGAAGATTCCCGATGCGTCGAGGCGGGTGCTCAATATCCAGTTGAAAGAGCTCGAACAACATGAGCTGGTCAGCAGGAAGATTTATCCGGTGATGCCTCCAAAAGTTGAGTATGAGCTTACTGACTAAGGTAAGTCGCTGATACCCGTGATCAGCGCAATAGGCTTGTGGGGCGATGAGCATCAGGAGCGTTTAAAAAACCTGATATTGAAGCGGTTGGAATACACCTTGGGTTGATATACACCAAAATTTAAACCCTTCCTAACATCGCTGATGTAAAATGTACGATGGCTGAAATCCGGGTGCAGCGTAAAAAAGAACCGGTTCACACAATTAGGTGGCTTTTCTCATTCATGAAGCCGCTTTACAACCATCAAGGCCGCATTGTGTTAACAAATCTACCATAATAGAAAAATATCCTTAAATTAAAGTTTATAATATACAATATTCTTTATATTCGAGTAAAATTATAGTATAATGGAAAATAGTCGCATGCATTTGCAAGAAATACTTTTTGGAACCGCTAATAAGCAGGAGTCACGAAAAATAGCTGAACTTGTAAAGAAAGGGGGAGCTAAGAAAATAGCACCGCGACTATATACAACCAATCTTAGCGATACTCCGGAAAGCATTATTAAACGAAACTGGTTTCGAATACTATCAGTTCAATATCCCGGTGCACTGTTAAGCCACCGAAGCGCACTCGAGTGCAAACCCACTCCTAATGGGCATCTTTATGCAACATACAGTTACACAAAGATAATTACTATACCAGGCCTCATAACACATTTTCAAAAGGGAAAGGCCCCGCTAGAGGGTGACACACCATTTTTCGGAGAGCTATACATATCACAACAGGCAAGAGCTTTTTTAGAAAACCTGCAGGTTTCGAGACGATCCGACGAAGGCTCGAAAACACTTCCCCGCGAACAAATTGAAGAAAAACTGGAATCTATCTTAAGAACAAGAGGAGAAGCGGGATTAAATACAATGAGGGACAGAGCCAGAGATATAGCTCCCCAGCTGGATATGCAGAGAGAATTTGAGCTATTGAATGCTATTATCAGTGCGCTACTTGCTACTAAACCATCAAAATTACTTTCTTCTTCAGTGGCAAAAGCCAGGGCATTAGGAGAGCCTTTTGATCCGGCAAGAGTAAACCTTTTCCAGCACCTCTATAACACACTTGCAGGTAACGACTATCATGAGTACCAGGATAAAAATATATCAAGAAAATCATTTCAGAACTTTGCCTTTTTTGAAAGCTATTTTTCAAATTATATTGAAGGGACTGTATTTGAGATCGAGGAAGCCAAACAAATCATTCTTTCCGAGACCCCAATTCCTGCAAGGAATAAAGACTCTCACGATGTATTAGGCACCTACAAAATTGTATCGAATAAAAAAGAGATGTCGCTTTGTCCTGGCTCGGCTGATGAGCTGATTGAAATACTGCTTAACAGGCATCAGATTTTAATGGCAGCAAGACCAGATAAAAACCCTGGTCAGTTTAAAGACAAAAATAACAGAGCTGGAAATACAGAGTTTGTTGATTGGACTTTAGTAATGGGAACATTAAAAAAAGGCTTCGAATGGTACAATCTTTTACGCCATCCTGTGGCAAAGTCTGCTTACATGATGTTTATGATTAGCGAGGTACATCCCTTTATAGATGGCAATGGCAGGGTTGCACGTATTATGATGAATGCAGAACTAACATCAGGCAACCTCTCCAAAATTATTGTCCCTACTGTGTATCGTGAAGATTATATGGGAGCATTACGAAAACTCACCAGACAAAGCGATGCAGATACCTATATCCGAATGTTTTTACGTCTATATGAATTTAGTTCAACAATATTTGGCGATGATATAGATGGGATGGAAGGTTACCTGCATTCCTGCGATGCTTTTATGGAACCAGCCAGCGGAAAGTTACAATGGTGATTCCGATAATTTGATATAATCGCATAAAATCAATTTATAATAGAAATTATTCCACGCCCAGCATTAAGGAATAAGTTTTTACAGAAAAAATTCATCTCTCTAAGAAGTGTCCGAACTCATGTGCAATCACAGCTAATATCATCCCTAATCAAATTAATTTATCCTCTAAACTCATATAACTCCCTTAATTTCTCGACAAATGCCACTATTTCACCGGTATAATGTGATTTAAGTATAACCATTTGCATATGCGACTCAGAAAAAAAACGAACCAGCCTGCATTCATCAACGGTAGACAGCAATAAAAATTCGCTTGGAGCATCCCTGGTGTTCGCTCCTTCTTCTGTTGGATATTCTGTTAATGCTGACCCCCATTCTGGGCATATTGACCCCTCTAGGTTGAGGGTTTAGGTTCTTCTGCTGAAGACCTGACAATTTTACTTCTTTTTTCTCAGACTTTCTCCTTTAAGTTCAATTCTGTAGGAACTGTGTACCAGCCGGTCGAGTATGGCGTCAGCGATGGTGTCCTCGCCGATCACATCGTACCAGTTGCCCACAGGCAACTGGCTGGCCATAATTGTGGAAGCCCTGCCGTGGCGGTCTTCAATGATTTCCATCAGGTCCAGACGTTGTTGCGGTTCCAGGCGGGTAAGCCCGAAGTCATCCATGATCAGCAGATCGGCCTTTGAGATCTTCTCCATGAACTTGTAGATGGTGCCGTCAACGCGGGTCATCTTAGTCCTGAGCAGCAATTTCTGCAGGTTGAAGTACAAGACTTTGTACCCTTGAGAACAAGCCTGGTGTCCAAGAGCGGAGACAAAAAAGCTTTTGCCGCAACCAGTAGCACCGGTTACAGCACCGATTCCCCTTTAGTAATATAATCGCCAAGGGCCAGTTCAGCGATCAGTGATTTGTCCAGTCCCCTGGAGGCATCCGTACTGATCTCCTCTACAGAGGCTTGGTAACGGAACTTAGCATTGGTCTTTAACCTGGAGAAGCGCTTATGATCGCGGTCCCCCGTCTCGGACTGTAACAATAGTTCCAGCCCTTCGGTAAAGGAGAGTTCGTGATGCTTACGTGACTCTGTAAGGGTTTTCCAACTACGTCCCATTCCATGCAGGCGCAGTTCTTTGAGTTGTGATAGTATACATATTTGTTGTTTGTTATTGATTCTTTGGAGTGTAATAATCCTTGCCACGGATGTTATAGTGATCGGGAAGATTGATGTCTGCGATGGGGAACTGTTCGTCCAGAGTTCCGTTCTGCAGGATATTCTGCACAAAGCGGTAGGAATATACTTTATGTTCCAGCGCCAGCTGGCAGGCCCTGGCAAAGGCCGCCGGGTCAGACTGGCGGTAGAGCCGGAACAGCCCGTCACAGGTGCGGTAAACGAGTTCAGGATATCGTCCCTGGTTAAACATGCTTTCAATCAGCAGCTTTAGTTCAGGCATCTTGCTGCCGGCCCTTGTGATGTAATATTCAGGGCTTCGCTCTTTCCACTGGCGATGCTGAGAACACAAGTGTTCTTTTTCAGTCGTATACCCGCCTTGTCTTTTGCTTCGCATGTGTGCGGCGACCTGATTGCCCCTGGCATAGATGCGCACCATGCTGCGTGTGTAAATAACTTTTACCTGCTGGCCGGTAAAGGCAAAGGGTACACTGTAGTGATGCTTGTCTTCTCCCAGGTAGATGTGGCCGTTATGGGCCACTTTGGCCTCCCGATAATATTTGAGCTGAAAAGCTTCGGCGGGTAGTTCACCCAGCAGGTGCTTTTCTGCGGCAAGGAACCGTTCTTCTCTGCAATATGGCTTTTGCTGCATACGGGTCTGGTTATGCACTTTCATCAGTTCAGTGATGGCTTGGTTGAGCGAGGCCATATCAAAGAACTGGCGGTAGCGCAGCCTTGCAAACACACGGGTATAAATATTCTTAACCTGATTCTCTACCAAAGCCTTGTCGCGCGGTTTGCGCACGCGTGCAGGGACCACGACAGTGTCGTAATGGTTGGCGAAGTCTTCCAGTGCGCGGTTGAGTTCCGGTTCATAGCGGCTGGACCTGATGATGGCTGACTTCAAGTTGTCGGGTACCAGTGCCTTTGGCACCCCGCCTATATGGGCCAGGCAACAGCTCAGCGCATATAAAAAGTCTTCCAGACGCTGGCTGGGAACCGCCATAGCGAAAGCATAATCAGAAAAAGGCAGGCAGGCCACAAAGACCTGGCAGCTGACCTGCACGCCGGTAGCCGGATCCGTGTACTGCAGTTGCTTACCGGCAAAGTCGATGAAGAGCTTGTCTGCCGGTTCATGGCTGAGCACCATGGTTGGCCGCCGGGCCACCAGTTGCTGGGTAAGATGAAAGCAGAACTGCGAATAGCTATAACCTTGTGGATAGGCGGCGATATATTCTTCCCATAGCAGCAGCCGGGTCACACCGGTAAGCTTCAGTTGTTCGGCAAAGTAATCCAGCTTGCCGGCCATGTGGTCATAGCGCGGATCTTTATAGGCAGGATTACCTGCATGGAAACGTGCTTCCAGAACAGGGTCGTCCAATAAAAGCAGCTCCTGGACGGACCAGTTAACCTGGGACAGCTTGGCAAGGTAACTCTTTACTGTGTTCTTGCTGATGCCCAGTTCGCGGGCTATCGTCTTGATGCCGCTCTGCTGCTGGTGCAGCCCTAATAATTGTTTGATCTGGCTCATAGGTCGTGCTTTTCCGGCCATCAGTAGTATGCTTTAGTGAACAAATCACCAAAGCAACCTAAACCAACACAAATACCCAAGGGGTCAGCTTGCTCCGGAATAATCCGTAATGAGCCTAACCAGAGGGTCTGACATACTCCGGAATATTAACATCACCGCTGCAAACAGGGGTCAGTATGCTCCGGAATATTATCCGTATCTCAAATCAAGGGGGTCAGCATCCGCCGGAATGGCATGCGAATGGAAGCTTTAAAAGCACTTTGGTACTTTCAAAATCTAAGCGAATGAAGGGGTCAACATAGTCCGGAATATCCATCTGTTCTTTCCCTCTGCAACTTTAAGCCATGCAGGGACATAAACGCGCGGCTATTTTCTGAAGAAGAATTCTTCAATGGTGGTCGCTATAAATTGAGCATGGCACCAACACCTTCTTTAAGTTCTTTAAGGACCCATCCTGCCGATCCCACTCTATCAACACTCAAATTGAGCGCTGACTTTGCGAGGCTCACCATCATCTAACCGCGTTGGCTGCCTCTATTCGAACTGTAATATCCATCACGAGCGCACACGTATCAACGTTGGGATATTTAGCTTGAAGCTCGACGTCGCACTTTGTTGCAGATTTGCTGAGGCGCAACACATCATGCACTTTTATCTGACACTTAATTAATATAGGTTTATACTACTTTCATCTGAATACTAGAAAGAGCAGGTTCAGCAATCGGAGTAATACTTTCTTCTGTCGTAGGACTCAATATACTTTCGATATTTTCGAAAAGTTTACGAAATCCGTTAATATCGAAATCGTCAAATCCATTCCGCTCCTCTAGAATATAGTTTGCAAAAGCACTTTTCGAAAGAGCAATGTTCTCGTTATCAATATTGAACACACCGTTGTCGATTATAAAGGAAAAGCGATTCTTCAATTTTTCAGGGTATTTGAAAAAGCATGTTCCCGATCTATGTTTTCCATCCTCATCGAACTCATAACTTAAAAATAGCCTACGATGATTTTCATCAAGAGTCATAATTTCTGAATCTCTATATAAATGCTCAATACAGATATTCCCGTGCTCACAATGTTTTGGAACTGGAATTACCATAGAAAAAACACCATTTCCCCAAAACTTATAAAAACTCAAAGAAGATGTTACTTTCGTCGTGAAACTAGGAACATCTCTATCGAACAAGCAGATAATTTTGCCGCTATGAAGCGAAACCTTTGAATATGCCTCGCACATCTTGTATAGCTCTCCGTTAGAAATTTTGTGTTCATCTAGGTAATCTTGAAAATGTATTTTCAAGTTAAGGAACTCTCCACCAAATTGAAACCGTTTCAAAGCTGCTGCTATATGCTTCCAATCCGTCTTGCCTTCCGTTAGTAGTATGTTTTTATCCGTGTTTTGTATTTCCCTTCTAATAATCGACAGCTTTGCATTAGGAGCTAACTTTTTTACTCGCTCATATAGCTTTTGATAGATCGAATCATCTTTTCCTCGAACCATTCCAATAAACCCTATTTTTCCGACAATTCTCTTTTCAAAATAGACAATAGGATTCGCAATTTGATGAAGAGGTATCTTTTCTTTATTGAAATGCGCCACGGCGGCTTTCTCAATCCCAAATTTCTCCCACGCATGTAACATACCGCGAACAACGTTAATGAATGGTCTCTTAACATTGGGGAATTTGTTTACCACAATTCCTGTTACCTCTTGACGATTGTTCTTCAAGGCGTACCTTAATTTTGAGTAATTTACTTCGAATCCGTTTCTAGTTATTATCTGTTCCAATTCACCAGAAAGAATAAGTTTATTTGTAACGATCTTACCAATGGCTTCTGGGATATGATTTTTATTGGAAGAGAATGTAATATCATCTGCATATCTGGTGTAAGTGAATCGAATGGAACGTGCTAAATTCAACAGTTCGTTGTCTAACTTTCTACATATAATATTTGATATCACTGGGGAAGTCGGAGCACCTTGCGGTAATGCTCCATTATTGCAGCATAGCTGAGCTAAAGATGTTGCAACTTCGGGATTAAAATTAAATGGCCTGGACATAAACATCCCTCGAACACGTCCGAAGTTAATGGAACTAAAGAAATTCGTTAAATCGAGATTTACGATCACTTTCCGTCTAATATGTTGTCTAGCATTTGTCATTATGCTTTTCTCAGCACAAAACCCGTGGACACAATTTTTTGGTACAGATGCGTCAGAAAGATATTCCTTCAATCGTAATTGTAAATCTTTAATTGGCTGTGTTGGTGAATGAATTTGACGTCGCTCGCCGTTTCTCTTTTTTACATCGAAAGTGTAATATCTTATTCCAGTATTCAGATGGTAAAGCAAATATTTGAGTTTACCACTTTCAATTCCGAGAAAGTGAGCCAATTCTTCGAAATTCGTTATAGCTAGAAACTTGTTGAGATCAGGTTTAGGTTTTAATATCATGAAAAAGTGGCCTTACGTTAATTCTTCTTAAAAAAAGTATCATCAATATATCCAGTTGATATTTCAATGATTAAAGAGCTAGATTGATTTAAAATTGTAACATTTAAATAATTATCGCGTGAACGCAATAAAAATCATTTTTTTTGTAAGGCCACCACTGCGAATATATATAAAACATGCTCGTAGATGTAATTTATTTTTAATAAGAAAGTTGAATGATTGTCGGTGAGGTGGCGATATATAGAGAATCCTGCACGGTAATGGTGGGAAAGAAGCCTTTGGAAAGCAGTTTCTCTCCATCAGGCACATTCGGGGTAATATCAACTTCCTGCAGGTCCAGGTGAAAGGTATCTTCCTCCTTGCGAACTTCTTTGAGTTCAAAAAGTCAAGAATAAAATCTGGGAGTAGTAGGCTTATTAAAGTGTGATATCCGTCCTGCATGAATGTTCTAACCTGAAAATCCAGAGCTAGAAATTTACCTCATGCTCCACAAGTTTTTGACTTGATCCGTACTCACCCCACAGCTTTTGGCATTGATCCATCACCTATCTGATTAACAAGAAGTTAGGGGAACAAAAAAGCGGGACAACAGACCAAAATTTGGTGTTGTCCCGCTGGGTGATCCCGCTGGGATTCGAACCCAGGACCACTACATTAAAAGTGTAATGCTCTACCAGCTGAGCTACGGAATCTTACTTTTTCTTCTTCGTTTCAGCATTTCAGCCTACCTCGTTTCCGTTAAAGTGACGCAAAGATACGCCTACAAGCCTTTCAGTGCAACTATTTACAACTCTTTTTTCCTCACTTTAGTATAAGCACTTCAAAATCAGTTCTAAAAAATCACACTAACCAACTCTCAGCCTTTAATCAAAGTCATCTTCACCCAACATCACCACGTCTACTCTTTAAATTCTAATCCATTTCGTAATTTCGCAAGGATGACAAAGAAACCAACTCCAACCATATTGGTTGTTAATGACGACGGTATCGACGCTCCAGGTATAAAAGTACTGATCGATGCCATGAAAGGCCTCGGTAGGGTAGTGGTCGTAGCACCTGATAGCCCTCAATCTGCAACCGGACACGCCATAACTATAGCAAAACCCCTTCGTTTAGATCGCGTACATATCTATCCAGATGTAGAAATGTACAAATGCTCCGGAACTCCCGTAGACTGCGTGAAACTAGCAGTAAACAAAGTCTTCCAGGGAAAGAAGCCCGACCTCTGCGTCTCCGGTATCAACCATGGATTAAACCACTCCATTAATGTTATATATTCAGGAACCATGTCTGCAGCCATGGAAGGTGCCATCGAAAGCATCCCTTCAGTAGGCTTCTCTTATGATGATTTCTCTTACGACGCTGACTTCAGCAAATGCGTTCCCTTTATCAAGGTAGCGGCACAGCAGGTCCTTGAGCACGGCTTGCCATTAGGCACCCTACTAAACGTCAACTTCCCAAGAGTAGAGAAGATCAAAGGCCTTAAGATCTGCCGTCAGGCGAATGCTAAATGGGCTGAAGAGTTCGATGAGCGTAAGGATCCGCATAACCGTAACTACTACTGGCTAACAGGAGTCTTCCAGCTAAACGACAAAGGAGAAGATACCGACGTTTGGGCATTAAACAACGATTACGCATCTGTAGTACCCGTGCAGTTCGACTTCACAGCTCACCATGCTATACCTCTGTTAAATAACTGGCAGCTTGATGTTTAAGAAAGACAACGTTTGGCTGGGTCTTATACTCGGACTTGTATTCCCGGGCATTGCCTACTTAATCGTAGAAGTCCTGAAAAAGAACATCAGGATTCTGGAAAAGGATGACCTACTCTATATTGGATGCGTGGCTCTCAACCTTTTCCTGGTCCGCTACTTTTTCAAAAACAATAACGAAAACACAGCCAGAGGTATCGTTGCCTCAACATTTCTCTGCGCGTTCGTGTTCTTCATGTATAAGGTTCGCCAATAACAGCATTCAAATGAACTACTATCTTATTTCCGGAGAGGCCTCAGGCGACTTGCACGGGGCTAATCTGATGAAAGCGATTAAAGAGACCGACCCTCAGGCGAACTTTCGATTCCTGGGCGGTGATCTGATGCAGGCTGAAGGTGGCCATCTCGTGAAGCACTATAGCGAAATGGCCTTCATGGGCTTTGTCGAAGTCGTCATGAACCTGCGGACTGTCCTGCGCAACATCAAAATGGTGAAGCAGGATCTCATAAAGAACAGACCGGATGCTCTCGTACTCATCGATTTTCCTGGTTTCAACCTCAAGATCGCCGAGTTTGCCAAAGAGAACGGCATCAAGGTGTTCTACTATATTTCTCCCAAGGTCTGGGCATGGAACCAAAAGCGCGTGCTAAAGATCAAGAAGGTCGTCGACCATCTCTACTGTATTCTACCTTTCGAAGTAGAGTTTTACCGTTCCTGGGGCATGGAAGTGGATTACGTAGGGAACCCCTTATTGGATGCAATAGCTTCTAGCGAACCGAATGAGAACTTCCGCAGTCAAAACGATCTAAACGAAAAGAAAATTGTCGCCCTGTTGCCTGGAAGCCGCCGTCAGGAGGTTTCGTCTATCTTAAAAGATATGCTCGAGGTGGCCGAACAGTTCCCTGATTACGAATTTGTGATAGCAGGCGCACCAACCTTCACACAAGCATACTACGATGCGCTTATGCCGGGACAAAAACTAAAGGTGGTATTCGGCCAGACATACGATCTTTTAAGAAACTCAGAGGCTGCTATCGTCACCTCGGGTACGGCAACTCTGGAAACGGCCCTCTTTCATGTTCCGCAGATAGTGGTCTATAAAGGCAACAAGATCTCCATCGCAATAGCAAGATTGGTCATCAAGATCCGCTTCATCTCGCTGGTGAATCTGATCATGGATAAACTGGTCGTGAAAGAACTGATCCAGGAGGACTGTAACCCAATCCAAATCATGAAGGAATTAAACGCTCTTCTTCGCGACAAACCTTACCGCAGCAGCATGCTGAAAGACTACGAAGAATTGTCAGACAAGATGGGAGAACCCGGCGCTTCCAAACGAACTGCCGAACTCATACTAAAGGAGCTCAGATAAAGCTCCCCATAATAAAAACGAATACTATGAAAGCATTTTTGTTCGACCTTAACGGTACGATGATCGATGATATGGACTTCCACAACAGAGCCTGGCACAGCATCCTCACAGAGGACTTGGGCAAAGAGATCTCCATGGAAGAAACGAAGCTCCAGATGTACGGTAAAAACTCGGAGCTACTGGAACGGGTGTTTGGCAAAGGCCATTTTACTCAGGAAGAAATGGATGAGTTATCCAAAGAGAAGGAGAGACGCTACCAGTCGGCCTTCAAGCCTCATCTGAAACTGATAGACGGACTCCAAAACTTATTAGAGAAAGCCCATCAGAAAGGTATCAAAATGGCCATCGGCTCTGCTGCAATCCCATTCAATGTAGATTTCATATTGGACAACCTCAACATTCGTCAGTACTTCCCTGTAACAGTAAGTGCAGATGACGTGGTCCTAAGCAAGCCCGACCCGGAAACCTTCGTTAAGGCCGCAGAACTTCTACAAGTACAACCCGAAGACTGTATCGTCTTTGAAGATAACCCCAAAGGTGTAGAAGCGGCACTGAAAGGAGGGATGAAAGCCATTGTTATTACCACCATGCACGAAGAGCATGAGTTCGAAGGGCTACCCAATATCCTCAAGTTCATCGAAGACTATAACGATCCCTATATCCAACAACTGGTCTAAAAACACAAAAAGCCACAAACGCAAAAAGGCTCGGAAGTAATAAACTTCCGAGCCTTCTTAAAAATATAAATCAAAAAGCTTACTTATAAGCTACCTCACTCCAGCGAAGTTCGTTCTTCAACTGGTACAGGTTAGTTTCCTTACCAATCTTCACAAACTCGATATCTGCCATTTCAGCGAAATCCTGCATGTGCTCAGAAGTTAAGTTCTGGCTGTATCCTGTATGATGTGCACCACCTGCAAGAATCCATGCCGCTAAGCCTGTCTTCATATCCGGATATGGCTTCCAAAGCACGCGTGCTACCGGAAGTTTCGGAAGGTCATACTGAGGAGCTACTGCCTCCACTTCATTCACTAACATACGGAAACGGTTGCCCATGTCTACAATCGATGCATTAAGAGCTGGTCCCGCAGCGACGTTGAATACCAAACGAACAGGATCTTCTTTACCACCAATTCCTAATGGGTGGATCTCACAAGATGGCTTCCCATCAGCGATAGACTCGCAGATCTCCAGCATGTGTGAACCCAATACCAATGGGTTGGCAGGATCGAAGTGATATGTATAATCTTCCATGAACGCGTTTCCGCCTTTCAATCCGCTACCCATAACCTTCATCGCACGTACTAAAGCTGCTGTCTTCCAGTCACCTTCTCCTGCGAATCCGAATCCGTCTGCCATTAGACGCTGAGACGCAATTCCCGGAAGTTGTTTCATTCCATGCAGATCTTCGAACGTATCAGAGAATCCTTTGAAACCACCGTCAACAAGGAACTGACGCATACCGATCTCGATCTTCGCTGCATCACGCAACGAAGAATGCTGTGCTCCGCCTTTTCTCAAAGCTTCAACTACTGCATAACGCTCTGCATATTCTGCAGTCAGCTTATCTACTTCGCCATCGCTCACCTGATTGATAACAGCAACTAAGTCACCGATACCATAGGTGTTTACAGAGAAACCAAATTTCAACTCAGCTTCAACCTTATCACCGTCAGTTACCGCTACAAAACGCATGTTGTCACCGAAACGGCAGAACTTCGCACCTTGCCAGTCGTACCAACCTGCAGCCGCACGGCTCCAGGCATTGATCTGATCCAGTACTTCTTCGTCTTTCCAGTGACCTACAACTACCTTGCGCTCGATACGTAGTCTAGATACGATGAAACCAAACTCACGGTCTCCGTGTGCACTCTGGTTCAGGTTCATGAAATCCATGTCCATAGTAGCCCATGGAATATCACGGTTGAACTGCGTGTGCAGGTGTAATAATGGCTTGCGAAGGATCTTCAATCCGTTGATCCACATCTTGGCAGGGGAGAAGGTGTGCATCCAGGTGATGATACCGATACAGTTCTCCGCTACGTTGGCCTGCTGACAGATCTGATAGATCTCGTCTGTGCTCTTTACAGTTGGCTTAAATACCACCTGTACCGGGATCTGAGAAGCACCGTTCAATGATTTGGCAATCTCTTCAGAGTGCGCCGCTACTTGCTTTAGGGTATCTTCTCCGTAGAGATCCTGGCTGCCGGTTACAAACCAGACTTCGAATTTTTTTAAATCTAACATAACTATTTATAGGGATATTATTATTGTCCGTAATAAGCGTTTGCTCCGTGCTTACGATCGTAATGTTTCTTGATAATGGAATCTTTCAGTCGCGGTGCAACCGGACTGATCTGCTCGGTTAGATAGGCCATCTGCGCTACCGTTTCCAATACCGCACTGTTATACACCGCTTTTGCTGCGTCTTTTCCCCAGGTGAAAGGAGCGTGGTTACCTACCAGCACCATTTCTACTTCTTTGTAGTCAAGACCCTTTTCTGCAAAGCAATTCATGATCTGGAAGCCTGTCTCATATTCGTAGTTTCCTTCGATCATCGCATCTTCCATCGGAGGAGCGCAAGGGATATCTACGGTGTTATGATCAGCATGTGTGGTACCGAAGATAGGAATGTCGCGCTGACTCTGTGCCCAGGCCGTTCCGTATGTAGAATGGGTATGTACGATGCCGCCTATTTCCGGCCAGTGCTTGTATAACACCGCGTGGGTCAGGGTATCTGAAGAGGGGCGAAGGTCGCCTTCTACTGTTTTACCATCCAGGTCGACTATAACCATCTTTTCAGGGGTCAGATCCTCGTAAGGCACACCACTTGGTTTAATGGCGAATACACCTAATTCTCTGTCTACGGCACTTACATTCCCGAAGGTAAAAAGTACCAATCCTAGTTTGGGTAACTGCATATTAGCTTCATATGCAGCTTGTTTAATGTGATCGTATTGACTCATCTTTTATATCTGTGCTAATAACAGTATTAAGCGTGTACTTCTTCGGATAATAAACCTTCAATCGCATGTCCGGTTTCTGAATAATGGGCATAGCGTTTCGCATAGATAGCTACACGCTCCGGGTTCGGATGGTATTCTGTATCAAATCCCTGGCCCATTGCCGCCATCGCATCTTCCACACGTGGGTAGATATCTGCTGCCGTGGCTGCAAACATCGCTGCACCTATCGCACAGGTCTGTTCTGATTTATGGATCCGGATCGGCATGTTCATCACGTCGGCCATCATCTGCATGATGAAAGGTGATTTCTTAGCAACACCGCCCAGACCGATCAATCCTTTTACAGGAACGCCCTGCTCATTGAAACGGTCTACAATTTTCTTAGCGCCGAAACAAGTCGACTCTACAAGGGAACGGAACATATCTACAGCATCACTTCCCAGGTCAAGACCTAGAAAAGCACCTTTCAATGCCTGATTAGCATCTGGAGTACGGCGTCCGTTCAACCATTCGATTGCATACTCGCCATATTCTTCTACAGGTAATAATGCTGCCTGCTTGCTGAGCTCAGGAATAATGCGTCCTTCTACTTCCTCTAAAAGGCGTGCTGCGGTTTCTGCGTCAATGATAGAAGACTGACCTACCAGTTGTTTAAACGGACCCATTAGCACGTTTTTGAACCAGGCATAAGCGTCACCAAAAGCAGATTGTCCCGCTTCCATACCGATCATTCCCGGAATGATCGAACCGTCAACTTGTCCGCATATTCCATCTACCAAAATGCCTTCTACTTCATTCGCTGGTGCTACCAGCATATCGCAGGTGGATGTACCCATTACCTTGCTCAGGTAGTAAGGCTCAATCTGTCCGCCTACAGCACCCATATGCGCATCAAACGCACCGATACCGATAACGACGTCAGCACTTAAACCCAGACGCTCAGCCCATTCTGAACTGATAGTTCCAGCCTTTTCTGCTGATGTATATGTTTTGCTTGATAATCTGGATGGGAAACCCTTCAATAATGGATCCAGTGATACGAAGAATTCTTCAGGAGGGAATCCACCAAATTCTTCATTCCATAATGACTTATGTCCCGCAGAACAAACACTGCGCTTGATCTCATCGACATTGTTTCCGCCTGTTAACAGGAATGGGATCCAGTCGCAATGCTCTACCCAGGTATAGCAAGCCTCACGAACAGTCTCATCCGCACGAAGGATGCGCAGCAGTTTTGACCAGAACCACTCTGAAGAATAGATCCCACCCACATATTTCAGGTAGTTGGTCTCAAACTTCGTTGCATGCTCATTGATCTCCGCAGCTTCTTTTACAGCTGTATGATCTTTCCAAAGCACGAACATCGCATTCGGATTGTCTGCAAATTCAGGTAAGAGCGCTAATGGAGTTCCTTCTTTGTTTACAGCAACCGGAGTCGATCCTGTTGTATCTACAGAGATGGCTTTCACCTGCGCAGCAACTTCAGGTCCTGCCTTTTGCAGACATTCCTTGATCGTGCTTTCCAAACCTGCAACGTAATCTTCGGGATGCTGGCGGAACTGATTCTTCTCAGGATCGCAGAATGCACCTTTTTTCCATTGAGGATAATAAAATACAGAGGCAGCTAACTCCTCACCGCTGTTCGCGTTTACGATTACTGAGCGTACCGAGTCCGTCCCGTAATCTACTCCAATAACAAATTTTTCTGAAGACATAATTGGTATTCGTGTCTAATTAACACTTAATAGGATCAAAAATAGAAATTACTCTTTAATATGTACGCTTTTTATAAAAGAAAATTGTCAGGGGTAGGTACGAAGTTCACAAAGGTCTGCAGTTTGTCCTTATACTGCGTTTTATCCAGCATATAATAAAAGGCGCCTTTCTTGGATCCTTCTTTATCTTTCTCCTTTTGCTTGATCAGAAGCTCTGCGGATAAGACCTTTCTGCTGAAGTTACGTTTGTCAAATTCGGTATCGTAGACTGCCGTATACAGGGATTGCAGCTGTGGCAAGGTAAACTTATCGGGGAGGAGTTCAAAAAGAACCGGATGCAGAGCGGCTTTGTATCGTAACTTTTTAAGCGCCGCTTCTACCATTTCATTATGATCGAAGATCAGCTCAGGCCGGTCTTTCAATAAAAACCACTCAGGCCGGTATTCCTCGCTCAGCTGTTCGGTATATTTTTTAATGTCGATCAGAGCGAAGTAGGTGATACTGATTACCCGCTCAATCGGATCTCTTGAAGGATTCCCGAATGCTTCCAGTTGTTCCATGTAAACGCCTTCTAATCCGGTTAGCTGCTTCAGGATTCGGGCTGCTGCGTTTTCCGGACTCTCATCCGGTTGAAGAAATCCACCCACCACGCTCCATTTGCCCATCTCTGGTTCAAAGGCACGGTGGATCAGCAACAGCTTTAGATTCTCTCCATCGAATCCGAATATAATACAGTCAATGGCGATAAGGAGACGGGTTTGCTTGGAATACCTGTTCATGTATAGGTTTTTTCAATAAATCTTTTATTGGTTAAATACTAGCGAAAGATAAGAGATTTTACTTCTGATGCTACAATTAATGTCAAATTAACATTTCAAATAAAAATAAGTCTACTAATTCTATAGATTAATTATGTACTTATGTTTTTTCACCTATATTTGTTGTAACAAACATGACTTACACAAAACTCAAACTACTGAAAGAAAATGAAGACGAAGAATTCTCAGTCTCATCAGACAAATAAACAACTGAATGTATGCATTGCAGAGCATGCGCGAATGCGTTGTTGAGGGTAGGAAACAAATAAAGCCAGGGGAGTAGCTCCCCCGGCTTCATGCAGATAAAACCAGAAAGTAACGCCAATTGCCACTGATTTTATCCTGTTCTTATCAATTAATTTCTCATTAATAAAAACATTCAAAGGTATGAAATTTAATACCCGAAGTCCTTACTCGGTTAGGCTTCTTTGCGCATTTTTACTTGTCCTTACAACTCCCTTACTACTAATATCACAGGAAAGCCCCAAGCCTCTCATCAACTCTACCTTACAAGGGACAGTATTGGATGCGAAGACGAAGGAACCGCTTATCGGTGTTTCCATACAACTTAAAGGAACGACTCACTCGTCGTATACAGATTCAAAAGGCCGCTTTCAGTTCATAACGGGACAGAAATTTCCCTATAATATTCTGATCAGCTATATCGGTTATGAGAAAAAAGAAGTGACCGCAACCGGCAGTCCCATTGAAGTGCTGCTGAAGGAAGATATCAAGACCCTGAACGAAGTGGTTGTCGTAGGTTACGGCACACAGAGCAAACGTTCCGTCATCGGCGCCGTATCTACGATCAAAACTTCCGAAATAGCGAACCAGCCTTCTGCCAGTTTCGACCAGCAGATCCAGGGCAGGGCAGCGGGGGTACAGGTGGGTTCGAACACCGGCGTTCCGGGTGATGGACTCTTTTTCCGTATCAGGGGTACGACCTCTATCAACGCCAGCAGCGATCCACTGTATATTATAGACGGGGTGTTTATCAATAACCAGTCGCTTCAAAAGATCACGACTCAGGGACAGTCAAATAACCCTTTGGCTGATATTAACCCATCAGACATCGAATCCATTTCCATCCTGAAGGATGCGGAGGCTACTGCAATCTATGGAGCGAGGGCAGCCAATGGAGTTGTGCTCATCACCACCAAAAGGGGTACCTATAATTCCAGACCCAAGATCTCCCTAAATACTTACCAGGGTGCATCATGGGCACCGGAGCTCTGGGATCTGCTAACTGGTCCTGAACATGCTACCATTATCAATGAAGCCTGGGTGAATGACGGAAAACCTTTTGCTACCCGCCCGTTCCGTCCGGTTTCTGAAGGGGGACGAGGTCTTCCGGAGGAGCAGCAAACCTACGATCGTCTGAACGATGTCTTCCGCACCGGCCATCTGCAAAATTACGATCTCTCCGTTTCTGGGGGTAATGATAAAACCCGCTATTATATAGGTGGGGGATATGCGGCTCAGGATGCGACGCTCAAAACCAACGATTACAGTCGCGCGAGTTTTAAGGTTAACCTCGACCAGACGATCAATTCTTTTCTGAAAGTGGGGACAAGCAACACGCTTGCCAGATCTCAACGTGCCAACGCCCGTGTAGGGGATGGTCCTCAGGGTGGGATCCTTCAGGCGGGTCTTCATACACCTACCTACCTGCCTAAATTCAACACCGACGGTACCTATGCGAAATGGGCTGGGTTTGATAATCTCGACGTTTTGATCGACAACACGGATATGCAATCTGTTAGCACGCGTTACATCGGTAATATATATGGTGAGGCAGATATTATCAAAGGCCTGAAGTTCCGCACTAGCTGGAGTCTCGACTACAATAACTACGATGAGTTTGAATACTGGAATTCTCTCACGAACCGCGGCAGTGCTAACAAGGGGCTTGCAACGTCGAGCATCAGCCAGAATCTGATCTGGAGCAGTGAGCAGACTTTGACGTATCGCAATACGTTCAATACAAACCATACCATCGGTGTGCTTCTCGGAAATTCAATCCAGGGAAATACCGCTAAGCAAACTTTCGCTCAGGGAACCAACTTTCCATCTGATGACCTCAAGCAGATTGCTTCAGCAGCTACCACCACATCCTCATCTAACCTGGCAGAAAACAAGCTTTCCTCGTTCTTTACACGGGTAGATTATAATTATGCCGGGAAATACTTCTTAGAAGCCAGTCTTCGTGCCGACGGTTCATCCCGTTTTGGCGCCGATAAGAAATGGGGATATTTTCCTTCCGCAGGCCTTTCATGGCGCGTGAAAGAGGAGTCGTTCCTGGTAAACTCTCAGACCATCAGCGATCTGAAGATCCGCGCCAGTATAGGCTTGACAGGGAACCAGAACGGGATCGATAACTATGCAGCCCTTGGTCTATGGCAGGGTGGATATAACTACCTCGACAATCCCGGATCAATCCCTATTCAATTGGCTAATGCAAACCTTGGCTGGGAGTCTACCCGGCAGACGAATCTTGGTGTCGACCTGGGTCTCTTCAAAGACAGATTGGGACTTGAGTTCAACGTATACCACAAATACACCGAAGATCTTCTTCTGAACGATCCTTTGGCACCAAGCACTGGTTTTTCTTCCATCACCAAAAATACCGGGGAGATCAGCAACAAGGGATTTGAGCTAGGCATTAACAGTACCAATATTGCTGGTGAGCATTTCAAATGGCAAACCAACCTGAATCTGGGAAGAAATATCAATAAGATCGAAAAGTTGCCAACGCCTATCGACGCGTCATATAACACCATTCGCATGATCGAAGGCTATCCCTTGTATTCTTTCTTTGTCTACAAGCAGCTGTACGTCGATCCTCAGACAGGTGATGCGGTATATGAAGACCTGAACCAGGATGGTCAACTTACCGTTGCGGATAAACAGGTGATCGGCAATGCCTCTCCCAAATTGTTCGGAGGATTGAATAACTCTTTCTCTTTCAAGGGAATCGACCTGTCTGTTTTCTTTAATTTCTCTTACGGGAATAAAATCTATAACAACAATCGCTTCTTCCTGGAATCGGGAGGTACACGTGATGACCGCCGTGCAATCAACAAGAACCAGCTAAACAGATGGCAGAAGCCTGGCGATATCACTGATGTGCCTCGTGTAACTACTCTGGGAAACAATTATACCCTAAGTCCTAGCAGCCGCTTTGTGGAAGACGGATCATTTCTGCGTCTGAGCACTGTGAACCTGGGTTATACCTTGCCTAAGCATCTGAGCAATAAGGTTAAGGCATCTACAATCCGTGTCTACGTTACCGGAACCAATCTGGCTTTATGGACCAAGTACAGCGGACCGGATCCTGAAATCAATGTTACGTCCAATCCGCTGGTTCAGGGTTATGATCTCGGTACTCCGCCTGTTCCGCGTACCGTTCAACTGGGGCTTAATGTTACACTTTAAATAGAAAGCACTGATGAAACGCTTAGCATATATATTCCCTTTCTTGCTCATATTTACGTCCTGCGAGAAATTTCTGGAAGTCGACCCTCAATTGCAAGTCGACGAATCCAAGGCGATCACCAACGCCTCTTCTGCAAATACGGCTCTTAACGGCCTTTATAATCGTCTGGGTACGAATGATTATTACGGTTCTAATTTCCCGGCACTTTCTTACTTATCGGGAGGCGATATCCAGTGGTCTGGCTCCCAGTCGGCTCCTCAGGAGGTTGTGCTCCATCGCTTGACCGCAGATAACGGCTATGTAGGTTCTGCCTGGGCTGCCATCTATAAAACGATACTCTCCGCGAACTATATTATCCAGGCAGTGCCCCAGGTAGTGGACCCTCTGTTTACCGAGGCACAGAGGAATGAGGTCCTGGGGCAGGCCTATTTTATCCGGTCATTAGCCTACTTTGACCTGGCTCGTGGCTGGGGTGGTGTTCCAATCATATTGACGCCTACGCGTGAATCGAGTGAGAATGCCAATGTGGCTAAGAGCACGGTGGCCGAAACGTATGCCCAGGTATTGAAAGACCTGGAGCTGGCTGAGAGCTTGCTGCCCGAAACGACCAACCGTCAGAAAGCAACCCGCAAAACCGTTTGGGCTCTGCGCTCTCGTTATCACCTGTACCGGTCGGAGTGGGAGCTGGCCGAATCTTATGCTACTAAGGTGATCAATGATTCCGGCAACTACTCCCTGTTAAAGCCTTACGCTGCCTTTTTTGCTAGTAATGCGGTTGGTACAGCGGAATCTGTTTTTGAGTTGTCTTACACGATCTCTTCCACAAATAATCACAGTAACTGGTGGTTACCTCCGGCACTTGGTGGCAGGAGGGAATGGTCGCCTACCACTCAGCTGGTGACGCTGTTAACGGGCGCGGAAACGGGTGGTGGTCGCAAGGAGTTGTTGGGACAAACGGCTGCTCCGGGTAACCTCTGGTACGGCAAGCTCTACTACCGTTCTCCAACGGGCACCGACCCTGCATATATTATCCGCACGGCGGAGCTCTATCTGATCCGCGCGGAAGCACGGGCGCAGCAAAATAATCTGGGCGGAGCTCTGAATGACCTCAATGCGGTCCGCGACCGCGCAGGCCTGGCCGGTCTGATAACGACAGATAAGACAGCCGTCCTGAATGCTATCGCGCAGGAAAGAAGACTCGAGTTTGCATTTGAAACGGACCGTTGGTTTGACCTCGTACGCACAGGTAAAGCCGGCGAAGTACTCGGAATTACCAACCCGAACAAGTACCTCTTCCCAATCCCTACAGCTGAGATTGTAGCGAATTCTGCTATTGTTCAAAATAACGACTACTAGATTAGAAATAACGACTATGAAAACTATCAAAAGCTTTTTGCTCGCAACGGTCCTGTTGCTTGCTGCCCAAACGGGCTTTAGTCAGAAAACCCCGGCTGTAAAGACAGTCGGCCCCGAGAAAGGTTCGCTCCTCATCGTCGGTGGTGGCAAGGTTGGTCCGGAGATCTGGTCTAAGTTCATCGAACTGGCCGGAGGCGAGTCTGCCAATATCATCATTATCCCGACGGCGGGCGACGATTCCACCATCAACCGCGGCGTGTTCAAGGAAAAAGAACTGCTGGAGTCCCTGGGCGTACAGACTGTCTCTGTCCTGCACACCAGGGATCCGAAAGTTGCGGAAACGGAACAATTCGCCGCACCGATCAAAAAGGCAACCGGGATCTGGTTTGTAGGCGGCCGTCAGTGGAAGATCGCTGACGCTATACTAAACACCCGTACCCACCGCGAACTGAATAACCTCTTGAACCGCGGCGGCGTTATCGCCGGAACTTCTGCCGGGGCAACCATTTTGGGCTCATTCCTGCTGCGTGGCGACACAAAGGGTAATACCATCCTGGTGGGTGATCACCTGCAGGGCCTGGACTTCATTCATAACGTAGCCATTGACCAGCATATCCTGAAAAGGAACCGCCAGTTCGACCTCATCGAAGTGATCCGCAGTAAGCCAGAACTTCTGGGGATCGGCATAGATGAAAGCACCGCTATCCTTGTACAGAAAGACAGCTTCGAAGTTCTTGGAACATCCTACGCCGCCGTTTACGAAAGCAGTAAGCTCAGCAGTACTACTCCCTTTGTGTTCCTGGGCCGGGGACAGAAGTACGACCTGAAGAACCGCAAGTTAATCGCCACCGAGACAAAACCAACTACTCTGGTAAGCAAATAAATTTTGAAGAGATGACTACTGCAAAATCCACCGAAGCGCTCTCACCCTGGAAGTCTTATGAAAAAGTACTTTTCCGTTTCTTTTTCATCTACTTTCTTTTACAAGTCGTACCGCTCGACCCAAAGTTCTACGCTGAGCTGTTTAACGCCGAAGAAGGCTATCCGCTTTATGGATATATCTTCAATATTTCGCGTTACGCGCCGCACTTTTTTAGCGCCGAAGAATCGTTTTTAAATTGGGCTGTCGTGGCGGTGATAGCACTGGTGGGGACGGCTATATGGACTGCAAAGGACAAAGGCCGCGAAGAATACCACTCCCTCTATTATTGGCTAAGGGTTATCCTACGCTATCGACTTGCTTTGGGAGTAATCGGCTACGGCTTTATCAAAGTGTATCCCCTGCAGTCGCCTTTCCCGTCTCTCAGCAATCTTAACACCAATTATGGCGACCTGACTTCCTGGAAGATCTTTTCGATGACCCTGGGAATCGTACCTGGCTATGAATCTTTTCTGGGGTGGGTAGAAATCCTGGCGGGGCTGCTTCTCCTTTACAGGCAGACCGCAACCATTGGAGCCTTCCTGGTGATCGTGTATACAGGAAATGTATTTCTGGCGAACCTGGCATACGAAGGAGGGGAGTACGTCTACGCATTCTACCTCATCGTTATTGCGCTCTTTCTCGTTGCCTATGATGCGATCAGGCTTTACACGCTTTTTGGTTTGGAAAAGCCGACAGCACCAAATATATTTAAGCCTCATTTTCAAGGGAATCAAAAGAGTATCCGTCTGGCGCTGAAATCAGCATTTGTGTTGATCTTCCTCGTTGTATACGGTTTTGCAACCCAGCGGGGATTTCAAACAGATCCCTATCAATACCCAAAAACCGCAGGATTACCTGATGCGAGCGGAATCTATGAAGTTGCCGAGTTTCGTCTGAATGACAGCGTTATCCCTTATTCAGCAGTCGACAGCCTTCGCTGGAAAGATGTGGTCTTTGAAAAATGGGCCACCTTGAGCGTTCGTTCGAATCGTCCGGTTATTCTCGACTCCACAAACATAGAGACGATTCGAGTAGCAGACAGCGAACGCCGTTACGAGATTGCCGGATCAGCGGGACGGCATTACTATACCTACCGGATCGACTCTGATCGCAACGTCCTCCACCTGGAAAACAAGAACAAGCATTACCCCGACGATAAGATCGAGCTGAATTTTACACGACCGAATGCTCGTCAGATCATCCTCTCGGGCCGAAATAGCCAACAGGAGGCGATCTACGTGGTCCTGAACAAGAAGGATAAGAAGTACCTCTTTGAAGAAGTGGCCAAACAGGGAAGAGGTAAAGCACTCGAATTATAATTCCGAATCGACAAGAAGATGCAAACAAACACAGACATCAGAACACCGGAACAACGCAAGCCGGTTTTGATAGAGGATAAAGCCTGGAAACCGTACCAGATCTTCCTCTTTCGGGTAGCCTTTATCTTTTTTATTGTTATGTCCGTCCCCGGCTCAGCGAGTTGGTACAAAGGCTTTTTCGGTATGGACTGGACGAGTGTGCATTATCGCGACCTCTATGATATTGCCCGTTTCCAGCCGGCCTTTTTGCGGGGTGCCGGACGGATCCTTTATGGCTACGGTGAGTGGCTGGTTATTCTGGGCATTTCCATTATCGGTTCTGGTGTTTGGTATCTATTTGATAAACAACGAAAAGAATACACCAAGCTAAATTACTGGTTAAGAGTGATCGTGAGGTATAGGGCAGGTATCGGAATCATCGGCTTTGGTTTTACCAAGCTGCTTCCTGTACAAATGCCCTATCCTTCGGTCGGTTTGCTGAATACCGATTTCGGCGACCTGACCCTGCAAAAGATCTACTGGCTCTCCATTGGTATCGTTCCATGGTACCAGGTGTTCGCAGGGGTGGTAGAAGTCACTGCCGGTATGATGCTCTTCTTCAGGAAGACGACCTTACTGGGTGCCATCCTGCTTTTCGGAGCCCTTGGCGATATCGTATACGTCAACTTTGCTTACGATGGCGGGGTGCATGTGTACAGTTCCTATTTCGCGCTTTATGGTGCCTTCCTGATAATCCAGGACATTCCTAAGCTCTATAACCTACTGATTCTGGAGCGTCTTACCATTCCCCGAAATTACTATCCTTCCTTCAGTCGACCCTGGCAGAAATACTTGCGCATCGGCTTGAAGACTGCGGTGATTTTTGTCTTCCTTGGATTGTTGTTCTATGTGCAAACGCTGAATTTCCTCTACGATCCCTATAAGCAGCCTGCCACGAGCGGGGTGAAAGAACTACGCGGCTTGTACCATGTAGCGGAGTTTCGTATCAATGACAGGGTGATTCCGGAGTCGCCTAATGATTCCCTCAGATGGCAGGAGGTAACTTTCGAAAAGTGGTCGACGCTGACGTATAAGGTTAACAAACCTGTGAAGCTGGACCTTTCCAATGGTGGAGGTTCTCCCATGAGGGATATCAACCGGACATTCGAGCTCACCGGTGTGGCCGGAGGAAGGAGGGTCTTCTACTATGATGCGGATACCAAAAATAACACGCTGTATCTCCAGGACAAGAATGTACCCAGGACGAGGGCGGAGCAGTCGGACGCTGCCAAACCTAAGAAGCCGAAAGTTCAGGACAACTGGATCCCCGAAGAAGCCCTGGCAAATATCGGAGATGAGAATTTAAAAATAGAGCCTCTGGCCCTGACGACCAGACGAACCCGTGGGATAAAGAGTGAAAAAGAAAGAGATCCGAAACGGAATAGAATGATATTACGTTATTCAACAACCGACGGGTCGCAGGTTGTTCTGGAAGGCACTGATGAGAATAAAAACTCAATCCACATGATATTAAACAGAATCGACCGGAATTATGCCTTGTCAGAAGGTAAACTGGAAGCAGGTAAATATTAATACAAAATCAATAATTTAGCAAACGAGATGAAGCTCGAATTTATTAAGAGATATGACAGAAGCAGGGAGTAGCCGGGATTATGATGCAATAGTGGTAGGATCGGGTCCCAATGGATTGGCTGCGGCGATTACTCTCAGAAAATCAGGATTATCTGTGCTTCTTATTGAAGGTAAGTCAGAGATAGGAGGTGGCATGCGTTCAGCTGAACTGACCTTGCCTGGATTTCTACACGATATCTGCTCTGCCGTACATCCAATGGCCGCAAGATCTCCTTTCTTCAAATCGATTCCTTTGGCTGACCATGGCCTGAGCTTTGTCACTCCTGAAGTGGCGGCAGCTCATCCTTTTGACGAGGGACATGCAGCGGTGCTGAACATGTCGATTGAAAAAACGGCTGCTTCGCTGGGAAAAGACGGACCGGCGTACGCCCGTCTGATGAGCTCGGTATGCGAAGCATGGCCACTGATTGCCAAGGATGCACTTGGCCCGCTTCACTTCCCATCCAGGCCCTTTACTATGGCCGGTTTCGGACTGAAGGCGCTGCCCTCAGCCTGGAGCCTCGCAAAAATGTTTTCACAAAAGGAGGCGAGGGGACTGTGGGGCGGTATGGCTGCGCATGCGATACAGCCGCTAACGAATGTCAGCACCTCGGCGATCGGACTTGTTCTTATGGCCAACGCGCATCTCGGCGGATGGCCTATCCCTCTGGGTGGTTCCGTTTCGATAGCCAATGCGATGACTTCCTATTATCTCTCGTTGGGAGGTAAAATTCAGACCGGCTTTCATGTCAGCTCACTGGAGCAGCTCCCGAGTGCCCATGCAGTGCTCTTTGATGTTACATCAAGGCAGCTACTTCAAATAGCCGGACATAAGTTCTCGTCCATCTACAAATGGCAAATGGAGCGATACCGCTATGGAATGGGCGTATTCAAGGTCGACTGGGCTCTGGACGATCCGATTCCTTTCACAGCGGAAGAATGCCGCCGCGCCGGAACTATTCATCTCGGTAATACCATAGAAGAAATCGCAGCAGGAGAGAAGCAAAGCAGTGACGGCAAAGTTGTAGAAAAACCCTTTGTGCTGATGGCCCAGCAGAGTCTCTTTGATCCATCAAGGGCGCCTGAAGGGAAGCATACGGTCTGGGCTTACTGCCATGTGCCGCATGGTTCCAATGTGGATATGACTGCTGCCATTGAAAATCAGGTGGAGCGTTTTGCTCCTGGCTTTAAAGAACGCATCCTGGCCAGGCATACGATGAACGCCGCAGAAATGGAAGCCTATAACCCCAACTATATTGGTGGAGATATAAACGGTGGCATTCAGGATATCAGACAGCTTTTCACGCGTCCCGTATTACGCCGCTCACCTTATACCACATCGGCGAAAGGGATCTATATCTGCTCATCATCAACCCCTCCGGGCGGTGGTGTACATGGTATGTGCGGTTACCATGCCGCAAAGAAAGCGCTGAAGGACATGTTCAATCTCGAAGCGCCAGCTATTTAAATCACATTATTTTTATAAAATATCTTTTATGTCATCACTTAATACCCGCTTTTCTCTTCATGAGGACTGGACAGTGGTCGTACTTGGAATTCTGATCATCGTTCTGGCTATACTTGGGATCGTTGTTCCGGCCCCAAATTTCAACTGGAGTAATTCTGCAGAACTCAGCAGTGGAGTCTTGTCATCTTCGAACCTTCAATCAATAGCCCTGCAATTTCTTGCTGTGCTGGTTATTGCGGTTCTGGGAGCCTTCTTAACAGCCAAACCTCTCAAAAATCTGCTGATCACCTTCCCATCCGTTTACTTCCTCACCTTGATAGCCCTCATTCTGGCAGGCAATCAACAGATTAAAAACCTGAATCTGGAAGCGGTGATCTTTAGTTTGTCAATAGGCTTAATTATCAGCAATTTCTTTCGTCTGCCTCAATGGTTCAGAGATGCACTCTCGACGGAACTATATGTGAAGATAGGCCTGGTTCTCCTGGGTACCACCATCATTTTTGGTGATATTCTGAAGGCTGGATCACTTGGACTGATACAGGCACTTGTAGTTGTCTTATCCGTCTGGTACTTCGCATTCTGGCTTTGCCGAAGGATGAAGATCGACAGCGAGCTGACGATGATGATCTCCAGCGCCGTTTCCATCTGCGGCGTCTCAGCGGCTATTGCTACCTCGGGGGCGATCAAAGGAGATTCGAAGAAACTTTCTTATGTGATCTCAATGGTCCTGATCACTGCCATACCCATGATGATCATCATGCCTTATATCGCCAGCTATTTCAACTTTCCGGATGAAGTAACAGGAGCCTGGCTGGGCGGTAGTATCGACACCACGGGTGCAGTCGTTGCTTCCGGAAGTTTGGTAGGAGAGAAGGCTCTGGAGATCAGCACCATTGTCAAGTTTTCCCAAAACGTATTACTTGGGATCGCGGCATTTGCGATTTCGGTATACTGGACATATGCCAATAATCCTCTTGCAACTAAGGAGGATACGAAACCTACACTTGGCGTCATTTGGGAACGCTTTCCAAAGTTTGTGCTCGGCTTTATAGGCGCATCTCTGATATTCTCGTTTTTCGTCCCGACCGAAGTCAATACGGAAATAAAAGGCAGCCTGAAAAGCCTTCAAGGGCTATGGTTCGCACTCGCGTTTACCAGTATCGGATTAGAGACACGGTTTGCTGATCTGTTCAATAAAGACAGCAGGAAACCTTTGTATGCGTTTCTTATTGCTCAGCTCTTCAATATTCTGGTTACGCTTGTAATTGCCTTTCTGCTGTTTGGATCTTAGCTATCAGTCAGCGCTTTTCTGTCGCCATATTTTACGCTGGCATAGCGTATTATTCACGGGAGGTCTGGCAGAATCTATCTAAAAAATGCCTGAACTCTGCTGCTCTCTCCGAGGCAACTTCGTTGGGAGATATTTGGTATGTACCCCAATTGTAGCAGTCTTGTAACCGTGTTGAGTCCGACTTATTCTGGTGAAAGTCGGACTCAACACGGTTACAAGACCGGTTCAACAAGGCTGCATATAAACGAAATACAGAGCCAGGGGAACGGCTATAGCAACCTGATCTGAGTTGAGCGGATCATGATTTCATCTTGTTGAAGGCCGTTCTGGAGGTGTTTTTTGCATTCTTGCCAGTAATCTTCGTCCAGGTTTTCGGTCATGACTTCATAGATAACGATGGTATCTTTAACCGGTTCGTCATTTTCAGGCTTCCACAATCCGGTGGCAGGAGCCTTACTGTGAATAGTAAGTCCTCCAAAAGCGTCGGTGAGATCATTTTTAAGATCTGAAAATATTTTTTCAGGGAATCGGTTTCCTTCGGAATCGTAAAGGGGCAGGAACAACTCAATCAAATGCATAAGTATGATGTCTTTCTTTGGAAGATGAACGATAGAAATACATCCCTGTTTGGGCAGAGGGGTAAAAAAACTGCCTGTAAACAACAAAAGCATCCTGTGTGAGGATGCTTCTGATCAATATATAAAATGAGTTTGATTAACCGATCTTAACATTAATAGCGTTTAGGCCTTTTCTGCCTTGTTCAACGTCGTAAGTTACTGAATCATTCTCACGAATGTTATCTAACAAACCTGAAGAATGAACGAAGATTTCGCTGTCACCATTAGCTGGTACGATAAATCCAAAACCTTTTGTCTCGTTGAAAAATTTTACTGTTCCTTGTTGCATTGTAATTTTAATTAATTATCCAAAAGTACAATAATTTATTGATAATTAGGCAGTATTGAGAATTATATTTTGCGACGTGACACTTCTATGTTTATCTAATAACGGATTCAAACCATGCAGAGTTGCTTTTGTTAAGTCCGAATGGAATTTCATATAAACCTTTCTGACATCGTGAGTATGTGTATGTCTGTTCTCTGCGGAGGTATAATCGGCTTTGAACGGGAATATAAAAGTAAGTCTGCCGGTTTCCGGACGATCGTACTGATCTCCCTTGGTTCAACTATATTTACTATAGTATCCGGATATGGAGCGGGCTCAGATGACCGTATTTCGGCAAATATCATTACTGGAATAGGATTTATAGGCGCGGGAGTAATTTTTAAAGATCAGGTTTCGATAAGGGGGCTGACCACTGCTGCGGTGATCTGGACTTCGGCGGCTATCGGAATGACGACGGGGATCGGCTACCACGCACTGGCATTTCTCTTCACCATTATTACACTCATTATACTATTAATGGTTACAAAGGTAGAAAAGCTCATCGGAGCCCTGCAGAAGCAGAAGATTGTGAGCGTAACGTTTAATCATTCGGATCTTAACCGGATCAGCATCCTGGAACGGTCGATTGCTAATGATGAACTAGATATTGAACGTCTGGAGCTGAGCAAGGACAATGGGAGCCTGACCGTCCTGTGGCAGGTTACAGCTACTAAGAAGTCCTTCAGTGAGCTTAACGAAAAGCTGGCAAACATTGAGGAGATACATAGCTTTAGCTAGCATAGAGTGTTTATTCTGTTTTTTGGGGTAAATAATCACTATCTCCGGCGCATATACCCCACATTGGGGCATGTGCTTCCCGTTTCTAGAAATAAGGCCTTTTTTTGTCGCTCGACAGCCTAAAAAAAAGTATTATTTATTTATCTATAGAAAAAACTTAATTCGCTTCTACTCTGAAGGTGCGAAAAAGTGTGAAAGGGACATAGGATAATTATTGTATCCGAAATAGATTTAAAGATAGAATGATAATATTGAATGAGGCCATCAGTAATTCTGAATAATACGCAAATTTTGCAGCTTTTATTATGGTTTCAGTTCCAATCCATTCTGTCACTGCTATTTTACTTTTTGAAGTCATTGTCACTGATCGTTCCGCAAAAAAAAGGAAAGAATAAATTATCAAACAGTCATCTGTATTTCGTTAAATATTAAACCATCGTACTCATTACCAGTGATAAATGAGTTGTTGGCTTTAAAAAAAGCCATATACAATTGATTCTTTTACCGAGCAATTTTGGCAAGCTTACAAATGGGATAGCAGTTCATTCAGCGGCTCCGTAATGGATTGAATAGGCCAATCGTTTATCTCCTCAGTCTGCGTTTTTTTACTCTGCGTTTTTCTGCGTGACTTATCATACCAATCTGTATTTAAAGGTGCAATTTTTCGGGAAAGCTAGTGTGCAGGAGTGAGAAAATCGATAAATTAACTTTGATTTATTGCGTTTTGTAAGATGTTGATTTACTGATTGTTAGTTTTATCTTATTGTTGATTGTATTTACTATGTGTTAATTAAATATCATAATATCAGGCTGTTAAAGAATATTTTCCTTAACATCTAATAGAAGTTTTTCTACGTATGGTTTGGGCTAACTTGTTCAACGCGATAGGAAAATGTGTTGCATAAGGGTCATATATGAAATTTAATGAATGAGCGGTACAGTAGTTGCCTAATATATTGTGATCGACGCATTGTAAGAAATTATATGTTGACGCAATGCTCGCTTAACTAATACTTTATCGAATATTTAAATTAACAAACTCTCAAAACTATGGAAATTCATTATGGTCAGATCCTTGAAAAGGTTGTACGAAGAAACGGTCATTCAATCAGTGATGTTGCAAGATTAACAAATGTTAACAGACGCTCTGTTTATAACTGGTTCAACCAACAACAGCTCAAAGCTGACATCATCTTCAGAGTAGGTTGTGTAATTAATCACGACTTTTCAATTGAACTGCCTCACCTTTTCACGTCTGAAGACTTCGAAAGAGGGTTTAAAAGGGCATCTTTCTCCGCAAATGTTGAAGAATCGTCAGAAGACGAAGGTCAGCATTACTGGAAAGACAAATATATCAGTCTGCTGGAACAATACAACCAACAGCTGGCTCATCAATTATCTGTTGCTGTATAAGGTTATATGAACCTCGCATCAGCGTTAGAAGCCTGATCCTTGCCTGGGTCAGGCTTTCTTTTGACCTACTCTGTGTAATGTAAACGTTGTTATGATGCTTGAGTTGCCTGTACGCGCTCTTTACCGCAGTTAGAACAAAACCTGGCAGTACGTGGGTAGATAGGCGCCTGGCAAAATTGGCATCTCTCTCTGGCCTCATCGGTAGCCCTGGCCATCTCGACGGACACAATCCCTGTTGGCACAGCAATAATGCCGTAACCAATGATCATCAGAATGCTCGCCAGGAGCTGACCCACCGGTGTTTGTGGAGATATATCCCCATATCCAACTGTTGTGATCGTGACGATTGCCCAATAAATGGATACAGGTATACTGCTGAAACCACTTTTATCCCCTTCAATGATATACATCAGGGTACCGATGATAGTTACCAGGGTAACCACGCTCATGACGAAGACCGTAATCTTGTACATACTGGCCTTCAGTGCGGTGGTGAGTATATTGCCCTCATAAAGGAAGCGGTTGAGTTTTAGAATTCTGAAGACCCGTAACAGGCGGAAGGCGCGGACTACTACAAGATACTGCCCACCGGAAAGGAACAGGGACAGGTATGTGGGTAGGATGGCGATGAGATCTATTAAGCCGTAGAAGCTGAAGACGTATTTCAGGGGCTTGTGAGAGCTGTAGATCCGCAGGATATATTCAATAGTAAATATAGCGGTGAAAAACCACTCGGCAGAACGGATGTAGTAAAGATAGTTCTGCCGGATACTGGCGACGCTTTCGAGAAAGACCGAAAGAATGCTAAACAGAATGAGCCATAAAAGGATCAGATCGAAGAGCTTTCCGGCAGGGGTGTCTGACCGGAACACCACTGTATAGATTTTCCTTCGTAGTTCGTCGTTTGCCCTTACTTTCATGCTTGATATTACTTCGAATACACAACATCAAATCTGGTATAATGTGTTTATAGATTAAGTAGCGCCAGATAGAATTTTTTGCTTTAGTGTATGGGATATTGGCTGAATAGATTTACTTTAGCGTTTCGGGAACGTTTCCGGTAGACTGATTCTAACATATAAACTTATAAAGTATGAGAACATTTCTCTTTTTGATTTGCTTATGGTTGGCTATGCCTCACATTATTCAAGCACAGGATATGAAATCTCCCAATGGCAAATTTGCGCTCAGGTTTTCACTGCAAAGTGACGGTACGCCTATGTATAGCCTGAAGTATAAAGGTAAGGATGTGGTTAAGCCAAGTAAGCTTGGCTTTGAACTGAAGCGTCAGAAGAGCGATATGGATTCTGGTGGTGATATGAAGCAGAAGGTTGCTAATGCCAAGGCTTCTTTGCACGACAACTTTGCGCTGGTAGATTCGAAGACGTCGACTTTCGATGAAACCTGGGCACCTGTTTGGGGAGAAGTGAAAGAGATTCGCAACCATTACAATGAGATGGCGGTTACGCTGAATCAAAAAGGCACAAACCGGCAGATGCTGATACGTTTCAGGTTGTTTGATGATGGCTTAGGCTTCCGGTATGAGTTCCCTCATCAGAAAGACCTGACCTACTTTGTGATTAAAGAAGAGAAGACGCAGTTTGCGATGACAGGCGATCATACCGCCTTCTGGATTCCGGGTGATTACGATACTCAGGAGTACGATTATACTACTTCCAGGCTGTCTGAGATCAGGGGTCTGATGTCTAAAGCTATAACAGATAACGTATCTCAGGCTTCGTTCTCGCCGACAGGGGTGCAGACGTCACTGATGATGAAGACAGACCAGGGCATCTATATTAATCTCCACGAGGCTGCCCTGATCAACTACTCTTGTATGCATCTTAATCTGGACGACAAGAATATGGTATTTGAATCATGGCTCACCCCTGATGTGAAGGGCGATAAGGGATACATTCAGGCACCTTTCAATACGCCATGGAGAACGGTTATCGTGAGTGATGATGCACGTGATATCCTGGCTTCAAAGATGACATACAACCTGAATGAGCCTTGCAAGATCGAGGATACCTCGTGGATCAGGCCGACGAAGTATGTAGGCGTATGGTGGGAGATGATCACCGGCAAGAGTTCATGGGCTTATACGGATGAATATCCTTCCGTCCAGCTGGGTGTTACCGACTATGCGAAGGCAAAGCCGAATGGCAAGCACGGTGCTACGACCGAGAACGTGAAGAAGCATATTGACTTCGCTGCGGAACACGGTTTTGATGCGGTACTGGTGGAGGGCTGGAACGAGGGATGGGAAGATTGGTTCGGTAATTCTAAAGACTATGTTTTCGACTTCGTGACTCCTTATCCGGATTTTGATGTAAAGGAGGTCAGAGATTACGCAAAATCGAAGAAGGTGAAGATGATCATGCATCATGAAACGTCCAGCTCAGTGCGTAATTATGAGCGCCACATGGATAAGGCCTATCAGTTTATGAAGGATAATGGCTACGATGCTGTGAAAAGTGGATATGTAGGGAATATTCTTCCGAGAGGGGAAAATCACTATAGCCAGTGGATTGTCAATCACTACCAGTATGCGCTGGAAAAAGCGGCTGAGTATAAGATTATGATCAACGCACATGAGGCTGTGCGCCCCACAGGAATCGCGAGAACTTATCCGAACCTGATAGGAAATGAGTCTGCCCGTGGTACTGAGTACCAGGCATTCGGGGGCTCGAAGCCAAACCACGTAACGCTTCTTCCTTTTACCAGACAGCTGGGTGGCCCGATGGATTACACTCCGGGGATCTTTGAAATGGATATCAGCAAGCTGAACCCGGACAATAAGTCACATGTAAACAGCACTATTGCTAATCAGCTGGCGCTTTATGTGACGATGTACAGTCCGCTTCAGATGGCTGCTGACCTGCCGGAACACTATATGAGGTTCCCGGATGCGTTTCAATTCATTAAGGATGTTGCTGTTGACTGGGATGATAGCAAATACCTGGAAGCTGAGCCTGGACAGTACATTACTGTAGCGCGTAAGGCTAAGAAGACAGGTAAGTGGTTTGTTGGTAGTGTTGGCGGAAATGAGCCAAGAACTTCGAAGTTAGATTTCGGGTTTTTAGATCCTTCTAAAAACTATATCGCTACGCTTTATACTGACGCAAAGGATGCGCACTATAAAACAAAACCCCAGGCTTATACGATCCGCAAGGTTGTGGTAAACAGTAAATCTAAGCTTTCACAGTTTGTTGCTGCGGGGGGTGGATACGCAATTAGTTTGGAGGAAGCGAACAAGGCGCAGGTAAAGGGGCTGGAGAAGCTATAATAAGTAGATTGAAAGGCCACGGGCTTAAGAATGTTTTTAATTAGGAGAGCGGTTCCACTTTGGTGGGCCGCTTTCTTGTCTTTAGCCACAAAAGTTATATAATCTGATACATTCTTGTTAGTCTAACGAAGCTCCGAATCTTAGATTTGTTGTTGTATTAACCTAGAATACCTGTTTTATGAAAAGAATTTTAATGACCCTGTTCGTTGTATCATGTCTGACAGCGGATACTGCCAGGGCACAACAGGGCGCTACTGCCAGAATAGAGTCGACCTACTCTAATCCTCTCTCCATTGCATTCGGCGACCCTTTCGTTTTGAAAGATGGAGATACGTATTTTATGTATGGCACGGGTGGTGGTGCGAAGGACGGTTTTGCTGTGTATTCATCTCCTGATCTTAAAAACTGGAAGGATGAGGGGCAGGTTTACTTTGGTAACAATAAAAACGGTTGGGGAACAGGTGCCTACTGGGCTCCCGAAGTTTATAAGAGGAAAGGTAAATATTATATGTTCTACAGTGCGCAGTGGAGGCATAATCCTACTAATGAGGAAGAGAACTTCAAGATTGGAGTAGCAGTGGCTGATAAGCCGACAGGGCCCTTCGTGGACGTCCGGAATGAACCCATATTTGATCCTGGCTATCCGATCATTGACGCGAACGTTTGGTTTGAGAATGGGAAAACGTATCTCTACTACTCCAGATGCTGCTATAAGCATCCGGTAGAGAGTGAGGTTGCTGACTGGGCCAGGCGCAAGGGCATGTACGATGAGATTGAAGAAAGCTGGGTTTATGGCGTGGAAATGAAGAATGACTTTAGTGGAATTATAGGTGAGCCGGTTATGCTGCTCCGCCCGCCTGTTAAGATGAATATAGCAGAATGGGAGAGCAGGTCTGTAACGTCCAATGAGGTTAACCGTCGTTGGACCGAAGGATCGTTCATCTTCAAGAATAAGAATACGTACTATATGATGTATTCGGCTAATAATTTTGATGGTCAAAACTACGCAGTTGGTTATGCGACATCTAAGTCGCCTTTGGGGCCGTTTGTTAAAGCTGCCAATAATCCGGTGCTGCAAAAGAACGGGAGGGTCACCGGTACCGGCCATAACAGTATTACGATGTCGCCTGACGGGAAGGATATGTTATGTGTCTACCATGGCAGAACGGACGCGACGGGCCATGAAAGGCTTGTTTTTATCGACAAGATGGAAGTTCGGAAAGATGGGAGACTGGTTGTTTATGGGCCAACGACGGTAAAGTAGTGTATGATGTAAAATTAAGTATTTACCTTAGTCAGGTTTTCATATCATCTTTATCTTATTAATCTTGAAGCTTTACATTAAAAATATGGTTTGTATACGCTGCAAAATGGTGGTCAAGCAAGAGCTGCGGAGGCTCGGGCTGCATTTTGTAGTAGTGAATCTGGGTGAAATTGAGGTTATGGAAGAGATATCCTCTACGCAGAAACAGAGTTTTAAAAGCGCGCTTGAAAGGTTCGGGTTGGAGTTGATGGACGACAAAAAGAGCATCATAATTGAGAAGATTAAAAACGTAGTCGTTGAACTGATTCACTACACTGACGATTCATTAAAGACTAATTTTTCTACCCATTTAAGCGAAAAACTAAAATATGATTATACCTATCTGGCGAATCTGTTTTCCGAAGTGGAGGGTATAACGATTGAACACTTTGTCATCATCCATAAAATTGAGCGGGTTAAAGAGTTACTGGTTTATGACGAACTCTCCCTTAAGGAAATTTCTTACAAACTGCATTATAGCAGTGTGGCTCATCTTTCTAATCAGTTTAAGAAGATAACAGGCTTAACTCCGTCCCATTTTAAAAAGCTGAAGAACTATCGGAGGGTGGGGCTCGTGAACTTATCTTCGGGTTCTGAAGACTAAAGTGGTTTAGAGGACCTACGGATTGGCATGTGAATCATACAAGTTATAGCAGGAATTGTATAACTGTTTTCAGTTGATTTAATGCACCTTTGTATAGTATGCATGAAAATAATTCTATTAACAAGCCCCAGGTCCTATACATCACATCGTATCCACCGAGGGAATGCGGTATTGCTTCTTACTCACAGGACCTGATCAGAGCCCTGGCTAATAAATATGACAATTCCTTTACCTCCTCGATCTGTGCTTTAGAGTCAGACAAAGAGATCCATACATATACTGATGAGGTAAAATTTGTTTTGGATACCTCGGACGCTGCCTCTTATCTTCAGACCGCAAAGGAGATCAATGCTTCAGCTGATATCAAGATTATTCTGATTCAACATGAATTTGGTCTTTTCGATAGTGAACGTGATGAAGACTTTCTTCAATTTCTATCAAGCCTCACCAAGCCAATAATAATCACCTATCATACAGTGTTACCGCATCCTGATTCGTTGTTCAAGCTTAAAGTGGAACAAATTTCGGCTTGTTGCAGTGCTATAATTGTGATGACTCAGAACTCAGCTGACGTTTTGGTAGCAGACTATCTTATTCCTGCGGAGAAAGTTTCTGTGATTCCGCATGGTGTGCATCTTGTTCCGCACTCTAATAAGAAAGCGCTAAAAGAAAAGTATCATCTATCAGGCAGAACCATTCTTTCGACCTTCGGACTGATCAGTTCAGGAAAAAGTATCGAGACGACCTTAGATGCTTTGCCGGACATTGTCAGGAATGATCCTGGTGTTCTGTTTTTGGTTATCGGCAAGACACATCCTAACGTGGTAAAGCACGAAGGTGAACGCTATCGTAATGAACTTCAGCAAAAAGTGGATAAGCTTGGGTTGCAAGATCATGTGAAATTTATAAACTACTATTTACCATTGGACGAGCTGCTTGAATATTTGCAACTAACAGATATTTACTTGTTTACTTCCAGTGATCCGAATCAGGCGGTTAGCGGAACTTTTTCATACGCAATTAGTTGTGGCTGCCCTATCGTTTCGACGCCTATTCCTCATGCGAAGGAAGTACTGAAGAATGATGCCGGAATAATTTTCGACTTTCAGGATTCTGTGCAGTTAGCTAATGCGGTTAATCGCCTTCTGGCCGATGAGAACCTAAGAGACACCTATAGCAACAATGGCTTGCAAAAGATTGTATCAAGTGCCTGGCAGAATGTCTCACTTTCACATGCAAACCTTTTCAAAAGACATTATGAGGACTTTGAGCTTCGTTTTCGGATGCCTGAAATCAATTTGGAATTTGTAAAGCATCTGACCACAGACTTTGGTATTATTCAGTTCTCGAAAATTGATGAACCGGATATTACATCCGGCTTTACGCTGGATGATAACGCACGGGCACTGGTATCTCTGGTGATGGACTTTGCGCTATCTGAAAATACTGAGAATCTTCCGTTTATATCCCTGTATCTGGATTTCATTAAGTTTTGTCAGCAGAAAGACGGAAACTTTTTGAACTATGTAAGTGAGGAGAGGATTTTTACCCCCCAGAATGATGAGACCAATCTGGAAGATTCGAACGGCAGAGCTTTATGGGCCTTAGGCATTCTTATTTCCCATCGGGATATTCTGCCGGAATCAATGATTGATACTGCGTATGTGGTTTTTGATAAAGCACTGCGACAAACAATAGATATGCACTCGACCCGGGCAATGGCTTTCTCTCTGAAAGGTTTGTGTTATTATAACCGTAATAGAGAAGTCGTTGAGCATCTCGTTGTGATAGAAACACTTGCGGATAGGTTGGCTGAAATGTATAAACATGAAGGGGAACTATCCTGGGAGTGGTTTGAAAGCTACCTGACATACGGAAATAGTATTTTACCGGAGTCTTTATTGTGTGCTTACGAAATCACAAATAACATATTATACAAAGAGATAGCGCAATGTTCATTCGCCTTTCTCTTGAATCAAACCTTTGATGAAACGGGAATAAAAGTTATCTCAAACCAGGAATGGTTACAGAAAGGGGGAACAGCGGCTCGTTTTGGAGAACAGCCTATAGATGTCGCTTATACTATACTCGCTCTCGACCGGTTTTATCAAGTATTCAAAGAAGAAGAGTATGTTAATAAGATGAATACTGCTTTTGACTGGTTTCTGGGAAGGAATCATTTGAAACAAATTATATATAATCCCTGCACCGGCGGCTGTTACGATGGACTGGAAGAATATCAGATCAATTTGAATCAGGGAGCGGAGTCTACAGTCAGCTATTTAATGGCTCGGCTTACGGTGGAAAAGTATTGTGTGGAGGCTCTGGTATGAAGATTGCAATATTATCAGCTATTGCGTGGAGAACACCTCCACGCAACTACGGTCCGTGGGAGCAGGTAGCATCCAATATCACAGAAGGGCTCATAGCGGCGGGACATGATGTAACTTTATTTGCAACTCAGGACTCCCTTACACAGGGTAGGTTAAATGCAGTTGTTCCGAAAGGATACGCAGAGGATCCTGGCATTGACGCTAAAGTTGCTGAATGTTTGCATATCAGTAACCTTATGGAGCGAGCAGGGGAGTTTGATCTGATTCATAATCACTTTGACTTCCTGCCATTAACTTATTCGAAATTGTGTGGTGTCCCTATGATCACTACCATTCATGGGTTCTCATCAGATAGGATTATTCCTGTTTATAAGAAGTACAATGACTCGACCTATTATGTATCGATTAGTGATTCAGATCGGCATCCGGATCTGGATTATCTGGCAACGGTATATAATGGTTTGAAGCTCTCCGATTTTACATTTAATCCGGTCCCTGAGGATTACTTGCTGTTTTTCGGAAGGATACATCCTGATAAGGGAACTGCTGAAGCGATTGAAATTGCCTTGAAAAGTAAAAAGCGCCTTTTGATAGCAGGTCTGATTCAGGATGAAAACTACTATAATGAGCGGGTAAAGCCCTATCTGAATGATGATATACAGTATCTGGGAAATGCAGATGCTGAAAAGCGGCAGCAGCTGTTGGGGAATGCACTCGCACTGCTCCATCCCATCCGTTTTAATGAACCTTTTGGCTTGAGCGTTGCGGAATCGATGCTTTGCGGAACTCCTGTAATTGCTTTTAATAAGGGATCAATGCCGGAATTAATCAAAGATGGCAAAACCGGATTTCTGGTGGAAGGGATAGACAAAGCTGTAGAAGCTGTTCAAATGCTCCCGGGAATTGATCGGAAGGCCTGCAACTTATGGGCTTCTTCTCAATTTTCCCAGGAGAAAATGGTTAATGACTACTTAAAATGCTATCATACAATTCTTGATTAATTTTCAATCGATTGAGTAAAGCTTCAAGATTGACGCTCGCAAAAGATGAACAGTAATCGGATAAGCCATATGGAATAATCAGTTCACCGTTATTGATTATGGAGCCGCAGGAGTATACGACATTAGGTACGTATCCGACGCGCTCTTCCGGATTGGCAGTCAGTAAGGGCTCGTCAAGGCGGGCGATCTCTATTGAAGGATCTTCCAGATCGAGCAAGCAGGCTCCTAAGCAATACCTTCTCATAGGACCAACGGCATGGGTAATAACAAGCCAGCCGTCCTCGGTTTCAATAGGGGAGCCGCAGTTCCCGACCTGGATAAACTCCCAGCTGTACTCAGGAGTTTGGAGTTTGACTGGGTTTTCCCAAACATTGATATTATCAGAATACATGATGTAATTGTTATATCCATCAATGCGGGATAGCATGGCATACTTTCCGTTAATTTTTCTTGGGAAAAGTGCCAGATTTTTATTTTGTGCACCGGCTCCGAAGAGGGGGCCGATATTGAACTCGTAAAAATCTCTGGTAGTCAAAAGTTTGGGCATTATCAACAACCCATCATATGCAGTATAGGTGGCGCAATACAATATTGAACCATCGTCTTCGACGAACTTTACGAAACGGGCATCTTCAATACCTTTTCGCTCGAACTCTGAAATAGGAAATATGACGCGGTCTGATATATCGGTATCCATAGAAAATGTGATCCGGTAGTAGGAGTCTGATAGCCACAATACTCTTTCAAGGTCAGAATCTTTGAGCGGATCAGGTTCGTTCTTCTGGGATTCGAGAATGATACTTCTGAGAGAGACATAATCAAAGGAATCAGCAAGTTTGGCATTTAGTTCTCCAACTACCACACTGCTGATTCGGGAGACCAGGGCTTTTTGAAGAAAGAGCTCTTTGCTATACGTGGCGTTCTGGACGATTTCTGCTTCATCGATATAATCACCAGAGGGAATAACATGAATGTCATTATTCTTGTCTATCAGGGCGCGTCTGAAAACTATCGATGAAATGTGACCTTCACCGACGGCTCTGAAACTAATGATGAGTCTGCGCTCTCCTTCTTCAAGCTCCGTTTGATCCGGGTCTTCGATGACAGAGGGATTGAAAAAAGCAGCTGACTCGATAGAGTACTCATGAGTGAAATATGAGCCGATCAATAATTTGGTGTAGTGCGGAACTTCTGAACCATCGACTTCCAGTTTTTCGAGCAAGAATTTTACCTTCTCGTAATTCTTCAATAACAGCTTGGTGATATTTCTATGGCGTTTGGAAAATTCCTGAAGAAGAGGTGAAATGATGGCGAAGACCTGATTATCTGATAATTTAAGTACTTGGTTAAGCACATTTTTTCCGCGTTCTTCTCCGTTGAAAAAAAATCGGGCGATTACGCGTTTTGGATCTGGGTATACTTTTACTGGTTTTCTTTCTATTGCAAGTCTCATTGGGGTACATTAAAGTATTCACAGGGCGATTCCCTGTATTTGTGGGTGGTATTGTAACTATTCGTATCCGCTTTTGATGATCGTCAGGATCATTTTGAAGCGCTCATGTGATCTGATGTAGTTGGGAAGATGGGCAGGAATGATAATTCCGCAGCCTGTCGTCAGACGATTAGAAGCTGAGTCTATGACTACTTCAGCATTTCCTTCGATGATTTGGACGAAACTGTCGAAAGGTGAGGTTTTCTCAAGAAGGGTTTCGCCTTCATCAAACGACATCAGACTTATATTTCCTGAAGGCTTTTTAATAATCGTCTTGATTACTATAGCGTTTGCTATATAGTCTATGGTATCTACCATTATATGTGGCCTTGCTCGTGAGAGGTCCGAATCATCATACTCTTTGTTATTCTTGTCCATCGGCCTAACTTTCGTTTAATTCACTTTCAATCCTTCGAATATTTGATTCTATAAGATTAAAGTTCAGATCATTGTAGTGGTCTTTTCTGTATTGGAAGAGCTCATCAGTGACTTCACTGGTCTTTCCTATTAATCGATTAATATGGGATATAGCACCCATCTTCGCTCTTTCCATCGCTTGAACGATGCCGGGATAATCGGAAAACATATCAACATCAGCAGGAAGCGAATAGGTAGGGGTTAAATTTTTGGAAACGTCTGCAGTACGTTTGAAATCATTTGCCCGCACTTCTGAGACGAAAGTTTGGTGGAGATATACTCTGAAGTATTTTGGACAATCGAAGTTTTTCATAGTTTATCAAAAATACCGGTAACTGAAGTTTCGCCCTTACATGATACAAGGGATTAATTGCATAATTCACATGTTAGCAGATATTGACTTGTTGGAAGAGAGGGATCAATAAAGGTTAAAAATAGTGCATAATTGGATATAAAACTATCATTTAAAACTGACATGGATTTGTATGTTTGTTATAAGCGTGTTATAGAAATTATTATAAACCGAAACGAGTGCCTGTACCAGGATACAGAATACATACTGCCAAAATCGCTCTTTATCTTCTGATTGCATAAGGCCGACGAAATAATTTCACCTGCACTATAGTGATGTTGCCGATAACATCATGTTTGGAATAATGAAAGAGCAATAAGACAAAAAACGATTAAACGGCTCTTCAATTGCGAAAAAAGTCTAACCAATATAAACTATAATATATGCGACAAGTTTTACTACGAGTAGTTCTTCTGTATGTGTTCTGCGGTTTCTGTGCCAACGTTGTTGCGCAGTCCCGGAAAGTTACAGGTACAGTCATGGATGAGCAGGGAAATATGCTCCCCGGAGCTAGCGTCTCTATTAAAGGGACACAGATTTCAAGCGGAACCGATGCCAATGGTGCCTTTTCATTAAATGTACCCGTCGGGAGTGATGTGCTGGTCATCTCATTTGTGGGAATGGCACGGCAGGAGGTAAGCATTGGTAATAGAAACAACATTCGGATAGTGTTGCAGGAAAACGCAACCAGCCTGAGTGAAGTGGTGGTAGTCGGCTACGGGACCGCAAAACGAGCCAATCTGACAACTGCGCAGACGACGGTCACGGCAAAGGATATTAACAGGACCGTTAACACTACGATCGAACAAGCTATTCAGGGTCGGTCGGCAGGGGTCTATATTACCCAGAATTCAGGACAGCCGGGTGGAGGTATATCCGTGAACATACGGGGTATAAATTCCATCAATGGAGCGAATGAACCATTGTATGTCGTAGATGGGGTACAAATACAACCCGCAGCTGTAAGTTTAGGTACCCAAAGTTCTTCTAATCCTTTAGCGGGACTAAATCCGGCCGACATTGAGGATATTCAGGTATTGCAGGGGCCATCTGCTACATCTATTTATGGGTCCAGGGCAACCAATGGAGTATTGCTGATAACAACCAAGAGAGGAAAGGCCGGGGATGTGAAGATTGCTTATGGCTTTCAACATGGGGTTCAGACTCCACCGGAAGGTTTGAAAGTGATGAACCTCAGGCAGTACGCACAAATGGTGAATGAGTACCATGTTATCCAGGGTGGGGAGACACCCCTCGAATTGCTGGATCCGTCACTGCTCGGAGATGGGACCAACTGGCAAAAAGAGCTCTTCAATAATGCTCCCATGAATAAGCATCAGCTTAGCCTTAGTGGAGGAAGCGAGAAAACTACATATTATCTTTCCGGAGATTATTTAGATCAGAACGGGGTAGCCGAAGGATCAGGCTTCAAACGCTATTCTGCGCGCTTAAATCTGGATAATAAGCCCAAAGAATGGGCTACGTTAAGTGCGAACATCAGTTTTAATCAGACAAATGAGACCTTAACTTCAAGTCAGGAAAACATCATATCTAATGCGCTGCAGTTGACACCTCAGGTGCCGGTGAAGAATATTGACGGATCATGGGGTGGAGCTGATGAAAATAATGGTGCTAATAATTTTGCACCTGTAAACCCCATAGCTATTGCGACTTTAGCCAGGAATAATAATATGAGGCGACAGTTTCTGGGAGGGATCAATCTGGGAGTCAGAATTATGAGAGACCTAAACTTCCGTACTTCGTTTAATACTGATCTGGGTTCGTCAAACTCTGAATATTTTATACCGACCTATAAAATTGGATGGGCTGAAAATGTTACCGCTGCGTTTACGAACGGGTCTAATATGAATACATACTGGAACTGGAACCAGATGCTCGAATATAACAAGAAAGTACAAAGGCATTATTTCAGTTTAATGGCCTCGCATGAGTCTCAGGAGTCTAATTGGCGGGGATTAGCTGGCAGGAGGACAGGATTCCTTACCAACGATATTTACGATTTGAATGCAGGGGATGAGTTGACCGCCAGCAATACAGGGGGCTCGAACACCTGGGCTATGGAATCTTATCTGGGAAGGTTGAACTATAATTTTGCTGATAAGTATATTTTCACAGGTACGTTGAGAGCGGACGGCTCTGCGAACTTTGGATCTGAAAATAAGTGGGGTGTTTTTCCATCGGTTTCAGTTGCCTGGCGTGTTTCTCAGGAGGAGTTCTTCAAGGTACCAGCAATCAGTGAGTTTAAACTGCGATTCGAAACAGGAACAACAGGTAATCAGGGAGGATCAGGGTTTATTTATTCACCGATGCAGGCAGGTGCTACTCCCACGGGAACGGGCTTTCTGCCTAGTCGCTACAGCAATCCCGGATTACAATGGGAAGAGACGAGAACTGACAATATCGGATTAAATCTGGGGTTCTTTAAAGACCGTATTCAACTGGAAGCCGATTATTATGTCAAGAATACCGATAACCTTCTGATGGAAAATCCGCTTCCATGGTATATGGGATCGAATGGTCAGGGAGCTGTAGCCGCTCCAATGGTAAACATCGGATCACTCGAAAATAAAGGGTGGGGCATTACATTGAACACTACTAATATTTCGTCCAAAAACTTTAAATGGACATCCAATTTTAACATTTCCCATTTTAAAACGAAGATCAAGAAGTTTTATTCGGATGCAGCCTCTATAGACCGCGTTTCCTGGTGGATGGAAAGCTGGACTCAAAGGTCATCGGTAGGACAAGCACCCTGGTTATTCAGAGGTTATATAGAAGAAGGGTTGTTTCAATCTGTAGATGAAATAAATAATAGCGCAGTACCTGTAGATAATAATGGCAATCGCCTACCAACTTTGGAAACAAACGGTGTTTGGGTGGGCGATGTAAAATACAAAGATATTAGCGGTCCGGATGGTGTTCCTGACGGTAAGATTGATGTTAACGATCAGACCGATATAGGTAATCCATGGCCTAAATTATTTGGTGGTTTTACGAACGACTTTAGTTACAAAGGATTCGACCTGAGCGTGCTTATTACCAGTACATATGGTAATGATGTGTACAACTACATGGCGCGTGTGAATAGTAATCCAAATAATATTAACCTGAGCAGGAACCTGATGGTACAGGCGATGGACTATGCCAGACCAGTTACAAATGCAGATGGGAATGTAGTGCTGGAAAACCCGGGAACAAATGTGGCCCGTATAAATATAGGCCCTAACGGCAATGTTTCAAGATTTACGAACAAATGGGTGGAAGATGGCTCCTTTGTCCGTGTGAAGAACGTAACGTTAGCATATAACCTTCCAAGGACTCTGCTCTCCCGGCAGAATCTGGTCAGAAACATGAGGATCGCATTCAGTGCACAGAATATCGCGACGCTTACTAAATACAAGGGATATGATCCGGAAGTAGGCGCATACGTGGGAAGGGACGCCAGTGCTACTAACCAAGCTATTGGAATAGACTTCGGACGTTACCCGCTGACTCCTATCTATACATTTACTCTCGGATTAGATTTATAAAACAGAACTGATGAAATATTTAAAATATATGCGGTATTGGGCTATCGTCTTTATCCCTCTACTAACTCTTTCAGCTTGTAAGAAAGATTTCCTCGAAAGAACACCTACGGACAGTATCGTAGATGCGAGTTTTTACCAGACAGATGATCAGGTACTTGCTTCCACGGCTCTCTTGTATAGCCGGGTCTGGTTCGATTATAACGACAAGGCCTCTTATAATCTGGGAGACTTCCGGGCGGGAACAGCTTTTTCGGCTTATAATGACCGGGGTAACGTCTTGTTTAATACGACGGGGGATAACGCTGAAAACGCTGCCTCCTGGAGAGCTTTTTTTATCGTCGTGGGCCAGTCGAACATGGCCATTCAGAATATTAATAAGTATGCAGGTGCGGGAGTATCGGATGTGGTAAAGCGCCACGCTATTGCAGAGGCACGTTTTATGCGCGCCTTAGCATATCGTTTCCTGGTGATGAACTGGGGAGAGGTGCCTGTTATAGAAAACAATTTGACGCTGCTGACCGACACAACCATTCGAAGAAATACTGTTTCGAGTGTCTGGAAATTCATTACTTCTGAAATGCGTGCTGCGGCGGAAGATCTTCCTACAGCTCCTCTCCGTCCGGGAAGGCTTACCAAATGGTCTGCAGAAGGGATGTTGGCGCGTTTTTACCTGACACGTGCGGGAGTAGGGTCTGAGGGCTCTGGTACCCGGGATCAGGCTTTTCTGGATAGCGCAAAATATTATTCAGAGCGTGTGATTAAGCAGAGTGGAGCATCGCTGTTAGGAAATTATGCCAACTTGTTTTTATTCCCCTATGATAACAATAGTGAATCGTTGTTCTCACTGCAATGGGTGTTTTCGGCAGGTGCCTGGGGAACTCAGAACTCAACGCCCGCATATCTTGCTTATAGCGGCGATATTGCGAATGGTGACGGTTGGGGTGGCGACAAGAGTGCTACCTGGTGGATGCTTAAGCAATATGAGGGCTTTATGCCGGGACGAAATGCTGCCGGAGATTCGATTCTCGAGGGCAGAACGCTTGACCAGAGGCTGAAAGCTACGTTTATGATTCCAGGGGCGTCTTATCCGGAGATCACGCAGACCATTCCAGGCGGTGAGCAGAAGCTGGTGTATCCACTTACCGGAAGTGATGTGAACTTTGCAGCTGTTAAAAAGTATGTGACAGGAAAAGCGAAAGATGTAGGCGGGCAGGCTGCGTCTCAAAATTATGGAAATGATACTTATATGTTGCGCCTTGCGGAAATGTACCTGATATATGCAGAAGCTGTTTTGGGAAACAATGCGTCGACTGCTGATGCAACGGCTTTGGATTACTTCAATAAAGTTCACATGCGTTCAGGCCTGGCTAAATACGAGCTTCCTCTTACTCATAATGTAATCTTTAAGGAACGGATCCTGGAGTTTGCCATGGAGGGAATGGCCTGGTACGATCTGGTAAGTCTGCACTATTATAATCCGACTAAAGCTTATTCGATTTTGAATCAGCAGGACAGGGGATTGTTTTATGTAGCGCCGGACGTTATTCCAAACCCTACTCAATGGACGGTTACGAAAACCCCATGGTCTACGACAGAGAGGATTATTACTGCAAACAGCGGAAATTTCCTTCTTCCTATACCCACTTCAGAGATGGGACAGGCGCCGAACCTCAGGAAACCGGCTGTTGACTACTATAATAAATAATCAATTAAAATTTACGACATGGATAGGATATATCAATATATACTTCTGTTTTCAATAGCGGTAAGTATAGGCGGGTTCAGCTCTTGCAAAAGCGACTCTGATAGTGGGGGTGAGCCCCGGATCAGGTACGTTCGAACTACTGATCCGGCAGCATCAGACTCTTTGCTTGTAGGAGCTGGTCAAGGCAGTCTGATAGCAATAGTAGGGGAGAACCTAAAAAACGTAAAGGAAATTTGGTTCAACGATAAGCAGGCACTGCTGATCCCCACCTATATTACGAATACGTCTGTTTTGGTGAGTGTACCGAGCGAGATTCCTACGGATATCACTAATAAACTAAAGATGGTATTCTCGAGTGGGGGTATTCTGGAGCATGACTTCAAATTGGAGATCAGTAAGCCTGTAGTGAATAGCATGCTTAGTGAGTATGTCCTTGCAGGAGGAACGGCAGTGATTAATGGTAACTATTTTTATGAACCCTTAACGGTTATGTTTGCAGGCGGAGCTCAAGGCGAGATTTTAAAACTTGAGGATGGCAGAATTGAGGTGTTGGTGCCTGAAGGTGCACAGCCAGGTCAGATCACGGTTAAAACAAACTTTGGGGAAACTAAATCTGACTTCTGGTTTAGAGATAACCGGAATATATTCATCAGCAGTGATCCTTTTACTGGCTGGTGGAATGAATCATTTGTAGTGAAGAGTCCGGGAGCAGATGATCCGGAGGCTATCAATGGTAATTACATCCGGGTAGCAAGGGATATAGCGGGCTGGAGCTGGCTGGAGGTAGCTGGGGGCCCCCCTGACGCTATGGGTGATATCAGCAAGAATATTCCTGATGAGGCAATTCTGAAACCGGAGAATTACAATTTGAAGTTTGAAGTTAACACCATGAAGCCTTACAATAACAATGTTATCAAGATCAACGTGGGATTAAGTCGTGACTTTAATAACGACGCTTATTTGTGGCAGCCTCCGATTGACACTCAGGGAAAATGGCAGACTATTACTATCCCCTTTGAAACAGTGGCTAAGAGTTATGGCACTCCGCTCACGCTAAGTCCAAATGGTTACTATACCAGAATATTGTTTCATGGGCCGGGGGATCTGGCTGCTGACATATCGTTCGACAATTTCCGGGTCGTTCCGAAAGTAATAAAGAAGTAGTATTTACGAAACGAAACAAACGGGGAGCTTTAGGCGACTGGTTTGTTTCCTTTATCAAATATCAGATGAAAATAATATATCGCATAAGGCTATTAGTAGCACTGATAGGCCTTTCCATAATTACATTAGGGTTGGCATCATGTAAAAAGGACAACGAAACGAGAAGTGACGCTGTCGAGATGTTGAGCTTTGGGCCTGCTGGCGTTAAGCCTGGTGAGGACATTAGTATTATAGGTAATAATCTGGATAAAATAACGGCTGTTGAATTTGTTGGCGCAACTGTGGAAATGGGTGCATTTAAGCAACACACCACGGAGCTTATCATCCTGACGGTACCCATGCAGGTTGAGAGAGGTGCCATTACTTTGAAATCTCCTGGGGGTGATATTGTGTCTAAAAGCTCTTTCGACATGGAGGTTCCTGTTGTTATTTCGTCCATTCCCGCTATGGTCCGACCGGGCGAGAACATGACGATTAAAGGGGAGTTTATGAATTGGGTTACCGGAGTGCAATTTTCGAAGGATACCATAGTAACCGAGTTTGTAAGCAGATCTGTGACAGAGCTGGTAGTTAAAGTTCCGATCACAGCTGAAACAGGCCCTCTTGTGTTTTTGACAAGTGGAACAGTGCCTTTATCGATTGGTACAGAAACGGATTTAAACGTTACCCTTCCTGCGATCACCAGTTTTTCGCCGGTTCCTGTTGAGCGGGAATCTAACCTGACAATAACAGGTACCGATCTTGATTTGGCTGAAGGTGTTTTGTTCCAGGGGATAAAGGATCCAATAATGGAATTTGTAAGCAAAACACCTGATCAGATTGTAGTCAAGGTACCAAAGGAAGCAAATAAAGGGAAGATCTCACTAAAAGCCTATTCAGGTGTTACAGTCGAGTCTGCAAATGCGATTGAGATTGCCGGCGATCTCCCTCCATTGGATGCTTTGGGGCTTGCTTTCTACGACGATGATGTGAAGAATGGCTGGTCAAAATGGGGTGGCTGGGGATCCGGCTCCGTGGATATGGCTTCAACCGAAAACGTACGCGATGGGGAGAAATCAATCAAAGCTACTTTTGGTGGAGGCTGGGGAGGAACCCTGCAAATGGGTGGAAGCAGTGCTACCGCCGGTTTTACTGAATTCAGGTTTTCCATATTCGGGACGCCTGGCACGAATGGTAAAAAGATTAATGTAATTGTAAAAGGTGGTTCGAAGGAGGAGCATGAAGTGTCTGTAGTGGAAGGTGAATGGACTGAATACCGATGGACAATTGCTGGTGATCTGGGTGCGCCTGGTACAATCAATGAGCTTATCTTTCAGGATAAGGATTGGTCTGGTACCATATTCATAGACCATATCGGCTTGAAATAAAATGAAAAGCCGCAGACTGATTATACTGTTGTCCGTGTTCGTCGGTCTTATCTTATCCTGTAAGGAAAAAGAGGAACCGGCGACACCTCCTGAACCTATTAAGGAGACTGAAAAGGTCGTGGCGGTTAAGGATCCTGATGTAGCGGAGACTATTGGTTTCTTTCTTGATGGATGGCAGGCGCGAAGCTTTGTAGCTCCTGCATTTTCGGAAAAGCCTTTTGCCGGAACGGTGGCAGCGACGATAACTATTGATGCTACATCCGTTATTTCCAAGATTCCAGGATCAGTGTTCGGAAATAACGCGGTTTGGTGGATGGGAAGTTTAAGTCAGCAGGCGCTGACCGATATGAGGAACCTCAATCCGCATGTTATTCGTTTCCCCGGAGGCAATTCGGCCAGTAATTACTTTTGGAATGCGGGACAGGACAAACCTCCTCTGGATGCACCCTCTATGCTGATTGATAAAGATGGACTGAGTCAGCAAGCAGAATATCTGTATGGTAAGAGTAATCTTGACTGGCAATTCAGTCTGGACAAGTACTACGATATGCTGAGACAGACAAACAGTGAAGGATTAATTTCTGTAAACTATGCCTATGCCAGGTATGGCACCGCAAGTGATCCTGTAGCTGCTGCTGCTCACCTGGCTGCTGACTGGGTAAGGTATGATAAGGGCAGGACCAAGTATTGGGAAGTGGGTAATGAGCATTTCGGCAACTGGCAGACGGGGTATCGGATTGATATCTCTAAAAATAAGGATAAGCAGCCGGGAATCATTACCGGGGACCTTTATGGGCAGCATTTTAAGGTGTTTGCCGATTCGATGAAAAAGGCGGCTGCGGAAAATGGAAAGCCAATCTTTATAGGCGCTGTTGCTTTCGACGCACCTGCTACCGAATCCTGGCAAACTTCTACTACTAAAGGCTGGAATGCAGGTATGATGAAGGCATCAGGAGATAAGGCCGACTTTTATGCTCTGCATAGTTATTTTACATCCAGTGAGAACGTGAGTGCTTCCACTGTTCTTTCTGCAGCGTCTACAGTTCCGGCAAGCATGATGAGCTTTATTACAGCTGATCTCCAGAAGAATGGAGCGGCTATCAAGCCTATTGCATTGGACGAATGGAATATGTTTGCATTGGGGGCTAAGCAGCAGGTGTCGAATGTAAGCGGACTGTTTGCTGTTTTAGTTTTGGGAGAGGCACTTACAAACAAGTATGGGATGACAGCCCGTTGGGATATGCTCAACGGTTGGGAAAATGGGAATGATCATGGGCTTTTCAGCGCGGGAGATGAGCCTGGTATACCCAAATGGAATCCCCGGCCATCGTTTTATTATATGTACTACTTCCAGAAGCTCTTAGGGGACCGTTTGATACCGAGTTCGGTGTCTGGTGGTTCGGGACTTAAAACGTATGCCTCATCTTATTCATCGGGCGAGTTGAACTTGTCTGTTGTAAACACTTCTAGCAGTCCTCAGTCAGCAGAAATTAAGTTTAAAAATTTCTTGCCTGGTGCACGTTATTTCTGGTATAGTCTGGAAGGGGGGACTGACAATGGAGAGTTCTCCAGGAAGGTATTTGTAAATGGTGTTGGTCCTTCGCTTGAGGCGGGAGGGCCTGTTAACTATGATGGCATTAGGGCTTATTCTGCGCAAGCGGATAACGGCGTTAAGGTGAGCATTCCGGCCAGGGGAGCTATTTTTATGGTTATCTCAAAATGAGTAAAAGATAATAAATTGGCTTTATAAATCAAACCGCCTCCCTTTTAAGGATAGGCGGTTTGATTTTTTTGATAAGGGAGAGATATAAAGTGATTTTAAAATTATTGCTTGAAAATTTAACCAAAAAGTAGAGAAATTTCGATTGTTGTATTTCTTTTTGCGCGTTTTTTTAGAAAAATCGCAAAAAATTGCATGCTTTGGAAGGGAAAAGATAATATTCGGCTGGGTTCCCTAGAAGGTCAGGTAATGGTAGGGATAGTAAAAGTCGATGCCGCAGGGAAATTTAACTACGATTACAAATACGGAAGGAATGCCGGCGAGATACAGGAGTATGTGGAGGTTGTGCCTTTTAGCTCTTCAAATATTCCATCTGAAACTATTGATTGGTTTAAAAGCGTTATTACGCCTACATTTGAGCTGATAAAAACATTTAATGCTTCGAATTGCAAACTGGCTTCCTATTGTCTACCTTACGGATGGCCGGAAATATGTGCTGGTTGTATTATCCAGAGATGCGAAGAACAATGCGACCGCTACAGAAACCCTGGCGACGGTTTCTGAAATGGTGTACGATTAGTGTGTGACGTCTAACTAGTAAAGCTACAGAATATGAGAAAAATTATACGGGTCCTGATTCTTGTCTCTTCTTGCGCCGTTGTGCTTTCAGGACAAAGTTGGGCTCAGACCGGGGATAAGAGCGAAAAGATCCGGGCCGCTATGCCGGTAGTTGAAAAGCTGCTTAAAGAATATGCCGATAAATACCATATCCCCGGATTGGCGTATGGCATTATTGCCGATGGAAAACTTGCAGGCACCGTAACTTATGGTTATAGCAACCTGGAAAAGAAAATTCCTGTGACTACGAAGTCTGCCTTCCGCATTGCTTCTATGACAAAGAGTTTCATTTCGGTAGCTATCCTTAAGTTAAGGGATGAGGGGATGATCAGGCTGGACGATCCGGCTTATCTTTATATTCCTGAACTTAAAGATCAGCATTATCTTACGCAAGATGCCTCGATAGTTACGATCAGGCAGCTGCTTACTCATACAGCCGGCTTTCCGGAAGATAATCCCTGGGGCGACCGCCAGCTGGCAATTTCTGATGAGCAGATGATTGCCATGATTAAAAAGGGAATTTCCTTCTCCAATGTGCCTGGCAGGATTTACGAATACAGCAATCTGGGTTTTGCTATGCTGGGATATATCATCAAAAAGGTAAGCGGGAAAACATATGGGGACTATATCAATGAAAATATTCTATTGCCGCTCGGTATGAAAGATACTTACTGGGAATATGCAAAAGTGCCCGAAAAACAGCTGGTAAAGGGATATCGGCTGGTGGACGGAAAATATATACAGCAGCCGATGCTGCATGACGGTGCCTACGGTGCCATGGGCGGGATGATCGCTTCTATGGATGATTTTGCGAAATATGCAGCCTTCCACCTGGATGCCTGGCCCCCAAGAAATGATAAGGAAAATACTGTACTCAAGAGAAGCTCGGTGCGAGAAATGCAGTATCCCTGGGTGTTTAATACGCTGAATGCGGAATATAAGTATCCGGGCGGCAGGGCTTGCGCTACAACAATGGGTTATGGTTACGGTCTTCGCTGGTCGAAAGACTGTCTGGGTAGAGAAACAATCGGACATAGCGGTGGATTACCGGGCTTTGGCAGTAACTGGATGGTGCTGCCCGACTATGGTATTGGCGTGATTTTTTTTGGGAACCATACTTATGCTCCGGGTACGCTGATCAATTATCATATCATCGATACGCTGCTTGCTGTTACTGGACTCAAACCTTATAAAATACCAGTATCTAAGATCTTGAATCAGCGAAAAAAAGAGCTAACGAAGCTGCTGCCCGATTGGAAGAATGCTGAGCAGTCGGGGATATTTGCAGAGAACTTCTTTTCTGATTATTTTATTGATGCTTTAAGGAAAGAGTCGACTGCCATTTTTGGTAGCGCCGGAAAGATAATAAGGGCTAATGAACTGGTTGCAGAGAATCACTTGCGCGGATATTTTATCCTGGAAGGCGAAAAGGCAGATATCAAGATCAGTTTTACGTTAACTCCGGAGGCTCCTCCGCTGATCCAGCGTTATACTATTGAACTAATTGATCATAAATAATAGCGTTTAATACTCTTACATTGGTCGTAGCAGAACACTACAACCAATGTAGATGCAACCATCATCAATATCCCACTTTAGTATCATCTCCCCTCGGATCCGCTCCTCCTTCATACCCACCGTTTACTTTTAATATCGCATCTACCCGCCCAATCGACGAGCGTGGTGATATCTTATATCCCTTTTCTTCCAGGATCTGCTGTGTAGCCGGGCTGAACGCATCTTTTTCTATATCCACAACATCAGGCAGCCATTGGTGGTGAAAGCGCTTTGATGTAACGGCTTCCTGCATAGGCTGCTTAAACTCAAGAACATTAAGAATAGTTTGGAACACAGAAGTGATAATAGTAGAGCCGCCGGGTGTACCCACCACCATGAATAACTTCCCATCTTTTTCAAGTATGGTAGGCGTCATGGAGCTCAACATTCTTTTGTTTGGAGCTATTGCATTTGCTTCTCCGCCCACCAGTCCGTACATGTTAGGAGAGCCTGGTTTCACCGAAAAGTCGTCCATCTCATTATTAAGAAGAAAGCCTGCGCCTTTTACTGCTACGAGCGAGCCGTAAGAGCCATTGAGTGTGGTAGTAAGGGATACTGCATTGCCATCTTTGTCGACAATGGAAAAATGTGTAGTCTCCGGACTTTCTTTATAAGCGGGAACACCGGCTTTTATTTCAGAGCTCGGAGTGGCTTTGTCCCATCTAAAGTCTTTCATTCTGGCTGGCTGGTAATCAGCATCAAGTAATCCCTTCACGGGAACTTTGTAAAAGTCAGGATCGCCGAGATGAGCAGCCCGGTCGGCATACACTCTTCGTTCTGCCTCAACCATCAGCTGTACAGTAGAGTCGGCATTAAATCCCCAGCGACTCAGCGGGTGGCTTTCTACTGACTTCAGGAGCTGCAATAAGGCTATACCACCGCTGGATGGCGGCGGCATAGTGATCACCTTGTACCCTTTGTAACTGCCGGTTACAGGTTCGCGCCATGATGCTTTATAGTTTTTAAGGTCTGCCGCAGATATCAGTCCACCACCACGCTGCATTTCCTTTACAATATAGGCGGCAACCTCACCTTCATAAAAACCGGCTCTGCCCTTATCTCTGATCAGTTCAAGCGTGTGCGCAAGTTCGGGTTGTATGAGCAGGTCGCCTGCCTTCCATTCTCCTGTTTTTTTAACCAGGTCGGTGCCGTTCGGGTTAAATTTTTCGAAGGAAGCTTTAAGGCGGTTAAGTTCGCCGGCCTGTCTCTCAGTGATGCGGAAGCCCTTGCGAGCCAGGTCTACTGAGGGTTGCAACAGCTGTTTCCAGCTCAGTTTTCCAAATTTGGTATGTGCCTCTGCCATGCCGTCAACAGATCCCGGAACACCAGCTGCGAGGTGCCCATACATGCTTTTATCTTTTACAGGGTTTCTGGCATTGTCGAGATACATGTCTTTGGAAGCTTTGCCCGGAGCTTTCTCGCGGAAGTCTATAGAGGCTATTTTTCCGTCGCCGGAGCGGTATACCAGGAAGCCGCCGCCGCCGATATTTCCGGCATTCGGATAAACCACTGCCAGTGCAAACTGGACCGCCACAGCGGCGTCGACCGCATTGCCGCCGCTTTTCAGGATGTCGAGCCCAGTTTTCGAGGCTTCAGGATGTGCTGATACTACCACTCCGTTTTTGTATACTACATTGTTGCTGTCGGGTTGCCGGGCGTAGGATATTGAAAAAAGAGTGACCAGTATGGAGAATACTGATATTCTGATCATGTTGCTTATTAAATAGCGCTTATTCATTGTATTGCTTTATTCAAGATTAAATTGTCTGGTTTATACGTGACTGTATTTCTTTCCAGAGCCAATGGGATATCTCGCCTGGCTGGCCGCTACCGACGGGCTCGCCATCTATTCTGGTTACGGACAGTACGTTTTTAGTAGAGCTGGTAATAAATGCCTCCTTGCATTGTCTTACATCTTCGAGTGTAATATCTCTTTCTGATGCGGAGCCTCTTTTGCTGTAAATGTCGAGTGTATGTTTACGTACAATTCCTTTTAAGATATTGCTGGAAGGAGTGAGCAGTTCATCCTCTTTGGTAAGGATAAAGAAATTAGCCCGTGGGCACTCGCCAACGATGCCATCTTTATGGTACAGCACGTCATCTGCGCCTTTTGACTGTATCAGCGGCTGAAGCCAGATGGACATCAGATAGTCTGTTGTCTTTACATCAGGAAGCTGACGCTGATGGGGGTAGGTAATGAGGCTGATGCCGGCGGTGTTCATTTCCTTTGCCAGCACCAAGGGTGTTTGGGTGATGATAAGATTTGGTTTCGACAGCATATAGCCATCTGGCGAATACCCGCCGGTAAGGGTAATCTTAATTCCTGAATCTGCAATGTTATTACGTTTCATTAGCTCGGCGAGGAGAGCCTTTAACTCCTCTCTGGTTTTTCTTAACGGAAGCCTCATTTTTTCTGTCGAGTGGAAAAGCCTGTCCATGTGGTCGTCAAGGAATATCGCCCTATGATCTTTTGTTTTAAAAAAGTCGAAGATGCCATAACCCCGCTGCAAGGCGAGATCTGAGATTAATACCGACGCTTCATTAGCCGGTATGAAATTTTCGTTTATTATAGTCAGTGTTTCCAATTCGGATATGTTTATGACCCTTAAGAATAGATTGCTTTTTTATCGGTAAGTCAGTTCATGAAGAATTCTCCATAACTGGTTATGTTTATAGGTAATTGGAAGCTTCGATTGTGTATTATGGATGCATGCGGAAGTATTTCTTGTAATTAGTCGAAATTTAATGAACATTTCGCAAAATTGATCACTATTTAGTGGATAATTCTAAAATATGCATTATGATTGTACCAATTAAGGCGAATGAGTCTTTCTATTTGACAAATGGAATGAATCTGACGCTTAGGTTGTCAGAATCTTATAAAATGGCGAATGAAAAGGCGGTTGCCCAAGTTAGTCCAAGCAGTCTTGAAAACTGCTTTCGTAAAGCCAAAAAAGCCCTTTCTGTTAACAAAAGGGCTTTTTCTACAAGTGACCTGGGAGAGGCTCGAACTCTCGACCCACTGATTAAGAGTCAGTTGCTCTACCAACTGAGCTACCAAGTCGTTTTGTGGTTGCAAAGAAACGATTTTTCAACATCTTTTGCAACCACATTTATAAATTATTTAAGAATACATCTCTTCGCGTTGCTGTTTTACAACGTCACTGCTGATATACTCATCGTAAGTCATTAGTTTATCGATGATTCCCTTAGGGGTAAGCTCAATGATACGGTTGGCAACGGTATTCGTCAATTCGTGGTCACGTGAGGTAAAGAGGATAGTTCCTTTGAAATCCTTCATTCCGTTGTTGAGTGCGGTGATCGATTCGAGGTCCAGGTGATTTGTAGGTTCATCAAAAAGGAGCACGTTTGCCTGCTGAAGCATCATCTTGGAGAACATACAGCGCATCTTTTCCCCTCCAGAAAGGACGTTGGATTTTTTCAGCACCTCTTCTCCTGAGAATAGCATTCGTCCGAGGAAGCCGCGGATAAACTGCTCGTCTTTGTCTCCTTCGGAGTATTCTCTCAGCCAATCGACCAGGTTAAGGTCTTTTCCTTCGAAATAAGCGGAACTGTCATTCGGAATATCGGCTACGTTTATGGTGACACCCCATTTGAACTCGCCGGTGTAATCACTGTCTCTTCCTGTAAGGATGTTGTAGAAGGCTGTTGTTGCCAAACTGTTGTTAGACAAGACAGCGATCTTATCGCCTTTGTTTACCAGAAGATCAATGCCAGCGAAGAAGGTTTCACCACCAGACACTTTTTTCAATTTCTCAATCTGAAGGATCTGGTCGCCTGCCTCTCTGGACATGTTGTTAAACATGATTCCAGGGTATTTACGGTTTGATGGCTGTATTTCATCCAGGTTAATCTTTTCAAGGGCCTTCTTACGGCTGGTAGCCTGCTTCGACTTGGAAGCGTTAGCGCTAAAGCGACGGATGAAATCCTGAAGCTCTTTAACCTTGTCTTCCATCTTCTTGTTCTGATCTGTTCTTTGACGCAACGCAAGCTGACTTGACTCGTACCAGAAGGAGTAGTTACCTGAGTAAATGCTCATCTTGCTGAAATCGATATCCACGATATGCGTACAAACGGTGTCGAGGAAGTGACGGTCATGGGATACAACCAATACGATGTTCTCATATCCGGCAAGGAAGTCTTCCAACCAGGATATAGTTTCAATGTCCAGGTCATTCGTAGGCTCATCGAGGAGGAGGATGTCAGGATTTCCAAATAGCGCCTGCGCGAGGAGTACGCGAACTTTCTGGTTACCATCGAGTTCTTTCAGGAGCTTAAAGTGATGCTCCTCTTTGATGCCAAGGTTACTCAAGAGGGTTGCCGCATTGTTTTCTGCGTTCCAGCCGTCCATTTCTGCAAATATATTTTCGAGTTCTCCGGCACGTTCTCCGTCTTTATCTGTGAAGTCTTCTTTGGCGTAAAGGGCATCTTTTTCTTTCATGATGCTGTAAAGCTCCTTGTGTCCCATTAATACGGTTTCGATCACGGGAACTTCGTCAAAGGCGTAGTGGTCCTGAGTCAGTACGGCCATGCGTTCGCCGGGAGTAAAGCTAACCGATCCACTTGTCGGATCCACGTCACCTGAAAGGATTTTCATGAATGTTGATTTACCTGCTCCATTCGCACCGATAACGCCGTAGCAGTTACCATGCGTGAATTTCAGGTTAACATCTTCAAATAGTGTGCGTTTACCGAAGCGTAGAGATAGATTGGATACTGTAATCATACGTAAAGAAAAATGAAGTGCAAAGGTAGACAATATGAATAGGATATACCAGACGGCTGAAAAAGTTTTATTTTAGGATGTTATATGAAACTTTCGGAGTTAGAAAAAGAATTGTCGGCAAGACAAGACAGGACACGGGCAGCTTATCTTGCAGTTCAGTGTCGCGAAGGCGACTTTTCTTACAGAGATCTGATTGATCTGACTTTCCACCGGGATGTGGTATTAGCCTTTCACGCAGCCTGGGTATTGGAGCATGTCTTTTTAGCGGGCATGGCTCCCGGGGCGGACTGGGAATATTTCTTTAAGCGGTATATAGATCAGAGAAACAGGAGCTGCCAGAGGCACTTTACAAAAATTGCTATATACTTTTTTAATAAAGTGCCAACGGAGGCCAATGCGGATTTGGAGAGTGTTATTGAGCGAACGATAGAGTGGCTTGCCGACGAAAGTACACCTGTAGCGGTTAAGGCAAATTGTATCGATATTCTTTTTGCCCTTAGAGGGAAAGAGGAATGGCTTGCCGAGGAACTGACATTTCAGCTGGAGTTCATTATCAGAAACGGCACTTCTGCGGCTCTTCAATCGCGCACTAAAAAGTTTTTGGCAAAACTCAGCAAAGAGAGAAAGCTTTAAGTAATTTTGCTGCTCAACTTAAATAAATGGAACTGACTCTCGGTACGCCGGCCATGCTTTTTCCGGCAATCGCCCTGTTATTACTGGCTTACACCAATCGCTTTCTGGCTCTGGCAAGCTTAATCAGAAATTTAAAGAGCCAGTACGTCGAAAATCAAAACCCTAACCTGTTGGGCCAGATACACAGTATCCGCACCCGTATCATACAGGTGAGGAATATGCAGGCTTGTGGAATTATGGGCTTTTTGCTTTGCGTTATCTCCATGTGGCTCTTGTATAATTCTCAGAACGTGCTTGCTGGCTATGCTTTCGGCCTGAGTCTGCTGCTCCTGATGATATCCTTACTGATCTCATTCCGTGAGACGCAAATTTCGGTTGAGGCACTGGAGATTGAGTTGAGCGATCTGGAAGAACTGGTTAAAAAGAAGTGAGATGACGCTTTCCATCACTACACCGATTCTCTTATTTCCGGCTATATCGCTGATATTGTTAGCATACACGGCAAAATTTGCTCATTTGGCAAACTTAACCAGGAATCTGAATAAGCAATATACTGTAGATGAAACCGCCGGACTGTTACATCAGATAAAGAATCTCCGCGAAAGGATCTACTTAATAAAGAATATGCAGGTGTTTGGTACTGGCAGCTTCTGCCTTTGCATTATTAGTATTTTCATGCTTTTTAATAACTGGATACTGGCAGGACAGATTTCCTTCTGGTTGAGTACTGTTGCCATGATGGTGGCGCTTTACTTCTCCCTGAAGGAAATCTGGTTGTCTACTGATGCACTGAAAGTAGTTGTTAATGAAGTTTATAAGCGATAACGCTTTTCTTATAGAACGTAGGCAGGTAAACAATCTTCTTTTTCTGGTCATAATGGAAGTCTGCGGTGTTCATAACACCTCTGGTATCCATTAGCTTAGTTATCTGTCCCTTTGAACCAACGCTGTAAATCAGGCCATTCCAGCAACTTATAAGAAACTCATTTTTGTTGATCAGCTGCAGGCCATCTACAGAACTCTCGAAGCCTTCGGCAATCTTAACCAGGTTTTTATTCGCGTCTGCCTTCCATAACACAGGACCCGCGCCAATGTAAAGGTCTGAACCGACTGCTTTCAGTCCGTTAGTGCCCTTAAGGCTTGCTATGTAAGGAGCAACGACATTATCCTTAATACTGAAGATCATACCGTTCTTCGAATCGGATACGTAAACGGTATTTTTGGAGTCGACAGTTACATCATTCAAACCCTCGGCCTGAGGGACCTTTAATTTAAGATCAATTTTCCCGGTAGTGATATCAATGACTACGACTTCCGTAAGATCTGCCACATATAGTTTGTTTTGCATTACGGCTATTCCCTTGGGGGCATTCAGACCGCCTACCCACATAGGGTCTATTATTTTCCCGTCTGTAGTAATCTTCGCCACTCCTCCCTTGCCGTCAGCTTCGAAAGGTGTGCCGTCTATGAGCGAAACGAACATCTGTTTGCCATTACCGTATGGAGTTACCGATTCAGGTACGGCGAGCGAATCTGTCTCCCAGATTTTTGTAAGCTGATATTTTTCTTGTGCAAACGAGCTGCTTGAACAGGCAACTGCTAAAAGGATAAAGAGCTTATTCATGTTTGTGTCTTAAATATGTTAAAGCTATAAACATTCTCAGAGATGTGTGCCTGGTTTTCGTTTTTGTTACATGAGAGCGTATGCTTAAGAATACATTTATAGGGCAGAGGATGTCCTTAAATCCGAACAACTGAGAAACAGAGATACACAATTCATAATAAAATTTATCTTTTGTTTCTGATTTTGCATTAATACCTGTATCTTGTGTTATTGATATCATATATTGGACAATTTGGCTTATAAATTGTTAATTTGTATATCTAATGGCAGGTCTGCTGTCAACACATCTCAACATTTACATTCAACTTAATTGGAGGGCAAAAATGAAGTTAAAAGAATTATTATTGAGCCGTTTTAGTTTTAGAGAAATCCTGAAGAGCTTTTCTATTGATCAGTCTGATTTCATTATTCAGGATGAAGAACTTATACTTTCGAAGGAAAACCTTTCCAATAAAGAGACGATTAAAGAACGTGTTCTGATCCAGGGAAAGAGTCCTGCAGGGATGGTCAACTTTTTTGGCACACTCCATTATAATCTTCTGGAAGGCCTGGCAGTATTTGAACTCGATTCAGTTGAGCAGAACCGGGTGAAGGTTGCCTAGTAATTGGTTTCTATCTATAATCGCTCGTACAAAGATTTGTACGAGCTTTTTTGTTTTATTTTTGAAGCACGCGGTACTTTTATACCTTTGATGCTTTAAACGCATCATATATGAAAGAAAACTGGTGGAAAATACTAGCCTCAGTTCTTGTTCTGTACTCCGTCATCGCTGGTTTTCTGGGCGAGGTACCTCATTTACCTATATTGCACGAATCTATCAGGAACCTCTATTTCCATGTCCCTATGTGGTTTTCTATGGTGGTTCTGTACCTGATCTCAGTGATCTACAGTGTTAAGTACTTGTCTTCGGGAAACGAAAACCATGACCTTAAGTCGGTTGAATTTGTAAATGCGGGCGTTGTCTTTGGTTTCCTGGGCCTTGCAACAGGGATGATATGGGGAAATTATACCTGGGGCTCTCCATGGCCGAATGACCCCAAGATGAACAGCTCAGCAATATCGACGCTGATGTACCTGGCTTATATTGTACTGAGGAATTCGCTTGAAGAGGATCAGAAGCGTGCAAAGATCTCCGCAGTTTATAACATATTTGCGTTTCCTATAATGATCGTCCTGTTGTTCATCCTGCCAAGGATGACCGATTCATTGCATCCCGGAAACGGAGGGAACCCGGGATTTAGTTCTTATGATCTGGACAGCAGGATGAGGGGCGTATTTTATCCCGCTTGCCTCGGTTGGATACTTTTGGGTGTGTGGATTGCAGATCTGCAGTTCAGGATCCGAAAACTTCAAAATAAACAATTAAACTAGTCACAATGAGAAAATATATTGCAGCTTTATATCTGCTGCTTTTTACGGCAGGAACATCTTTCGCTCAGTCTGGCAGTGGAATTGAGATGGCAGATGGAATGCGTTCTTCGGGTAAGATTTACGTAGTTGTTGCTGTTATCACCCTGATCCTTCTTGCTCTGATAGCCTATCTGTTTACTATCGACAGAAAAATCAAAAAGCTGGAACAAAAGAACTAAATAACAATCTATGTCTACAACGCAAAACACAAGTTTCTTCAATGATGTATGCTCGTTCTTTGATCATGCATCGCAGTTTACTAATCATTCGGCGGGTCTGCTCGATCAGATAAAAGCCTGCAATAGTGTCTATCGTTTCAGATTCCCTATAAGGAAAGGAAACGGTGTTGAAGTAATTGATGCGTGGCGCGTTGAGCATTCTCACCATATGTCTCCGACAAAAGGAGGTATCCGTTACAGCGATATGGTTAATGAGGATGAGGTGATGGCGCTTGCAGCTCTCATGACCTATAAATGTGCGATTGTGAATGTTCCTTTCGGTGGTGCTAAAGGCGGGATTAAGATCAACACCAAAAACTATTCCCTGGCTGAACTGGAAAATATCACACGCAGATATACAGTAGAACTGGTTAAAAAGAATTTTATTGGTCCGGCTATTGACGTCCCTGCTCCTGATTACGGTTCTGGTGAGCGCGAGATGAGCTGGATCGCCGATACGTATAACACAATGAATCCGGGACAGCTGGATGCTATGGGTTGCGTCACGGGCAAGCCTATTGCGCTGCATGGCATTCAGGGGCGTCGCGAAGCAACCGGAAGGGGTGTGGCTATCGCTATCCGCGAATGTGTTAATGTGGCAGAGGATATGAAGTCCTTAGGTCTTACTCCTGGTTTAACGGGTAAACGAGCGATTGTTCAGGGGCTTGGAAATGTGGGTTATAACACTGCTAAGTTCTTAATTGAGATGGGTGCAGTAATTGTTGGCCTTTGTGAATATGAAGGCGCGATATATAACAGCAACGGACTGGATCTCGAGGCCGTGGTTGCACACCGTAAGGAAACCGGCTCCATTCTTGGTTTCTCCGCTGCGGCCAATGAGTTTGCAAACTCTGCAGAAGGTTTGGAACAGGATTGCGATATCCTGGTTCCGGCAGCGCTGGAAAATCAGATTTTAGCATCTAACATTTCCAGAATTAAGGCGAAGATTATTGCAGAGGCAGCAAACGGACCGACATCCCCGGAGGCGGTCGACGTATTTATCAAAAGAGGAGGGATCATCATTCCGGATATGTACTGTAACGCCGGAGGTGTAACTGTTTCGTATTTTGAATGGTTGAAGAACCTATCTCATGTAGCGTTCGGACGTATGGATAAGCGCTATGAAGAGAATGCAAACCTCAATCTGGTATCTATGGTGGAAAAGATGACAGGAGTAGACCTTACTTCTGAGCAGCGCGGACTAATAGTGAAAGGTCCTTCTGAACTCGAACTGGTTAATTCCGGTCTGGAAGAAACCATGGTCCGTTCATACCATGAAATCCGGGAAACCAAGATGTCAAATGCCAAAATAGGCGATCTGCGTACCGCTGCGTTTGTCGGCGCAATCAATAAGGTCGCAGTGTCTTACATGAACATGGGTATCTGGCCTTAGGAATGTAAAATTATTATGAGTATTCGCCCTTAACTATTTTTGAGGGCGAATAAGTTCTTCCTAATCATTCCCGTTTCGTAATTTTGCGGCATATTCTATCCGAATATCGTAATTAGCAGATCAATGAAAAAAAGCTCTATTATAGGCATCATCATTATTGCAATAGCTATAGGGGTTATTATTAGCACCTATGCCGACTCAAGCACATATGGTTCGTTTAGTGACGCCCGGGAAAGTCAGACTGAGCTCCACGTGGTTGGTCAGTTAAACAAGCAAAAGAAATTAGTGTATAATCCTCAGCAGGATGCTAATTATTTCGCCTTCTATCTGCTGGACAAGCAGGGTAAGGAGTGTAAGGTCGTTTTCTCTGGTGCCAAGCCTCAGGATTTCGAACGCTCAGAGGAGATCGTGCTAACCGGTAAAATGGTTGGTGACGAATTTAAAGCCTCTAAAATTCTCATGAAATGTCCTTCAAAATATAACAAGGACGAAGTTGAGATTCAGGAAGTTCAGCATACCGCTGCTTAATACAGAAAATTTCTAAATGGATATACAATTCGCAGGAGAACACCTGCTTCCAGGGAAACTTGGGCAGTTCTTTATTATATTAACTTTTGGTACAGCACTTTTATCTGCGATCGCTTATTACTTTGCAACGATAAAAGATACGAAAGACGATTCCTGGAAGCGCTTAGCGCGCATCTCAACCTGGGTGAATACGGTTTCTGTTTTAGGAATCGGCATCTGTCTATACTACATCATCTACAATCACTATTTTGAGTATCACTATGCATGGGCGCATTCATCGCGTTCATTGCCAGTGTATTATATTATCTCTAGCTTCTGGGAAGGGCAGGAAGGAAGCTTCTGGCTATGGATGTTCTGGCAGTCGCTCCTTGCCAATATTCTGATATGGAAAGCACGTAGCTGGGAGAGTCCTGTTATGACGGTGATGATGCTGTCGCAGGTTTTTATCTCCTCCATGTTACTGGGAGTAGAAATATTGGGTACACGTGTAGGAAGTTCTCCGTTCATCCTTCTAAGAGATGCTGTAGAAGGGCCGATCTTCTCGCGTCCGGATTACCTCTCTCTTATCCCTGATGGAAATGGGCTTAACCCCTTATTGCAGAACTACTGGATGGTTATCCACCCGCCAACCCTGTTTCTGGGCTTCGCGTCCATGATCATTCCTTTCGCTTATGCAATAGCGGGACTCTGGGAAAGAAGATATTCAGAATGGATTAAAGTATCCTTGCCCTGGGCATTATTTGCTGTAATGATCCTGGGTGCAGGTATCATCATGGGCTCCTTCTGGGCTTATGAGGCACTTAACTTCGGTGGTTTCTGGGCATGGGATCCGGTTGAAAATGCCTCTATCATTCCATGGTTAACCCTGATTGCGGCAGTGCACGTGATGCTGGCTTATAGAAGCTCAGGTCATTCTTACTTTACTGCTACATTCCTGGTACTGATCAGTTTTGTATTGGTATTGTATGCATCATTCCTTACTCGTAGCGGTATCCTGGGTGAAACCTCAGTACACTCATTTACCGATCTGGGAATGTTCGGCCATCTGCTCGCCTATATTCTGGTATTCTTTGCTTTGGCAGTCGGGTTCCTTGTAGCAAGGTGGAAAGAACTTCCGATAACAAAGAAAGATGAGGAAACCTATTCCCGCGAATTCTGGCTGTTCATCGGGGCCCTGGTTCTTACGGTGGCTTGTGTTCAGGTTATCTCTACAACATCGATACCGGTATTTAACGCATTGTTCGGTACCAAGATAGCACCTCCTGCGGATGTGATTCAGCACTATCACCAATGGCAGGTGCCGTTCGCAATTGTTATCAGTTTAGTATCCGGCTTTTCGCAATATTTAAGGTATAAGAATACCGACTCTAAAAAGTTCTTTAAGAAGATCGGACTGATCCTGATCATCGCAGCGGTAGTCACTGCGGCCTTTGTGTATATCGCCAGGGTGCAAAACAACGTCATGTATGTAGTGCTTACCTTCTCAGCGATTTTCTCTATCTCATGTAACATCAGGATTCTTATTGACGCGATAAAAGGAAAATGGCGACTTGCCGGATCTTCCATCGCGCATATAGGGTTTGGCCTGTTGCTGATAGGAGCCCTGGTTGCGGCAGCCACAAGTAATATAGTGTCGCTTAATACTTCGGGAGTAGGTTTCGGCGAGGAATTCGATAAGAACAACAACTCTAAGGAAAACATCATTCTCTACGAAAATGAGCCGGTACGCATGGACGAATATACCGTTACGTATAAAGGTGACTCTACCGAGGGTGTTAATACTTACTATCGCGTAAACTATAAGGTTGTTGACGAAGAGACTAAAGAAGTTAAGGAAGAGTTCGACTTATATCCTCATGCGCAGCAAAACGCTAAGATGCAGACGATCGTCGCGTCTCCGGACACCCGTCACTACCTGTTCCATGACATCTACACACACGTAAGCAGTGTGCCTCTTAAAGAAGAGATAGCAGAGCATGAAGACCATGAAGGCCATTCTGAAGATGAGGGCTATGAGGAACCGGTAACATATGAAGTATCTCCCGGAGATACAATACGATACAGAGAGGGTGTGATCATAGTTAAAGGTGTTAACCGGAATGCAACCATCGAAAAGATTCCTTTGAAGCCTAACGATGTAGCGATTGCCCTGCAACTGGAAATTCGTACGCACGCCAACAAAACGTATACAGCTGAACCTGTTTTTCTTGTAAAAGGAGGTAATAAGTTCGACTTCGGGAAGACACTTGTCGACCCCGGATTAAAAGTCCGCTTTTCAAACGTTTATCCAGAAAAGGACAAACTGGAGATGATGTTGTACCAGAAACCAAAAGCTGAAAAGAAATGGGTTGTAATGAAAGCAATCAAGTTTCCTTTCATCAACCTGTTCTGGGCTGGAAATATCCTGATGGTTGTAGGTTTCCTGATATCGATTTTCAGAAGAAATAAGGAGATTAAAATTACTGACTAATGAAGATTGTCCTGCTTGGCAGTGGTAACGTAGCTACGCATCTGGGCCATGCCTTGAAAACGGCTGGCCATGAGATCCTGCAGGTATGGAGTCGTTCGCTTTCAAACGCACAAAAGCTGGCCGGTTCATTATCGGTTGCTTATACGGATGAGATTGGAGCGCTCGACAATACAGCTGATATTTATATACTATCTGTTAAGGATGATGCTATCGGAGAGGTAGCATCATCTTTTTCGTTTAGAGACAAGTTACTCGTTCATACGTCCGGGAGCGCAAGTATCGATTTATTAGGAGAAAGCCTGATGTATAAGGGCGTATTTTACCCTTTGCAGACCTTCAGCAAGCAGAAAGAGATCGACTTCAGCTCTATACCACTACTCATCGAAGGGAGTACAGAAGAAGTCACAAAACAGCTTAACGAATTGGCCGGCACTATTAGCCGGGTTGTGCAGTCGGCATCATCGGTACAGCGGGCAGCAATCCATGTAGCTGCTGTTTTTGCCTGCAACTTCAGCAACCACCTTTATGCAATATCAAAGAACTTGCTTGCTAAAGAAGGGCTCGATTTCAAGCTGCTTCTTCCGCTCATAGCAGAAACGGCAGCGAAGGTTCAAAGCCTGAATCCGGAAGACGTACAAACGGGACCTGCCACACGCAAGGACCAGGTGAGTATTGAAAAACATAAGAAGTATTTGGAAATGTCACCGGATCTTCTTCAACTTTATACGCTGATGACGGATCGCATTATCGGCTCTAAAAACGAACAACAATAGTCTCCATTAAACCTTAACGCATGTTTTTATCAAAAATCAAATCTGTTAAAGCCTTTATATTAGATATCGACGGTATACTGACGGACGGCACCGTTCTCGTAACCGAATCAGGAGACCAGCTAAGAAAGTTCAACGTGAGGGACGGATACGCAATGCGCTTAGCTGTGAAAAAGGGCTATCACATCTGTGTGATCTCCGGAGGTAACTCTTCGAGCGTCATCTTCCGTTTAAACGGACTTGGAGTGACCGAAGTTCATCTGGGAATAGATAAGAAGCTTGCCGTCTACGAAGAGTTCATCAAAAAGCATTCACTCGATCCACAAGATGTGTTGTACATGGGCGACGATGTACCCGATATGCCTGTCATGCAAGCTGTGGGCGTAAGTGCTTGTCCGATTGACGCTATTGAAGAGATAAAGGCGATCAGCGATTATATATCTCCGTTCTCAGGAGGTACCGGCTGTGTGCGCGACGTAGTTGAAAAGGTTCTCAAAATCCAGGGGAAATGGTTTGACAAAGATCCTTCAGCACATGACGATACCATCACATCATCTTGAAAACAGCCAGGACATCTTAGAAAAATACATTACGATCACTTCATTTCCGCCGGTAATATTGGCGTCTAAATCTCCACGCAGACAAGAGCTCTTGCAGCAAATGGACATTAACTTCAGGGTGGTCCTTAAAGAAGTAGACGAGTCATTCCCCGCATTCCTCCAGCCGGCAGAAGTAGCGGTGTACATCGCTCGTAAGAAGGCTGAAGCATTTGATGATTCCGTTGAGGATGGTGAGATCGTCATTACAGCTGATACTATTGTTACTATCGACGGCCTGATATTGGGTAAGCCAGAAGATGAACAGGATGCTTTCCGGATACTGTCCCTGTTATCGGGTAAGACACATGAAGTTATCACCGGTGTTGCGTTTTTATACAAGCACGAGGTCCATGCGTTTTACGACAGTACAACCGTTTATTTTCGCGAGCTAAGCGATGATGACAAGTGGTTTTATATCCGCAACTATAAGCCCTTTGACAAAGCGGGTGCCTATGGAATACAGGAGTGGATCGGACATGCCGCTATTGAAAAGATTGAAGGTTCTTATAATAATGTAGTGGGTCTGCCTACTTTTAGGGTATACCAGGAGTTGCAGAAGCTTTTAACCGGCAAATAAGGTTTACCCTAGGCAACCATCAATCCGACTCTGTAACTTTCCGCCTGCCTAGGCAAGCTTTTCGTACAACAAGCCCTCTTTAAGTGCGTAAATTGAAAGCATCACCTCGCTCACATGGGCATGCGCAAGGATATAAGAGGTTAAAACAGCAGCAGTCACGATCATATCAACGCGAACCGGACTGATCTGGTCATCAGCTGCCCTTTCTTCATGCGTGGAAAGAATGATGTCGCCTATTATCGATTGAAGCTGCGTTTTCTCTATGCTGTATCCCGACTTCCCGGTTCTGTCTGTCAGGCCGAATTTACGTATCGCCAGATCAGCAAAAGTTTCAAAAGCACCCGCAGATCCGATAAGCGTCTCAGGCTTATATATGAGCAAATTGTTTTTCAGGTCAGCCAATTGCTCCTCCAGGTGTTTGTGAAGGGAGAAGATATCGTCAGCATTAATAGGATCAGACTTGTGAAAAAGAGCCATTAATCGGGCTGCTCCAATAGGATAGCTTTTCTTGAACTGAACATTCCTGTCATCGCAAAAAATAAATTCTACGCTACCTCCGCCAATGTCCATAATCACAGCATTGCCGCGAATGTCTACTGCCTGACTCACACCACGGTAAATAAGCGAAGCCTCTTTATCGCCGTCAATGATGTTAATGCTTATGCCTGTCAGCGCTTTAACCTGGTCAACAAAATCCTGTCCGTTGGCAGCTGTTCTCAGCGCCGCTGTGCCGGTCCCATAAACTTCGGTAACCTTGTGTTGATCAATGACACGCTTGAAGCCCTGCATCGCCTCAAGCCCCCGGCTAAAGGCAGCTGCAGCAATCTTTCCCTCGGTTATCCCACCTTCACCAAGTTTGACATGTTTCTTCTCCACGAAGATCTCATTGATAGAACGGTCTTCATTCAGGTCGGCAATTAATAAATGGAAGGTATTTGTACCAAGGTCGAGTACAGCGATAGGGTTGTTCATAAGAAAAAGCAAAGCCACCATGAAGGTGGCTTTGTATGATTGGTTTGGATTATTCGAAATATTCTTTCATTCTCTCGAAGAAGCTCTTCTCGTGTCTGCCAGGTTGTGGCTTAAAGTTCGGAGAGGCTTGAAGTTTTTCAAGCATATCTCTCTCATCTTTCGAGATTGCTTTAGGTGTCCATATATTTACATACACCAGTTGGTCGCCTCTGTGGTATGAGTTCACTTCAGGAACACCTTTTCCTTTTAGTCTCAGAATCTTTCCGCCCTGTGTGCCTGGCTCAATCTTGATTTTTGCCTTGCCATCTATAGTAGGTACCTCCACAGAAGCTCCTAATGCAGCATCAATAAAGCTGATATGAAGATCATACACGACATTGTTGCCTTCGCGCTGTAAAGTCTCGTGCGGAATCTCCTCGATCAAAATGATCAGGTCTCCCGGGATACCGCCGTTAGGAGCAGCATTACCCTTTCCGCTCATCGAAAGCTGCATGCCTTCACTAACACCAGCAGGAATATTGATCGTGATCGTTTCCTCACCGCGAACAACTCCTTCACCGTGGCAACTGTCACATTTCGCAGTTATCTGCGATCCTGAACCGTTACAAGTAGGGCAGGTGCTGCTGGTTTGCATCTGACCGAGGATAGTGTTGGTTACACGTCTTACAGATCCGGCACCGCCACAGGTACGGCATGTCTGTACAGATGACCGGTCTTTAGCTCCGGTTCCGTCGCAAGTGCGACAAACAACAAGCTTGTTTACCTTGATCTTCTTTTCAGCACCCTTGGCAATTTCGTCTAAGTTCAGCTTAACCTTAATCCGGAGGTTGCTACCCCTGGACACACGGCTTCTGCCGCCTTGCTGACCACCGCCGCCAAAGAAGCTATCAAACGGACTGCCACCTCCACCAAAGATATCTCCGAACTGGCTGAATATATCATCCATGTTCATGTGACCGCCGCCGCCATAACCGCCTTGAGAAGCACCCGCATGTCCAAACTGGTCATACCTCTGTTTCTTCTCAGGGTTGCTAAGTACTTCATAGGCTTCCGCTGCCTCTTTGAACTTATCTTCTGCCTCTTTGTCGCCTGGATTCTTATCCGGATGGAATTTAATCGCCAGCTTACGATAAGCCTTCTTTATCTCATCCGCAGAAGAACCTTTGGAAACGCCGAGAATATCATAAAAATCTCTCTTTGCCATATAATTAACTTCCTACAACTACTTTAGCAAATCTGATCACCTTATCGTTCAGAAAATAGCCTTTTTCAACCTCATCTATTACTTTACCCTTCATATCCTCTGATGGTGCAGGAATGTTCGTTATAGCCTCATGGAGATCAGCATCAAAGGTTGTTCCTATAGATTCCATTTCTTTCACACCTTTTTGAGTCAGCGTGGTCTTAAATTTACTACTCACCAAAACGATACCTTCTTTAACCGCTTCAAGATCAGAAGAGGTATTCATGTACTTAATCGCACGGTCGAAGTCGTCCGCTATCGGCAGAAGGCTTACAAGAACATCCTTTCCTGCTGACTGCAGCAGTTCGATTCGCTCTTTATTCGTGCGTCTTTTGTAGTTGTCAAACTCTGCATAGAGACGCAGATATTTGTCGTTAGCCTCTTTCAGCTCGGCACGCAGTTTCTCTTCTGCAGAAACTTCTTCAACCTCCTTAATCTCGCCTTCAGCTTCCGCTGTTTGCTCTGCCTGCGGCTGTTCTGCCTGCTCTACATTTTGTTCTATCTCAGACTGAGTCTGATTGTCAGAAGCTACTTTCTCTTCTTCGGTAGTTTTCTTCTTGTTTTTCAACATATCTGAAAAGTTCATATCTAATGGGATAGACAAATAATTTGCCAAGTTAATTAAACGGTCAAGCTGTCAGCTTAAACCAATGCAATGTCAGCCCGATGATGTATCAGGCAGACAATAAGCCCTGTTTATGCAATTTTTGCATCCTCTATTACGCGACCGTTTTCGCACTTAATAATGCGGGAAGGGAAGGTACGGATGAGGTTGTAATTATGGGTAGCCATAAGGATGGCAGTGCCCGAGCGACTGATGTCTTTCAGCAGCAGCATGATTTCTTCAGATGTTTCCGGATCCAGGTTACCTGTAGGCTCATCGGCAAGGATCAGCTCAGGATCGTTTAGAAGCGCCCTGGCAACCACTACACGCTGTTGCTCTCCACCCGAAAGTTCGTGTGGCATCTTCTTCAACTTAGAACGCAGACCTACTTTTTCAAGCACGTCTTTGATACGCTCATCTTTAAGCTTGCGGTCTTTCCAGCCAGTAGCATTCAAAACAAAGCGCAGGTTTTCCTCCACCGTACGGTCTGTCAGCAGCTGGAAATCCTGAAATACGATACCCAGCTTACGACGCAGGTAGGGTACATCATGATCAGAAAGCTTCTTTAAATCATAACCTCCCGCATGGCCCTCGCCCTCAGTGATGTGAAGTTCACCGTATAGGATCTTCATTAAACTACTCTTTCCTGATCCTGTCTGACCAATAAGGAACACAAACTCACCTTTATCTATATGCAGGTTTACTGATGACAGAACGAGGTGCTTTTGCTGATAAACATCTACGTTATGGAGCTTTATAATGGAGTTTCCGATCATTACTATAATTCTAATTTCATTATTTTACCAAAAGGGAGGTCCCTTACCAGCGACATGATCGCCTCAGCCTTGTCACCAAGACCTATTTTGTGCAGCGACTTATCAGGGCGGTCCACCCGAAAATACGCCAGCAAGGTAAATTCATCATCTCGTAGCTGAACATAATCCGGTATTTTAGCTATTCCCTTTACTTTGATGACATACATAGGCTCAAAGTTAATGTTTTCCCGCTAAATCGCCATTCTATTATATACTTAGAAGGAAGGCAAAGGTATCAATGCCGTCTGCATAATCCCATAAACGGGGACTCTGGCTGCAGCCGAAACCGACAACCTGACTGTTAATCGAAAGCCCGCCTTTAGTCACCACGCACTGGATATGTTCAGAGATACCTTTAAGTTTTGCTTCAGCATCCTCCAGGTTCTTGTACTCGTCGAAGAAGAGAACTGCAAGGGGCGAGGCCATGCCTTCGTCCCGTTTCAACAGGAGGAAACCATTGTCCAGATGTTTCGCTCCGTTTACCAGGTAGATCGACTTATTATAATCATAGTTATTAGCATACTTATGGTGGTTGATCATCCCCTTGAAAGGCTCTTCAATCGCCTCAAAGAAAGGCACGAAGTCATACCCTTCAGGAACGAGAAGTTTCGACACATTGCGGCAACCCAGACCGAAGTAGTCAAATATATCATGCCCCAGGGCAACAAAATCCTCCGTTGTTTCAGTCCCATCCAACACCGCTACGCTGTTCCTGTTGCGGCGAATAATGTGAGGCACCGACTTGAAATAAAATTCAAAGTAACGGGAAGTATTATTACTTCCGGTAGCAATCACCGCATCAAAATCCTTCAACCGGTCGACATAAACGATCCGCTCAGCAAGCTCAGGATAGAAGCCAACCAGACGGCTGAGGATATGAGGTGTAAGGTGTTTGTCCTGAGAGGACAGTTTAACAGACGCTATGTGTCCGCTTGCCAGCACAGTCAGAATATCATGAAAACCTACCAACGGAATATTTCCGGCCAGTACAAGTCCCACTACCTTAGCCGCTCCACGATCAGTCTTACCGGCATAAGCGCCGTCTATCCACTGTTCAATATCCCGCTCATTCAGCATTACACCTAACGCCCTTACGGCATTCCTAACCTGATCTGCTGTAAACCAGGCATTATAATGATGAGAAGCATTGACCAGAGATATGAGTTGTTCGTCATCCGAGAGTAAATAGTGTCCTAACTGTGTAAAAGCTTCCTTTATTTGATGTACTGACATGTATCCTTATATTAAAACCAAGTTTTCTATTATATTTGCACTGTTTTTGCATGGATATAACTTTGCAAAAGTAAGTTAAGGAAAAGACATTTAGACCATGGCGATTAAAATAACAGATGAGTGTATAAACTGCGGAGCTTGTGAACCTGAGTGCCCAAACAATGCTATTTATGATGCTGGAGCTGCCTGGCGTTTCTCAGAAGGAACAGCATTGCGTGGCGTTATCGATTTTGGAGACGGTACCACTCTTGATGCAGAAGAGGTTCAGGCCGCGATATCAGACGAGTTCTATTATATAGTTTCAGATAAGTGTACAGAATGTAAAGGCTTCCACGACGAGCCTCAATGTGCGGCAGTTTGTCCGGTTGATTGTTGCGTGGATGACGAAGACGTAAGAGAGACAGAAGAAGAACTGCTTGCTAAGAAAGCATGGCTTCACATGGAAGCATAAGAACCTATACACAAAAAGGCGGATATGTTTTTGAACGTATTCGCCTTTTTTATGCCTATTCCTCTTCAAAATCCTTATTCGGTATGATCAATACCGGACATTTGGCCTTTCTGACTACCTTTTCAGCGACACTTCCGGAAATAAAATGGTCGAAACCAGTCCTTCCGTGCGTGCCGAGAATGATCATATCCGCTCCCCATTCGTCCGCTGTCGCCAGAATTTCGTCTCTGGGATTGCCAAGCTTGGTGTACGTATAAGTCGGAACGCGCCCTGTATAGGCCTCAGAGATACGATCCAGCAGTTTCTTACTCGACTCATCCTGCAGCTGTATGAGATCCGGCAATACCACCTGAGATTCATTCAGCATAGGATCAGCGATATAAGAGGTCCCAACGGGAACTTCATTAACATGCAGCAATGCCACCGACGCATCCAGCTTTTCAGCAAGGTCAAATCCATATCCTGCCGCCCGTTCAGAGTATTGACTGTCTTCTACGGCAATCAAAATCTTCGTGATCTGATTCAGTGTTTTCATAATTGCGGGTTTAAGTTAATTCGTGTTATAAAGATGAAACGTTTTTACAATCCATAAGTTTTAATTAGGCCTTAGGAGATTTTTTTAATTTATTTGTAAGATGACTACAGAATTTGGCGTGTGCAACCTTGCTTTGGTTCCTCTCAGGGCCGAAGCGTCCGATAAAAGTGAAATTCTTTCCTTCCTTCTTTTTGGTGATTGCTTTGAGATCCTAGACACTCAGACGAAGTGGTTGCAGGTGCGGACGCTATCCGACGATTATACCGGCTGGATAGATCCAAAGCAGCATCAAAATATAACAGAAACGCAACTTCAAAAACTTCAGGCCGCCACAGTAGTTACCGGACTAGCCATCTCCCACACTATCAAGAGAATGGATAACGGAGAGATGTTGTACCTTGTTTCAGGGAGCAGAGTCCCTGCACCGGATCCAGCAGGTCACTTTAGGATAGGAGAGGTCGCCTACCGGTTTACTGCAGCATCGAAATTAGTAGCCGACCTTGATTTCGACTCCCATATAAGCGATTATGCCCGTTTCTACTTAAATGCACCTTATTTGTGGGGAGGAAAATCGATCTTCGGAATAGACTGCTCCGGCTTCACCCAGATGGTTTTCAGGATGCTGCACATAGACATTCCCAGAGATGCATGGCAGCAGGCAGAGCAAGGCAACGTAGTGAATTTTTTACAGGAGATTAAGCCAGGAGACCTGGCCTTTTTTGACAATGATGAAGGGAGAATCACTCACGTGGGGATTATCATCGACTCACAGCATATTATCCATGCCTCAGGAAAGGTGCGTATTGATGTGATCGACGATCAGGGAATCTACAATGCAGAAACCGGTCGGCACACCCATAAACTGCGTATAATAAAACGCTTTACGACGTAATCCGGATTTCCCAGAGCATCACCATTTTATCATCGCTTATGGAGACCAGCAACTTACCACTATCAACCCATGTCAGTTTATTAACAGAGTGAGAATGCGAGTTGAAGCCCTTATCCTTACTGATAATACGCTTCAGCTTCATACCGTCAAGATCCCAGATCTTGATGCTCTTATCCTGACTGGCCGTCGCGAACAAACGGCCTCCGGGGTGGAACTTAATATCGTAAACAGCAGACATGTGTGCTGTCAGGCTCTTCGAAATGCTGTAATCCGAAAGGCTCCAGGCGATCAGCTGCGCATCGCGTCCGCCTGAAAGAAGGACACCGTTATCCGGACTAAAGGCAACCGAAGTCACCGGCATTGTATGCCCGTTAAGCTCATGTTGCAAACTGTATGTATCAGCATCATAGATCCGCACCAGGCTGTCTTTACAGCCAAATGCAATGGTGTTTTCATCCGGACTCACAGCCATAGCTCTGATGGTATCGGCAGAAACCCGGAAATTGTATAGGAAGGAGTAATCTAAAGAACTGATGACGGAGACAGTGCCGTCCTCAGACCCCACAAGGATCTCATTCTTTCGTTTGATCTCCGCGATGGAGAAGATCGGAAGCTTATGCTGCTCAATGCGCACAATGATCTTGCGGTCTGAAAGACTGAATATGCTAACCGCACCACTTCTCTCCCCAATCACCAGAATCTCCCTTTCAGGAGAAAGATGAAGGGCGTATACCGAGCTTTTTACCGGACAAACTACGGTTGGTTTGCGATCAGACAATGACCACTGCACAATACCCTTGTCGTTACCAGCCGTATAAAAGCTTGCATCATCAATGCCCGTTTCAACTGTATAAATAGAGTTTTGATGGCCGGGCAATAAAGCCAGCAGATCAATGTCAATCATGAGCATAGACTATTGATGCCTCGACTCCAGGTTTTTGGCAATGGTCTCCAATGAGACGTTCTTTTCCCGAAGCAGAACAAGCAAGTGAAACATCAGGTCGGAAGATTCATTAATAAAGTCGAATTCTGTCTCATTCAAAGCAGCGATAACGGTTTCTACACCTTCTTCACCAACTTTTTGAGCGATCTTATTCAAACCTTTCTCTCTCAAACGGTTCACATACGAGCTTTCCTGAGGATTCGCATACCTATCGGCGATAATCTGCTCCAGTTTGAAAATAAAGTTCTGGTTGTATTCAGATGAGAAACAGCTTCTCGATCCGGTATGGCAGGTCGGACCAACAGGATCAGCTTTAATCAGAATAGTATCCTGATCACAATCAATGGCAATGCTTTTTACATAAAGGAAGTTGCCACTTTCCTCACCCTTGGTCCAGAGACGGTTTTTTGAACGCGAGTAAAAAGTTACCTTGCCTTCAGCTTCTGTTTTAGCAAAAGCCTCTTCGTTCATGTATCCCAGCATCAGCACTTCCAGACTCTGGAAATCCTGAATGATCACAGGCACTAAACCCTCTCCTTTATTAAAGTCTATAGACATTTCAATTTTATTTATTATAAACGGACCTCTATATTCTGCTTCCTTAATTCCATTTTCAGGTCAGGAATCAGTATCTCTCCGTAATGGAAAACCGAAGCCGCTAACGCAGCGTCGACGTTCGCCTCCAGGAAAGTATCAGCAAAATGCTGTATGGTACCCGCTCCACCGGAAGCTATCAGAGGAATAGACAAGGTGCTGTTGATCTGCCCCAGCAACCCGTTATCAAATCCGCCCTTCGTTCCATCATGATCCATGGAAGTCAGCAGTATTTCGCCCGCACCGCGCGATTCCACCTCCTTTATCCAAGCTTCTGTTTCAATCTCGGTCGCGATCCGGCCACCGTTCAGATGAACAAGATTCTTCCCGTTCACCCTCTTAGTATCCACCGCTACAACAACGAACTGCTTACCAAAGGCATTAGCCAATTCATTGATGAGTTCCGGATTTCTTACCGCAGCAGAGTTGATCGAAATCTTGTCCGCTCCCGAGTTCAGCAGAACGTCCGCATCCGCTATTTCATTGATCCCACCACCGATGGTGAAGGGGATGTTCACCTGTCGGGCCACCGACTTCACCAGCTCAACCATGGTCTTACGGCGTTCATTCGTTGCCGTGATATCCAGGAAGACCAGCTCATCCGCGCCCTGCCTGGAATATTGCCAGGCCAGCTCCACCGGATCACCGGCATCCCTCAGGTCAACGAAATTGATGCCTTTAACGGTCCTGCCATCCTTAACATCCAGGCAGGGTATAATGCGTTTGGAAACCAATTAAAAAGAAATTAATGATTTTAAGTTCCAGTCTTTGATCTCGTCGATAGAGATATGACCTTCATAGATAGCCTTACCAACCACACAAGCTTCTACCTTATATTGCTGCACTGCTCTGATATCATCCATTGAGCTGATTCCGCCAGAAGCAATAAGTTTAATGAAAGGAGAGTGGTCTAACAGTTTCTGATACAGTTCAACACCAGCACCACCCAGCTTACCATCCTTATTGATGTCGGTACAAAGGAAACGGAAGAAACCAAGATTAAGACAGGTATCTACGTAATCCATTAACTTGATCGGGGAGCTTTCCATCCAACCAGAATACTTGATCACCTCATCCAGCACGTCGATAGCCACAACGATCTGGTCAGTGCCCGTACCTGTCTCTTTATGATTAAAAGCACGGCTCAGTTCAGGAAGAAAATCAGGGTTTGTAATTGCCTGAGTTCCAACAATAACACGATGTATGCCTGCATCGATAAGCTCTTTCACTTTGTCAATACTTCTAACACCACCTCCATACTGAACTTTCATTTCAGTCTTACGGATAATATCGAATAGATATTCCTGGTTACTGAAATCACCTTTCGCGCCATTTAAGTCGATAATGTGAACGAACTCAGTCCCGTTAGACTGGTAACGCTCAATCATTTCCTCTAAAGTTACATCGTAAAATGTAGCTTGCTCGTAGTTTCCTTCACGTAAACGGACAACCTTTTTGTCCAGAATATCAATTGCAGGGATTATGTACATATTTTTTCTATAATTCTGAAAAGTTTTTGAGTAACTGCTCTCCGGCTTCACCTGATTTTTCAGGATGAAACTGAACACCATAAAAATTGTTTTTACTAATTGCTGCCGAGAATTTCAACCCATAGTCAGCAAAAGCGACTGTAAAAGTAGAATTAAATTCTATAAAATAGGAATGAACGAAGTAAAAGTACGTACCATTGGGAATTCCCTCAAACAATTTACTTTCATTTTGAACACTTACCTTGTTCCAACCCGTATGCGGAACTTTTATTCTAAGGTCCTCCGTAAAATGACGCGTTTTTACTGGTGTTATGCCTAGCAATGAGGAATTTCCCTCTTCCGAATACTCCGTTAGCAACTGCATTCCGACGCAAATCCCCAGCACGGGTTTCGTTATCGACTTGATACTATCCACCAGTCCGCTTTCTTCAAGCTTCTGCATCGCCGCTCCCGCATGACCCACGCCAGGAATGATGAAGCGATCATATTTATCGAAGCTATCGACCGAATTCACCATTTCATACGCAATCTCCTGCCTGTCCAATGCCGCAGTGAGCGAAAAAATGTTACCGGCGCCGTAGTTAATTATTCCGATCATTTATCTGTATATAAATTAAAGAAGACCCTTTGTACTGGGTAGCTGCATATTATTTACATCCCTCTTCGCTGCCATCTTGATTGCCTTGGCAAATACTTTAAAAATAGCTTCAATCTTATGATGTTCATTGGTTCCTTCAGCCTTAATGTTCAGATTGCATCTTGAAGCGTCACTGAACGACTTAAAAAAATGGTAGAACATCTCCGTAGGCATTTCGCCTATCTTTTCACGCTTAAAGTCAGCATCCCAGACGATCCAGTTTCTTCCTCCGAAGTCGATAGCCGCCTGAGCCAGACAATCATCCATTGGCAGGCAAAAACCATACCGTTCGATGCCTCTTTTATCACCCAATGCTTTCGCAATCGCCTCACCCAGAGTAATTCCTGTATCTTCAATAGTATGATGTTCATCGATGTGCAGATCGCCCTTCGCCGTAATTTCCAGATCTATGCTGCCATGTCTCGCGATCTGATCCAGCATATGATCAAAGAAATGAAGTCCGGTGCTGATCTTAGCATCGCCTTTCCCATCCAGATTTAGCTTAATGTATATATCGGTTTCTTTGGTCGTTCTTCTATGCTCAACCTCTCTTTTACCTACTTTCAAAAATTCATAGATGTCTTTCCATGAAGTCGTTGCCAGGGCAATATAATTGTTCAGTTCTTCAAGCCTGCTGCTCACCTCATCAGCACCCAGACTATCCGATTGGTTAATCCATATCGCTTTAGCGTTCAGGTTCTTAGCCAGCTCAATGTCCGTTACCCTGTCACCTATAACGAAAGAGTTTTCAAGGTCGTATTTTTCAACGTCAAAAAAATGCTTTAAAAGCCCGATGCCCGGTTTTCGTGTATCTTTATTCTCATGTGCAAAGGTTTTGTCAATGATCACTTCCTTAAATATCACACCTTCCGCTTCAAATGAGTTCATGATAAAGTTATGTACCGGCCAGAAATTAGCTTCCGGATGACTGTCTGTTCCCAGACCGTCCTGGTTAGTCACCATGATCAGGTCAAAGTCCAGCTCCTCAGCAATCTTTGTCATGTATTTGAAGGCTCCCGGATAAAAGCTCAGCTTCGAAAAAGAATCCACCTGATAATCCTCAGGCTCCAGAACCAGGGTCCCGTCCCGGTCAATAAACAATACTTTGCGCTTGTTAGCGCTTTTCAAGTCTTCCATTTTATTTAGCAGTAGAGTAGTCTTTCAATGTATTAATCAATAGTACGTTTTCTTCAGGCGTACCAATGGTGATGCGGATAGCACCCTCGCAGAGCTGAACCTTTGAACGGTCACGTGTGATGATGCCATTTTCAACCAGGTACGAATACAGGCCCCGGGCATCAGTAGTCTTCACCATGATGAAGTTCGCATCCGAAGGCACAATCTCAATAACGAACGGGAGCTCAATCATCTCCGCAATGACCATCTCACGCTGACGGATCGTTTCGCGGATCCACTCATTCACCTGCTCCACGTTGTTCAACGCTTCCAGCGCCAGTTCCTGAGTAGCTTCATTAATATTATAAGGCGGCTTTACCTTGTTGAAGACCTCGATGATCTCCTCACTCGCAAAAGCCATACCCAGGCGGATACCGGCGAGTCCCCATGCTTTCGACAAAGTCTGCAGTACCACCAGGTTACTATATTCCGTGAGCTCCTGTATAAAGGTTTTTTGTCTCGAGTAATTGATATAAGCCTCATCCACGACAACCAGTCCGCCGAAATTCGCGATCAGCGTTTCAATATCCTCACGCATGATGGAGTTACCGGTAGGGTTGTTAGGCGAACAAACGAAGATCATTTTCGTATTCTCATCAATAGCCTCCGCGATAGCTTCCATATCGAGCTGATAATCTGGAGTAAGAAGGATCTTTTTAAGCGTTACATCATTGATATTAGCGGATACCTCATACATGCCATAGGTAGGAGGAAGGACGATCACATTATCGATGCCCGGGCGACAAAAAGCCCTGAACAAAATGTCAATCGCTTCATCACTGCCATTTCCCAGAAAAATATTCTGAGGCGGCACACCCTTGATCATGCTGAGCTTGGTCTTTACAGCCAGCTGCAAAGGGTCAGGATAGCGGTTATAGTTTTTATTTAAGGGAGAGCCAAAGCTGTTCTCGTTCGCGTCAAGGAAAACAGAAGCTTCCCCTTTATATTCATCCCGCGCAGAGGAATACGGAACCAGATTCAATATGTTGGTTCTCAATAGTTTCGTTAAATCAAATTCCATCGCTTGTTTAATTAGCTGTTCACAGAAGAAATCCGGATAGACATCGCATTTTTATGCGCCTGCAGTCCCTCCAGTTGGGCCAAAACCTCAACGGTATTACCAATCTGATGGACACCTTCAGGTGAAATATGTTGAAATGTAATTTTCTTGATAAAGGAGTCGAGCGACACCCCCGAATAGGAGCGTGCATAGGCACTTGTCGGCAGCGTATGATTCGTACCCGAAGCATAATCGCCAGCACTTTCAGGAGTGAGATGTCCCAGAAATACCGACCCCGCATTGCTGATCGAAGGAATTAACTCCTTCCAGTTCGCGGTCGCCAGAATCAGATGTTCAGGAGCATACAGGTTGCTGAAATCCATAGCTTGCACCAGGTCTGTCGTCAGAACCGCGTATGAATTCGCCATCGCCTTAGCAGCAATTTCCGCTCTCGGTAATACAGTAAGCTGTCTTTCCAGAGCAGCAATCGTTTCTTCGATAAGCGCAGAAGAGTTTGACACCAGGATAGCCTGCGAATCCGCACCATGTTCCGCCTGTGCCAGCAGATCTGCCGCAACAAATTCAGGATTAGCACCCTCGTCTGCCAAGACTAATACCTCCGACGGACCAGCAGGCATATCAATAGCCGTCTGCGTAGCCGATTGTATAAGCGTCTTTGCCCTGGTTACGTACTGGTTACCGGGCCCGAAGATCTTGTCCGTGCGCGGTATAGAATCCGTTCCATAAGCCATAGCAGCCACTGCCTGAGCACCGCCCGCAAGATAAACACGTTCAATATCCAGCAACACCGCCACATAAGCCACGTAACAATTGATCAAGCCGTCTTTTTGAGGAGGAGAACAAACCACGATCTCTTTACATCCCGCAATGCGTGCAGGAATCCCCAGCATCAGAAAGGTACTCGGCAACACAGCCGAACCACCCGGAATATACAGACCAACACGCTCGATAGCTCTCGCTTCCCTCCAGCAGGTAACACCCGGCATGGTATCAACCGGAGCTTCCTGATGCTTCTGCGCCGAGTGGAATGCAGAAATATTACGAAAAGCCAGGTCGATAGCCGCCTTTTGCTCAGCACCGATACCAGCCGCTATTTGCGCGATCTCCGCTTTTTCAATAAACAGCCTATCTAGTTTTACCCCGTCAAACTTCTCAGCAAAGGCTTTAAGAGCCTCATCGCCCCGGCTGCGCACTTCAGCAATAATGCCTTCCACACGGTGCCCGATAGTCTGGTCTTCGTCGGCGTTTCTCGAGATCAGTTTATTGATCTCAGCCGCCGACAGGTCCTGATATGAATAGGTTTGTAACACTATAAAATGATCTTTTCAATAGGCATAACAACAATTCCCTGTGCACCAACAGCCTTCATCTGGCTGATCTTATCCCAGAAATCTTTCTCGGGAATGACAGTATGAACAGCTACCCAACCTTCATCCGCCAAAGGCACGACGGTAGGACTTTTAATACCGTTCAGAAGCGACTTGATCGCATCCAGGTTCTTGCGTTCGATGTTAAGCACCACGTATTTGGTTTCCTTTGCGCGCAATACAGATTGTACTCGTTGCAGAAGCTCCACAGTCAGCGGATTTTGCTCGTCACCCTTACGGCCGATCAAAACCGCCTGCGAGTGCATCACATCACCAAAAGGAACCAGTCCGTTGCTCTTCAACGTGCCGCCGGTAGAAACCAGGTCACAGATCGCATCACTCAGCCCAAGGCCGGGAGCAATCTCCACAGAACCTGAGATTGTGCGTATGTCAGCAGTAACGTTGTTATTCGCTAAGAATTTCTTTAAGATATTCGGATAGGAGGTAGCAACCGCTTTTCCGTTCAGATCTTCCAGTGACTGAATCTGTCCGTTATTTGGAACAGCCAGCTTAAGCGAACATTTTCCGAAGCCCAGCATTTGCAGGTAAGCCACATCAACTTCCGTTTCGTTGATCACGTTTTCGCCTACAATACCCAGATCAGCAATGCCGTCCTGTACATATTCAGGGATATCATCGTCTCTTAAAAAAAGAATTTCTAAAGGGAAGTTGGAAACTGGAGATATTAATGAGCTTTTATAGTTTTCAAAACTAAGGCCACAGTTTTTAAGAAGCTCTACCGATTTTTCGTTTAGTCTACCAGATTTCTGGATAGCAATTTTGAGTGTTTTCAATTTATATAAAAAATTTAATCAGTCCAATAAAAGGTGTTCAGGAACAATCAGTTTCACGTAGAAACCATATACATATCATCTCGCCGCAAGGCGATGATGGAGATGATGATGGTATGTGAACGATTTCGACATATATTGGGCTCCTGATTAAAACCGGGATATGACAAATATACATATCCAACCCTAAAATCAAAACTTTTATATTTGGCCGATGGTTGATGCGGTTATTATTGGGGCTGGTGCCTGCGGTTTGATGTGTGCGATTCAGGCAGGTTTTTTAGGCAAACAGGTCATCTTACTGGAGAAGAACGACAAGGCAGGAGCGAAGATCCTGATCTCCGGAGGCGGACGCTGCAACTACACCAATCTCTTCAGTAGTCCCGCCAATTTTATCTCTCAAAACGAACACTTCTGTAAGTCTGCCTTCTCGCAATGGACGGTGGAGGATAGCATCAGTTTCTTCGAAACATACGGAATCTATGGACAGGAGAAAACACTCGGACAACTCTTTCCTGAAAATAATAAAGCGAAGGATATCGTCGATGTTTTTACTTCGCTGTGCAGTGATCTGGGACAAACCATACGCTTGCAGGCAGAAGTGAAGTCCGTACAGCGCAAGGAAGATGGCAGCTTTGTAGTCACTTATGATCATCAGGGCAAAACAAAGACGCTAGAAACACCCGCTGTAATAATTGCTTCAGGCGGTTTGCCCGTTCAGAAGCTGGGTGCCTCAGACTTCGGATTGCGCATCGCTAAGGACTTCGGACTTAAGATCGTCCCTGCAGCGCCCGCACTGGTTCCTTTAACCGTTACCGGTAAAGATGCCGAGTGGTTTGCCAGCCTGTCAGGCAACAGCATATTTTGCAGGGTGAGCAATGATCAGATCAGCTTTGAAGAGAATATACTGTTTACACACTGGGGATTGAGTGGGCCCGCTATCCTGCAGATCTCATCCTATTGGCGTCCGGGAGAGTGGGTGGAGCTCGATCTTCTTCCCGGAAAGAACATTCTCGGACTCATCGGGCAGGAGCGTCAGCAGAACGGAAAAAGAAGTCTGCTTACTCTCTTAGCGCAGCTATACACGCGGAAGATTGCAGATGCATTAGCCAAATACCTGCCGGTTGATAAGAACCTGGCCTCCCTGAGCAAAGCCGAGCTCGAAATTATCGAACGACAGATACATTATTTCAGAGTCAAGCCAGCTGGCGATAAGGGATACGACAGGGCAGAAGTTATGCGTGGCGGGGTAGATACAAGCGAACTGTCCTCCAAAACACTCGAAGCGAAGAAAGTACCCCGACTCTATTTCGGGGGTGAGTGTGTGGACGTCACTGGCTGGTTGGGTGGCTACAACTTTCAGTGGGCCTGGGCTTCAGGGTTTGTGATAGCACAAAGCATATAATAAACGAGCACTTGAGTAGTCTTACAGGTTTTTTGTAGCCCTTAGCATCTCCCTTTTACCAGGAGCGCCCGGCGCTTTCTCAATAGAAAAGCCGAGAGATTTCATAGCACGCTTCAAATTACCTGTGATAGCATAGGTCACAAATACACCACCCGGCTTAATGAAGCGGGTAATATGGGTCAGTGCCTCTACCGACCACATCTCCGGCTGATGGATTTCCGCGAAAGCATCAAAATACATCACATCGAACTGCTGCTGAGAACCAAACTCCATGAGTTTTACCGGACTGATCTCCAGCGTGCAATACTCGTTTAGTTCTTTAGGCGATTCCAATGCAGCAGAATAATTCTCCCTAAACTCCGTCCAGGTCTCAGCAGAAAGATATTGATCATAACCGGTACCAAAGATCAGCTCCTCAGATAAAGGATATGCCTCAATCCCTTTATAGTTCAAGTTCAAACCCTCTGTTCTGCAATAGTCTGCACTGATCAGAAAGTTCAGTCCCGTACCAAAGCCAACCTCCAGCACACTGATCGTACCCGTTTCAGAAAGCTGCTGATAATGCTGCAATCCCGATTTCAGGAAAACATGCTGGCTTTCCTGTAGAGCGCCATGCTTAGAATGGTAGTTTTCGCCTACCAATTCATTAAATATCGTCGAAGAGCCGTCCGCTGTTTGTACCAGTGATAGATGATCTGCCATAAGTTCTTATCAGTTGCGGCCACAAACTTAAGCCTAAACGATCGGCTCGAACAGAAATAAATCAAATAATGCATTCTTATTTCCCAAAACTGCTGTAATTTCGCCCACATGTATCAATTGCTAAAACCACTGTTATTCCAATTTTCGCCTGAAAACATCCATCATATTGTCACTTCCATGCTGAAGAACGGCAATCTGATTCCGGGAGTTCCTTTCCTTCAGAAGAGCGTCTTCCACCTCGACGACCCGCGACTGGAGCGTGAAGTTTTCGGACTCAAATTTAAAAACCCGGTGGGATTAGGTGCAGGCTTCGACAAGAATGCCGCATTGGTAGATGAGCTCTCGCACTTTGGCTTTGGCTTTATTGAAATTGGTACCGTTACCCCATTGCCGCAGCCCGGAAACGATCAGCCGCGGATGTTCCGTCTGCCGATGGACGAAGCTCTGATCAACAGGATGGGTTTTAACAATGAAGGTGCTGAAGTAGCAGCAACACGGCTGAAATTTCTCAAGCGCAAAGGGCTGATGATCGGCGGAAACATCGGAAAAAACAAGATCACACCTAATGAAGAGGCGGTAAGCGATTATATCAAGGCTTTTGATGCGCTGTTTGATGTAGTAGATTACTTCGTGGTCAATGTAAGCTCACCGAACACCCCTGGACTAAGAGCCTTACAGGAAAAAGGTCCTTTAAAAGAGATTCTGAATACGCTTCAGCAGCGCAACAGCAAGAATTGCATATCACGTCCGATCCTTTTGAAGATTGCACCCGATTTGACCAACGAACAGCTTGACGATATCATCGAGATCGTTACCGAGACAAAGATAGCAGGAGTCATTGCTACCAATACTACCATATCAAGAGATAACCTTCGCTCATCGCAGAACCTGAAATCTGAAACAGGAGGCCTTAGCGGTAAGCCTCTTACAAAGAGGTCAACCGAAGTCATCCGCTACCTGTCTGATAAGTCAAACAAAGCCTTTCCGATCATCGGAGTAGGAGGAATCCATTCCGCACAGGATGCACTGGACAAGTTGGATGCAGGAGCATCCCTGGTCCAGATCTACACTGGATTCATCTACGAAGGGCCGATCCTGATCAAAAAGATCAACCAGGCTATTCTGAAAAGGGAAAGCCAGAAGGCTTAAAAGATTACTAGTTCAGTTCTAACTGTTTGTAGCGGTTGTTGAACTTTGTTCGTAATGACAAAGACTAAACACCCGTAACTATGAAGAGAACCTCTGTTTCCAAAGCCCTTCTGCTATCAACCTTGCTTTTCACTGTAACGTTCTCATCATGTAAGGACGAAGAACCAGAGAATTCTGTCTGCCAACAAGGAACTATCATAGGCAGGATCAGGTCGGGTGGTGGTGGACCAGCCGTGTCTGTACATTCGTCTGTATTCGGCGAACACTCCTGGGGAGGCTATAGTAATGTTGTTGAGGCACTCAACCTTCCAACAGGTCTGTCCGCGGGAACCAAAATCTATTTCAAGGCCCGTCCAGCCACTCAAGAAGAAAGAAGTTATGTTATAACAGCAGATGGTGCCGAATCTGCCAAGCCAATTATTTACGTGACTGCTGTATCTACTAATATGTGTCCGTAGTCTGCATTACGTTATCTAACAATTGAGTTAATTTTTTTACCCTGGCATTCCAGTAATTAAAAATTCATGCAAATGAATGGTGTATTTATCTCATAATAAGATAATATGAACCATCTTTCTGAACAATCAAATCAATTTATCAGGTGTTATTGGAAGTTCCCGAATTCGTTTTCCTGTAGCGTGATAGACAGCGTTAGCCACCGCTGCTGTAAAACCAACCAAAGGAATTTCTCCAATGCCTTTGGCACCCATCGGATCGATGACCGGGTCTCGTTTATCGATCAGGATCACCTCAACATCCGGGACGTCGGCATTCACGGGCACATGATAATCAGCAAGGTCGTTGTTCAGGTACCGACCGTAGCGATGATCAATAATACCTTCTTCCATCAGGGCCATACCAATTCCCCAAACTACGGAGCCGAGCACCTGGCTGGCAGCTGTTTTATGATTGATGATCGTACCTGCATCAACCGCTGATACAACCCTGGTCACTTTCACCTGACCGGTTAAAGAATTCACCTGCACCTCAACAAAGTTGGCGCAGAAAGATTTACCCGAGAACTTCTCTCTTTCGGGGCCTCCTTTCGATTCCGTTGTAACTATCAGTTCAGGCAAATTATGCTGTTTCAATACGTTCGCATAGGAGATGGAGCCGCCGGCTGTCAGCTCTGCAAGCCTTTGTTTAAAAGCCGTACAGACATCGTACACCGCGGAGCCAACCGAAGTGGTGGTATGAGATCCAAACTGACCCGGCGCCTCCGGATAAAGTGAATTTCCCCATTCAAGCTTTATCTTTTCCATGTCTATATCAAGGGTGTCAGCAGCAATCTGAGTCATGATCGTAGCCGAGCCGGGACCTACATCAGCCACAGAGCTTTTAAGAATAAAGGTACCGTCAGCTTTCATCGTTAGGCTTGCAGAAGCGGGAGAGCGTTCGGATTTATAGATACCGGCACTCATCCCCATGCCAACAAGCATATCTCCGGTCCGCATCGAAGCGGGTCCAGGATTACGTTTGCTCCAGCCGAAACGTTCAGCTCCCTGCCGGAAACATTCTTGCAGATAGTTGCTCGACCAGGGTTTTCCATTTTCAGGATCAGATTCCGCGTAGTTCTTTATTCTGAAGGCAATCGGATCCATATTCAACTTGTAAGCCAGCTCGTCAACCGCCGATTCCAAAGCAAAAGAGCCACTACTTTCACCCGGGCCGCGGGTCCAGCAGGGTGTGCTCATATGTAACGGTACTAGTTTGTAGCTGGTCGTTAAGTTCGGACAAGCGTACAGAGTTTTCGTCGGATCAGTAATACGTTCTACAAATTGCTCGTAGATAGAGGTAGAGCCGAATGCTTCGTGCGTTATCCCGGTCAGTTTACCATCTGCAGAAGCTCCCATTCCTACTTTCTGGACCGACTTCGGCCGGTAACCTACCATATTGAACACCTGGTCACGCTTCAGCATCAACTTTACCGGTTTGCGCACTATTTTAGCGCCGATAAGCGCCGCCATTTCTTGTGGCCATAGCCTCGATGAACTACCAAAAGCGCCGCCAACAAAAGGAGAGATCACATTTACATGTTCCTCTTTCAGGTTGAAGGCTTTCATGATATCCCTTTGAGAAATCTTAACGGCCTGCGTTTTATTATAAACCAGCACTTTCTCATCGGTCTCCCAGAAAATGGTGCAAGAATGAGGCTCCATCGGATTATGAACCTGAATGGGAGTCTCGTATTCATAATTTATACAGACCGGCGCTTTCCGGAAGGCATCCGCTTCCCCGCGATTATACTCCTCATACCGCTCTGGCTTAATCGCTTTCGATATATTTTCTTTGATATCCGTAGCATGCGGCTCTTCCTCGTATTTTATCCGGATAAGAGATGCTGCGTAATTCGCCCTTTCAAACGAGTCCGCTATGGCCATGGCAACCGGCTGCTGATTGAAATACACCCTTTCATCGTAGAAGACCCGGAACTCCTGGCCAAAAACTCTTGAACCCTGATTATCGGTACCTGCGTCATAACCGGGGACTTTAGGAGCATTCAGATGTGAAACGATCGCAAGAACTCCCGGTGCCCTATCTGCAGCTTTCGTTTCGATGCTTCTGATGCGTCCGTTTGCAATGGTGCTTGTCACCAGCACAGCAAAAGTAGTTCCCGGGAGGTTATACTCCGCCGCATATTTCGCAGTGCCAGTTACCTTCTGCTTTCCTTCAACCCGGCTTACGGGATTGCCGATATCAACTTTTTTCATTGGTTCTAAATAGTAGGTAAATTATGCAGATGCGATCTTCAATGCCTGAACGATAGAATTCGTTACCATTTTCAGCTTATAAGTGTTGTGTTTAAAGGCTTTCGCCCCCTGAATGGCAATCCGTCCGGCCTCCCGGAAACTGGCTTCCGAAGCATGTTTTCCTATCAGATACTTTTCTGCTTCAGGCAGGCGCCAGGGCTTGTGTGCCACACCGCCCAGTGCCAGGCGGACGTTGCGAATCGTATTCCGCTCAATCTCTAAAGCCGCTGCTACCGAAACCAAGGCGAAAGCATAAGAAGATCGTTCACGGACCTTCAGGTAATGTACATTCTTAGTGAAGGAAGAATCCGGGATATCTATCGCCAGGATCAACTCTCCGGGTTGTAAGTTGGTGTCTGTTTCAGGATGATCCCCGGGAAGGCGGTGAAAATCAGTAAATGGAATGTGTCGTTCGCTTTTGGGACCTGCTACCAGCACCGATGCATCCAGGGCCATCAGCGCAACGCTCATATCGCTTGGGTGAACGGCAATGCATTTGTCGCTAAAGCCGAAGATGGCATGCATCCGGTTGATGCCTTCGAGTGCACCACAACCGGAGCCGGGTTCCCTCTTATTGCAGGGAAGCGCCGTGTCGTAGAAATAATAGCAACGCGTTCGCTGCAGCATGTTTCCTCCCATGCTTGCCATGTTCCGTATCTGAGCAGAAGCTCCGGCGTTGATGGCCTCCACCAGCAGAGGGTGTTTTTTCTGAACCAGTTTACTTTCAGCAACCTCAGCATTGGATGTAAGTGCGCCGATCCTCAGACCGTTCGCCTGCTCAATTATATCTTTCAACGGTACGCTGTTGATATCAACCAGCCGTTCAGGATTTACAATTTCCCGCTTCATTAAGTCGGTAAGATTCGTGCCGCCGGCTATAAACATCGCAGTTTTATCTTTGGCGACTGCGTCTACCGCTGCCTTCACCTGAGATACACGGGTGTACTGAAACTGGATCATACGTTTTTTTCTTGCTTTTTAACTTCCACTATGGCATTCACAATATTGGGATAGGCTCCGCAGCGACAGATGTTTCCACTCATGTACTCCCGGATCTCGGCTTCAGAATTTACATGTCCTTCGCGTACACAGCCGATGGCCGACATAATTTGTCCCGGAGTACAGTAGCCACACTGAAATCCGTCATGTTTAATAAAGGCCTCCTGCATGGGGTGTAGCCTATCGCCCTCCTCCAGGCCTTCGATAGTCGTTATCTTCTGGCCCTCATGCATCACCGCGAAGGTCATACACGACAGCACCCTTGTTCCGTTTACGTGAACGGTACAGGCGCCGCACTGCCCATAGTCACAACCCTTTTTTGTTCCTGTAAGATCGAGCTGATCGCGCAGCAGATCAAGAAGAATAACACGCGGCTCTACAGTTAGTGATTTTTGAACACCGTTAATTTCAAGACGTAGCGGCATCCTTTCCAATGCTGACGCGAATTTCTCATCCAGATGCTCTTCGGCAGCTTTTAAAGCAACCGGTGGGGCTAGCGCTGCTCCGGTAAGAACTGCGGACTGCTTGATAAAGGTTCTGCGGCCTTCGTCAGTGCTCTTTTTCTTTTGCTCAGGGGACTTGTCTTCACTCATAAGTTAAATTTATAAGAGATTTTATAGCCGGTATAATGCGAGCCGAATTTTTGCAACGCTCACTTTCTTAGGTATAAGTGTGGACAGAAAACTTTGTTTTCGGGGATTTCATTTAAATACGTCGTCGACTATTTGTCAGCTTAAAAAAAGAAATGGTTTTTAGTCAGGATGAGCTTCATATTGGCACGTTAAATGCTTAGTATTCAAAAAACTAGTATGGAAACGACATCATCTAAAGCTTTAAAAATTCTGGATAAGGACAATTCAGTGCCGTATAAAATAAGCCCTTTTATGAATCATCTTGTTGTTGAAGTGGAGGCATCAGACGAGGATTTTCAAACGCTTTTCATGGAGATCGAAAGAACCATTCGATCGTCTCTGGAGCAGAATTTTAAGGAGCTGGATGATAATTTACTTTTTGATGTTAGAAGTAAAGAAAACCAGAAGAGCTTCAAGATTTATAAATAAGAGTCTTGAAAGCACTTACTGATACTTCAGGTAAAAAGCTTACTAAATTAAAACTCATGAAATACAGCTATTCATTTCTGCATGCAGTCCCTTATTTATTTTTTATTATGCTTCTTACCGCATGCGGCAAAAAGCAAGCAAAGCTCTCATCTCCCGAATATAACGATGCTCTCCTTCAAAAAGTAAGGACCGCCGCATCAGTGATACCAGGTGAAATGCCAGAGGCAATAAATTACATAAAATACGCGGCTTCCATTCGTAAGTGGAAGGAAATTGTAGAAGGCGGAGGGGAAGATGATGGCTCCATGGCCCGTACGGCATTTCAGATTAACTACCGGGACAGCTACATTATGGTCGATGCGGGAATGGACCGGGCTGTGCACAGTTTCTTTGAAAAAGAGGCCCCTCAACCATTTAACGACAGCATGGCAAACCGGGTAAGCGAAGCCTTACAGCAAGCGAGACTGATCCTTATTACCCACGAACATGGAGACCATGTTGCGGGTGTAGTCCGAAATGCTAACAACACTATAGCCGCAAAGACGATCCTCACAACAGAACAAGCAAACACTCTGATCAATGATCCTCAAATGCCGGAAATAAAACTAGATGCAGACAAGCGGAGTGAATATATTATCACAGAATTTGAATCCGTACTTCCAGTTGCACCGGGTGTTGTTCTCATTAAAGCTCCGGGCCATACCAACGGGGAGCTTATGGTTTACGCCAAACTCAAGAACGGCAAAGAATACATTTTTTCGGGGGACGTTACCTGGAGTTTCAGAGGGATAGCTGAAAAGAAGCAAAAACCCAAAAGCGAACGTAAACGCGTGGGCGAAGACGAGGACAATATTGAAAAACAATTGACCTGGTTGAACGACCGGCTAAGCAAAGACAAAATGACCATATTGGTAAGTCATGATGATATAATGCTCCCTCAATACGAGGCAAAGGGTTTGATTAGCGAAGGTTTTAGATAAGAACTGCCAGCTCCCTAAATTCACTCTCTGTAATTCTAAAACCGATCATCAGATATCCCAAAGTTAATGCTCATATATTTAAAAATTAAATTTCAGTTAATCAAAAATTAAACTATTGAGATTCCAAAGTTTACAGATCTTTGTGCAAATTAAATTGACTGATCATGTCTGAATGGATTGAGAGAACAATGGCGAAAGAGATAAGGAAACAGATTGAAAAATACCCGTTACTGCCAGTAACGGGTATTTTTCAATCTGGTAAAACCACCTTGCTTAAAACGCTGTTTCGCGATTATGTGTATGTGTCTCTTGAAAACCCAGATCATCGGTCTTTTGCCCCAGGAGGATCCAAACGGATTTCTTCAACAATATGCTGGTAAAACCATCTTGGATGAAGTTCAACGGGTACTTGATTTGTTCTCCTATTTACAAACGGCGGTGGATAGGTCTGGGCAAATGGGGCAATAGAGTTGGTGGAGCCACAATCTGTTCGTCCATACTTGGTTTATGGTGGTGATCAAGCTGTCGTTCGGAGCAATGTACAGGTATTACCTTGGAAATCAATTTAACGACTCCTTAAACTGCACCGGCGTCATGTGCGTTTTGATTTTAAACAATCTGCTGAAAGACTGCGAATGTTCGAAACCCAGTTGATAAGCCACCTCGCTGATGGTCAGGGTTGTGGTGGAGAGTAGCTCCTTAGATTTTTCAATTAACTTTTCATGAATGTGCTGCTGTGCATTCAGTCCGGTGAGCGAACGCAGCATATCGCTCAAATAGTTGGGCGTATAGTTTAACTGCTCTGCCAGATACTGTACGGTAGGAATGCCAGTAATCACCGACTGTTGTTCATAAAAGTACTTGTTCAGCAGTTCTTCAAATTGCTGGAGCAGGTCGCTGGTAGCTGCCTGACGGGTAAGAAACTGCCGTTTGTAGAAGCGTCTGGCGTAACTGAGAAGTAATTCGATCTGTGCGATGACCACATCGTGACTGAAATCATCTATCCTGCTATTTAGTTCCTCCTGGATGATGCTGAAAATCGAGGATACGGTCGTTTTCTCCTGCTCAGAAAGGTGTAGCGCCTCATTCGAGGCGTAGGAAAAGAATCCGTACTGTCTGATCTTTGCTGCAAGCGGATAACCATGGAGAAAATCCTGATGAAAGATCAACGAATAGCCTTCGTTTCCCTGGTAAATTGCGGTACTTCCAACGATCTGATTAGGTGCCGTGAAGACCATACTTCCTTCGTCAAAGTCGTAATAACCCTGTCCGTATCTGAATTTGCCACCTAACCTCTCGATGAAAGATATTTTGTAAAGCGTCGTTACGTAGCTCACCGGCAGCCGGCTCAGGTTGACCTGCTCTTCCCGGGTATCCAACAAAGTGATCAGCGGGTGAAGAGGTCCCGGAATATCCAGCATACGGTGTATTTCCGTTATGGACTCCAGTTTCACAACCTTTGGCGTGTCGTTTTTCATGCTGTAAAATAATAAATTATGACCGGAGACTTCTTCAGTTGCCGGTCATAATTCGAGTTGAAAATACGGTTAATTTAAGATGAAAAGGTATTTACCAGGGCATCGGACCCTCAGGACCTGTAAAGCTTCCGGTTGGTCCATCTGTTTCCAGGGCTACACGAACGGGTTCACGGGAGCCGACTTCCAGACTGTCTGTGCCCTGAAAGTTGTTGAGCGCAGTAGCGGTATAACCGGGACTGGTGGCATTCACCTTGATATTTTCTTTTTCCAGTTCCAGGGCAAAAGCAAGGGTAACCGCATTCAGCGCAGTTTTGGAAGCTGCGTAAACAATGCCGAAGTGTTCTCTCGCCCAGCATTCCGGGTCAGATATCCAGGTTAATGAACCCAGTCCGCTTGATACGTTGACAATGCGCGCAGCTGATGACTTGCGCAGCAAAGGCAAAGCAGCCTGAGTTACCGCTATAACGCCGAACACGTTCGTTTCCCATACGGTACGCACTTCATCCAGAGATACATTAACAGCCCTGCCCGTGCTCATCATTTCCTCCGGACTTATAGGAGCTGTTCCGCCATGGGATATACCGGCGTTGTTTACCAGCAGATCCAGGCGACCCTGTTCTTTCCCGATACGCTCTACAGCCTCATTGATGGTTTGTTGCTGAGTAACGTCCAATTGAATAGCCTTTGCATTTTCACCGATTTCCGCAGCAGCCTTTTCGCCGTTTTCTAATTTACGTGAACCCAGATATACCATATAACCATTAGCGGCGAGCGCTTTGGCAATTTCATTTCCTACACCCTGGTTGGCACCGGTCACAAGAGCGACAAGCTGTGTGTCTGTAGTTGACTTCATTTGATTTTCCATGAGATTAAAATAATTACTAAGACAAAAGTGCTCGTTAGGCCTGATGTCATTGTAACCAAATCAAGGAGACTTGTAACCAAAATGAGAGAGTAATCTCGTTTAAAACTGGACCGTATCATCCTTCTATCAACGCCCTATCAAATCCGTACCAACTCCGTACCAACTCCGTACCAGCTTCGGACCAGCTTCGAGAAAACCCGTGTTTTGTCCGAGCGTGATCCGGCCCAGTTACGTCCCCAATATGTCGCAGATCAAAGCTTGGTATTAGCTAATCTCAAAGCAGTATCTTATCTTTGGTGCAGTTCTTTACTATCATTCTTAAAACAGACAGGTTTCATATCATCAAGGTTATGAATTAAAGAGGAACCGTGTGCAAATCACGGGCTGTCGCGCAACTGTAAGTAACACCCTGCTTCATGCAGGATTTTCAAGTCACATACGATGTCCATTGCCAGGGTAGCCCCGGTGAGAAGGACCGACTCGAAAAGTTACAAGCCAGGATACTTGCCGTCTGTTCAAGACAAATGCTTTCGCGATTGAAGCAGTAGTCCCGCGTAAACGTACGTGCTCAACAGTCTGCATACCAGCCTGCTGACACGCTAACCTAACGCAGCTACCCCCAATTTTGAAAGCATACCAAAAACGTAAGGCACATTAAGTCACATTAATGTTTTAACAAAGTTTTATGCGTATGCTCAAAAACGACCTCGGTTACACCAGAACTGGCAATAACCTGCAGCTGAAAAAGGCCTGTGAAAATTACTGGTCAGGCAAAATTACCCGTGATGAACTGTTCCTTGCCGCCAGGAAGCACAGGGAAGAGAGCCTGAAACTGCAGCAGGAGGCGGGTATTGACCTCATTCCCTGCAACGACATCAGCTTTCAGGATTACGTTCTTGACATGTCCCTCATGCTTGGAGTAATTCCAAAACGCTATTCTCCGGTACTTACAGAGGTTCAGGGGAATTCAGAGATCGATCTTTATTTCGCCATGGCCCGGGGTTATCAGAAAGACGGGCTGGACATTCCGGCGATGGAGGCGGCGAAATGGTTTGACAGTAACTACCATTATGTCGTTCCGGAGTTTACAGCCAATCAACGTTTCAAATTATTCTCTCAGAAAGCCTTCGGAGAATACTCGAGCGTAGCGGATATTTTGGGCAGAGCACCCAAGCCAGTGATAACTGGTCCCGTTAGCTACCTATTGCTCGGAGAAGAGAAAGACAGCGAATACGGCAAGGCAGAAGATTTCAATCGCATCGATCTGATCAAGCGACTGGTTCCGGTCTATATCGAGATCATCAATACTTTCAAGGGTTATGGAGCACAGTGGATCCAGGTCGACGAGCCCTTCCTTTGCACAGACCTTAACGAAGAAGAAAAAAGTGCGTTCGAGTACACGTATATGGAAATCAGCAGGAAGTGCGGAGGTATCAAGATATTGTTAACCACCTATCACGGTTCTCTTGGCGAAAATACAGCGCTGGCAGTTAGTCTGCCTGTAGCGGGATTGCATGTAGAGCTGGTAGGAGAAGCCGGACAGCTGGATGATCTGTTGCAGCGCTTTCCGCGGGGAAGGTGGCTTTCGCTAGGTATAGTAGATGGAGAGAATTTCCGGAAGAATGATTATCAGGATTCGCTCAGCATCATTGAAAAAGCGCAGAAAATTGTGGGATCCGATCGGCTGATGATAGCCGGGTGCAAAAGTTTGTCATCCCAACTTCCTGTTTTCATTTAAATAGGTATCTTTAACCAGTCTAAATAACTAGTTAAAATTAAAGATCGACTGAGTATGTCAGCCAGACCAAGAACACTTTGGGAAAAAACAAGGAAATTTTTAAACGATGTCCATTTATGGCTCGGCTTATCAAGCGGAATAATTGTATTCCTGGTCTGCCTTAGCGGTACGATCTACGTTTTCAATACGGAAATACGGGAGAGCGCGTCGCCAGAGCTTTTCAAGGTCGATTACAAGGAGGGAATGACAGCTCAGACATCCGCTGAACTGATTTCCAAAGTGAAGGAGAAGACAGGAGGACAAGTACTTTCGGTAAAGATACCGGCAGATCCTGCCAGGTCATGGCAGGTTGTGGTAAAGCCAAAAGGTGAAGGCGGTGGAGAGAAAGGCAGAGGCGGTGCTGAAGGACGTGGAGAGCGTGGCGGAAAAGCCAGAGGCGAGGGCCCCGGTAGAGCTGCAGGCGAAGGTCATGGTAAAGGCGACGGACATAAGCATGATCATGCTGCGATGGCCGGAGGAAAGGGTGCCGGAGAAAAAGGAGAGGGCGGAGCTGAGAAAGGCAAAGGCGGGGGAGGCGGACGCGGTCCCCGTGGTACAACCTACTATGTCGACCCGTATTCAGGAGCGATATTAGGCGATTCAAAGAATTCAGCGACAGCAAGCTCCGAGTTTATGGGGATGATGTTCAGTCTGCACAGATGGTTGCTGTTAGATAAGATAGAAGAGCCGATTTTCGGAGAGCTGCCGAACCGTACTTTGGGCAGTTATATCAGCGGTACAGCTACGATATTATTCACACTAGGGGTTATTACCGGAATTGTGATCTGGGTGCCTAAACGGGTGAAGTCCTGGAGACAGGGGTTGAAAATCAAGACCAAAGGAAGCTGGAAACGTACGAACCATGACCTGCATAATACGCTGGGATTCTACTCTTGTGTCTTGCTGTTCATTATGGGAATCACCGGTCCACAGTGGTCTTTCCCCTGGTATCGTGAGGCGCTGCAAAAAACGTTGGGTACACATAAGCCGCATGACGCAGCGGCACAACGCGCAGCGACTTCAGAGCTTCCGTCAGGAAAGCCAGCTAGGGCACTTACAGCAGAAGAATATATCATGGCTGCCAATGCCGTGCTGAGATATGAAGGAGATTATACCGTTAGTCTGCCCGCAGACTCCATAGCTCCGGTAAGTGTTGCCAAGAATAAGCTGGGTTTTTTCGCGCCGGCTGCTTCAGATAAGCTGTTATTAGACCAGTATACCGCCCAGACCCTGGAGGTAGACCGTTTTTCAGATAAGCCGTTCAACGAACGGGTTGCAGGCTCCATTAAAGCGCTTCATGTGGGTGATATCTATGGAATGTTCAGCAAGATCCTGTATTTTATTGCCTGTCTGATCGCAACCAGCTTACCGGTAACCGGAACGCTGATCTGGATCAATAAGATGAAGAAGAAACCAGGAAAAACCGGAATCAAGAGAGCTGTTAAGCCTCAGCCGGATGTTGTATAAATAGCCTGGGTTCGGTTATTTGTCTGTATATTAACGGTTTCTCAGTATAATGGGGAATGCCGAACGTATCGGATGTTTCGATTTTAATGAAATGGATGGAGGCAGATCTCCGATAGTAGGAGTGTCTGTTACGAAGTTCTGAATATAATAAGTGCCGTTATAGCCTTTATGGTTTAGAAAGTCGGCCATTTCCTGCAGGTCATCCATGGAATGCAGATCAGAATGGTAGGTAGTTCGAACTTCAAAAGGTATATCAGCGTTAAGGAGCACGTCTAAGCTTTTATCAAATTTGTTAAAGAGGTTACTTTCCGTAACCTCTTTGAATGTTTTAGGGGGAGCCTTGAAGTCCAGCGCCACATAATCAACCTGCTTTTTTCGGATCATGTTCTGCAATTTGCCTGGGCAGCTGCCATTTGTGTCAATTTTCACAAGCATGTCGAGGGCTTTCACCTGGTCGGCAAAGTCTTCCAGACCCTTGTGCAGCATGCATTCACCGCCACTTAAGACCACGCCGTCCAGAAGGTTCTTTCTCTGATTTAAGAAGCTCAGGGCATCCATATAGCTTTTGCGACCCTTTCCCTCTACGATTTTTGGATTATAGCAGTACTGGCACCGCATGTTACAGCCTGCAAACCAAATGATGCAGGCTGTTTTATCAGGATAGTCCAGAGCCGAGAAAGGCGTGATATCGTAGATCGGTTTATGCACTTTTGCTTTCCACGAAATGCAGACGTTGCTTATGCTCGCCCTTTTTACCGATGTTGAAGCTCTCTACCGGACGGTGGTAACCCATGACACGCGTATAAACCAGGCATTTGGTGTCTTCACAATCCGGGCAATATTCATGCTCGCCCTGCAAGTAGCCATGAACCGGACAAATGCTGAAGACAGGTGTGATGGTGATATACGGCAGCCTGAAATTAGAGACCACTTTCTTCACGAGATTGCGACAAGCCTCTGCTGAACTTAGCCTTTCTCTCATGTACACGTGCTGCACCGTACCACCGGTGTATTTGCACTGCAGTTCATCCTGAAGCAGGAGCGCTTCGAAAGGATCATCCGTATGGTCCACCGGGATCTGGGAGCTGTTGGTGTAGTAGATATTCTCACCCTCTCCAGCCTGGATAATATCTGCGAAACGTTTCTTATCCTCCTTGGCAAAACGGTAGGTAGTACCCTCGGCAGGAGTAGCTTCGAGGTTGTACAGATTTCCGGTTGTTTCCTGGAATTCGGTCATTTTTTTTCGGATGTAGTCCAGTACTTTCAGGGCAAATTCTTTCCCGTTGGGTTGAACGATGGTTTCGTTGTCGAAGCTGAAGTTGCGGATCATCTCGTTGATGCCGTTCACGCCGATGGTCGAGAAGTGATTGCGGAAATGTTTGAGATAGCGCTTCGTGTAAGGATAGAGTCCGCGGTCAAACATCTCCTGGATGAAGACTCGTTTCTTCTCGAGGGTGGATTTGGCGAGGTGCAGAAGTTCGTCCAGACGCTTGTAAAGGGCTTTGTCATTTCCTCTGTACAGATAGCCCAGACGAGCCATGTTGATGGTGACTACGCCAATGCTGCCCGTCATCTCCGCGCTTCCGAAGAGACCGTTACCGCGTTTGAGCAGCTCTCTTAAATCAAGTTGAAGGCGGCAGCACATACTTCTCACCGCATTCGGTTTATAGGCTTCCGGGTTTTCAATGAGATTGCCGTTCTCGTCTCGTTTGTACTGACTGCCGATGAAGTTCTGGAAGTAGGAAGACCCGATCTTGGCTGTGTTTTCGAAGAGAATATCGGTGTTCTTGGAGTTCCAGTCGAAGTCTTCGGTGATGTTTACTGTAGGGATGGGGAAGGTGAAAGGTTGTCCGTTCGAGTCGCCCTCTGTCATCACGGTATAGTAGGCGCGGTTGATCATATCCATTTCCGCCTGGAAATGACCATAGCAGAGGTCTTCCAGTGTTTCGGCACCGCGAGCCCTGGCACGGGTTAAGAGCTCATAGTCGTTGATTCCTTTGAAGAGATGCAGGTCGTTTTTAGTAGGGATCTGTGTGCGAAGATCTTCAGGCACGGTCCAGTCGATGGTGATATTGGTGAAGGGCGACTGTCCCCATCTTGCAGGGACGTTCAGGTTGTAGACAAAGCTCCTTATGGCTTTCAGGATATCATCATATTTAAGCTGATCTTTGAAGACGTAGGGGGCGAGGTAGGTATCGAAGGAGCTGAATGCCTGAGCACCCGCCCATTCACTTTGGAGGATGCCCAGGAAGTTAGCCATTTGTCCCAGTGCCTCCCGGAAGTGCGAGGGAGCCCTGCTTTCGACACGGCTGCGCACGCCATTGAAGCCTTCGTTCAGGAGAGCTCTTAGGCTCCAGCCGGCGCAGTAACCGGTTAAGCAATCCAGGTCATGGATGTGCAGGTCGCCGTTCCGGTGAGCGTAGCCTTCTTCTTTTGAATAAACCTTGTCGAGCCAGTAGTTGGCAATGACCTTACCCGCCACGTTGTTGACTAAGCCGGCGTTGGAGTAGGAGGTATTCGCATTCGCGTTGATGCGCCAGTCCGTTTGATTGACATATTCTGCAATGGTCTGGGTGCTGTTGACAAAGGTTGTGTCATCATCGATACCTTCAGCATGTTCACGTTGCAGCTTCCGGGTATGGCGGTAGAGCATGAAGGATCTCATGATCTCGAAGTAGCCGTTGGAGAAGAGCTCTTTTTCGATGATGTCCTGGATCTCTTCTACCGTCCACATCTTTTGATCGTGGATCTGGGAGCAAACGTTTTGGAATATGCTCTCGTCAGGGGGAGTGTTCGTGCTTTTGAAGCCTTTTTCTATGGCGTCGCTGATCTTGAAAGGTCTGAAAGGCTCGTAATCGCCGTTTCTTTTTATTACGTATCTGGTCATAAAATTTAGGATGGGCGGCAAGATTAGGGTTTATCGGGGTGTTTGTGCTGATTTTATTATCAACAGAAAGTGCAGAAATTTATATGGAGTTTTTTAAACATTTGGGGCCGAAAATGAATACAGTCTGTTGGTGTGTTTGGGAGGATTGAGTTTTCAGAAAACTAATCTGTATTTTCGCATCGTGAAAATTCCTAAGATACAGGATCTGGTCCTGTTTGAAAATGACGACTTACTGGTTGTAAATAAACCACCTTTTATCAGCTCCCTTGACGAACGAGAAGGAGGGGAGATCAGTATGCTTCGGTTAGCGAGGCAGTATACTCCTGATGCACAGGTATGTCACCGGTTGGATAAAGAGACTTCAGGCTGTTTAATCATTGCCAAGAACCCGGCGACTTACAGGCTGATCTCCATGCAGTTTGAGCACAGGAAGGTGAAGAAGGTGTACCATGCCGTGGTGAACGGAACGCATACGTTTGAGGATGTTCATGTGAATCTGCCTATTCTGAACCTGGGGAATAAAAATGTGAGTATCAGCAGGCAGGAGGGAAAGGCGGCTGAGACGATCTTTAATTCGTTGAAGTATTATAAGCATTATACGCTGGTGGAATGTCAGCCTATTACGGGTAGGATGCACCAGATCAGGATTCACCTGGCTACGCAAAGGGCTTGTATTGCGGGGGATGATATGTATGGGGGACAGCCGGTGTTTTTGTCGGAGATCAAGAGGGGGTATAAGTTAGGGAAGGATCAGGAGGAGTTGCCTATTATGAAGAGGTTTGCGTTACATGCGAAGCAGTTGACGTTTAGGATTAATGAGGAGGATGAGGTAGTGGTGGAGGCGCCGTATCCGAAGGATTTTGCGACGTTGATTAAGTTGTTGGATAGGTTTGATGGGTAGGAGGCGAGTAGTGGGTCATTGCCCGCTATTAGTCTAAAAGCGAGTTGAAGACTTAGAATCTTTTAGTCAGTGGCCTGAATTCGGGTTAGCAGATTGATCATGGAAAACTCTATGTGGGGAGTTTTCCACAATCAATCTGCCCTGGGCGCCAATGACACAGTTCATTTCCCGAACTATTACCCTTTTGCTCTCTAACCACATGCAGTTAACGGCAGAACAAATAACCAACTTGGCTCCCGACGCTACTTCTGTAAAGGCTGGACGTGCACTGGCAACGAATTCGAAATGGCTATCACGGTGTGTACACGAGAAAGCTTTATGGGGAGACTGTCAGGGGAGTGGTAAAACACCATACCGGACCATCGTAGATCTAGGTAATATCGCCTTTAAGTGTTCTTGTCCCAGCCGGAAGTTTCCCTGCAAACATGGATTAGGTTTGCTTTTCCTGTATGCGGATAATCCTTCTGTTTTTTCAGTGGAAACCGATCAGGCTCCCCACGTAGCAGAGTAGATCGACAAGCGGGCGGCCTCTGTAGAGAGCAAGCCTTCAAAACGGGATGTTGATCCGGACAGACAGTCACAGCTAAAAAGAGCGGAAGCGAGAGAGCGAAAAGTTGCAGGTGGAATGGAAGAACTGCGCTTATGGCTCAGGGATGCAGTTCGTACCGGCATCATGAACGTTCCTCAGGATCCCTTCAAGTTTAATCAGAACATTATTGATCTCCCATCAAGTATTAATAAACTCAACAGTAAGCAGGCTCTTAAAATTGTGTTTTATGGTAATAGTATTGAAACAGGTGCTAATTCCAGTGGATTATCTGGCCCGCTGGTATGCACAATTCATATGTGGACAATTGATCAGGTAAGCTGTGGGATTTGATCCCTCTGATCAGGGATGGTCTGTCAGGGCGAAACAGTGCTGTTTGAAGACGTATGATATGAAAAGAAGTACTATGTAAACAGCAATCAGATAGTCACAAAAAAGGAACTGAAAATTTTGTTTCCTGAAAAGTTCGAAAAGTTCTCCGGGTTTAAAAGTTGATAGACAAGTTGGTTGACACTCCTAGATCTTTTATTTAGGATGACCTGAAGCGTTTGGGATGGATATCCTCGGAAACTTTAAAATGTCAAGTGGCTGGACTTTCAAGTTTCGATGATCCATCTGTCTTGGTTGCGCAAGGTGATGTCAAATGTTTGGTATTTTTAAGTACTGGGAAAAGTCGATATCTTGTTGATCTGGGATCAAGATGAGTGGGAGGTAAAGGGAACCTATGAGAAGAAGCCGACACTGGTATAAAAGAGGATTCCCTGAGTTAAACTCGCTATATGAATCATATGATCAACGGTAAGGTTCGGTACCAGCTGCATCTGGAATTCAATTCCCGACTTCATCTTTGATACATCGTCGGGAATGTCACCGGTTTGAGTTCCTGAAAGCACGATGCGGGTAACGCTCTTGAGTGGAATTATCTCTTTAGGAAATGTGTTCAATGCGCTATATGTTAAATTCAATCTTGATAAAGCATCTAGTTCTCCAAAAGACTTAGGAAGCGATTGGATCTTAGTGTGACTTAGATTCAGGTCTTCAAGATTTTTTAGTTGGCCAAAGTTCTCAGGTAATTTCCTTAAAGTGGTGTACTCTGCGTTAAAGAAATTTAAAGAAGATAAATTACAGAAGCTTTCTGGAAGATGCTCGACGCGGGACGTCATAACAAAACTTTTAAGATTATGCAATTGGCCAAAACTGTTAGGGAGAGTGGAAAATGTACCGTGCAAGGCTAGTACTTCGAGCGACTTAAGTTTTCCAAAATCATCCGGGACAGATAGCAGATTGGCGCCAGCAATAGAAAGGGTTTTCAAGGACGCTAAGTCACTGACTGTCGCAGGTAGTTGATAAAGCATATTTGTACTGATATCAAATGTCTCAAGGCTTTTAAGATCTCCCAACCTGGCTGGCAAATTAATCCTGCCGTTTGGTGATTCATCAAATCGGAGTGCAAGATATTTCAAACCGTCACATTCTGTAAGTTGCTGATTGATAGTAGTAGATCTTGAGTGCAAGTACGCGTATTGGAGCTTTTTTAATTTACCTATGTCTCCGGGAATTTCTTTCACATATGCTTCCAAATACTGTAGATTCTTCAACTCGCCCATAGTACCGTTGAAATTCAGGTAGCCTTCGTTCGTTATGATAAAGGACTCGAGTGATTCTAATTTTCCGAAAGACGCAGGCAGAATGATTTCCCGGTTGCGGATAGATCCGTTTAATGGCCTTGCTATTAATTTTTTAAGTTTGGTGAGGTTTCCAAAATTGTCGGGGAAGACCAGATTTGTTCCCATCCCATCCATGTTCAAGTCCTCCAACTGGTGGTAGTGAGCACCCAAGACCTCCGGTATGTTTTCGGCACTTGACCCGGCTAAGTTCAGCTTTCGTAAGTGCTTGAGTGCCTGTAAGGCCGGAAACTGCTTCATGTTGTTAAAAAAGTGACCGTAGATAGATGATTGAAGATTTAGTTCGAGAATGTTTCCGTCGCGATTTGTTACAATCGATCCGCTGCTTCGTGGCATTCTGATTTCGTATAAAGCTTCATCTTCCGTATAATCACCCGTCTGAATCAACTTTTGGAATTGGTATGCTTTGCCTGCATAAGTGTAGGTATAGGTGGCTGTATAGGATGTATTTGCATACCCATGTAATTCTAATTCAGGCTTGTACTCTACTGGTTCAGCTAAGCCGTCATGATAGCGAGTATCTAAATGCGCGTATGGTTTGTCAAATGACCATTTACCTTTAAATTTGGAATCGACCACAAGAGTTCGAATTGTCTGAAACTCAGATTTTGTTTTGTCTAGAATTTCAATGCTTATTTTAGGGATATTGACCTTGAATTCAACCACACTACTCTTTCCATTTACATCCCAGCGCTCCCATTGTAATGTATACTCTTCCCCTGGAAGTCCTTTAAAAGCTGTTATTGGGTTGTTTTCATTGCCAAAATACACATAGTCGTTTTCCTGTACGCCTTTTAGGATACTCCACTCACCACGTTCCTTGGATTGAAGTGCTCTTGCTTGCAAGACGACTGTGAAGTCTTCTGAGGCTGTATCAATTTCCTTCACCGTTGGCTCATATTGCGTTTGCAAAACATTTACTATTTCTTCTTTTGAGCAGGAGCTAAACGTAAGAAGTGCAAAACAGAACAGATAATACTTAAGAATTTGATTCATTGCTGGAAATTATCTAAGGTTGGTCTTAAACGAAAATACTTCAGAATAAACGCTTTGAGAAGATATTGGGTCCTTGACGAATATTTGATAATAGTAGGTCTTGTTCGGTTCTAAGACATTTAAGTATGACCGGTATTGGTTCTTAGCTACCGTATGTGTAGGACAGTATGTTAGGTCGCTTCCAGTATGAAACGAGTTTCTATTAGCGTTCATCCATAACCCAACTTCCTTATAAGGGTACTCTTGAAGGGTAAATGAAACTGTGTAACTCCCGTCTTCGAATTTAACCTCATTTTTAAGATCAAGAAAAGCATCTATTGGAACCTCAACAATTTGCTTTTTGCATGAAGAAAAGAGTACCAGCGACATACAAAGGAGGACTACACTCTTACTGACGATTTTCTGTAATTGAAAATTCATAGATTTTTTGTGTTGAGATGTTGAGGTCTTCGTTTAGGTGAAATTTATTATTGTATATAAAGAAGTTTCCAAAAACGGAATGGGAGACAGATCCGGTATTCACCTTCGACATTTGTAAGTTTGATGGATCGAACAGCATGAGCTCTGTCAAAGATTGGCCGAGTAGTATCTTTTGTTCGTAAGCAATTGCATCTTTGATTGTAAAGGAGACTGGTTCATATATGGTACCTCCCCGGTAAATCTCTTCTAATTCGAAGTTGCTGTCGTTTACTTTGTAAGCGGCTAGGGTTGACGCCATTTCCAACCCTTGATCGTATATTGGTACTGATCCGAAAAGATATAACTGACCATTGAGTGAGACAAACCGATAATCCTTTAGTCGGTTTTTAATCTTCTGAACTTTTCGAAAATTTTTACTCGATCTATCGTAATGGTAAACAAGGTCGTCGATTCTTGGCAAGCCTTGTTGGTGAATGTCGTGGAGGCTGTATGCGAGATAAAGTTCTCCTTTGTGAATGAACAAGTGACTATAAGCTATTGCTCGTGTGTTAGGAAGGTACATCTCCTCCTTGAATGGGAAGACCTGCCACGAACCGTTTTCAGGTGACCATGATCTAACTTCGGGATAGCTGGAGTAGTCGGCGACATCATTTGTATGCCAGATGTTTGCTTCGAAGGCCTTAAAGAAAATCTGACCATCAAACTGAATACCCATTGAGTTTCCGATTGTAAACTTTTGATCCTCTCCAAAATCTCCAACTTCATGTAAACGCTCGTCAATCTCATCCCACCTCAATATCTTTTTATCTAGAAAATAGTATAGTTTGTTGTCGAATACGGATACATACCTACCCATCAAATTTGTTGGTGCGTAGTGGAGCGAGTACTTTTTATTGTTAGAGAGATAAGGCGATATTAGGAAAAGGATCTCTTTCTCATAGTAAGAGCCTTCAAAAACGAATGTATTGTTCACAGGCTGCACAGTTCCCTTAATCCGGATTCTATATTCATCATCAGAAATTTTGACCGGATAGTCCAGCTGAACCGGTTTATTATTTACACGGATAGATAAGTAGGCTAAATTAAGGTCACGGAGGTTTTTACCTTGTATCTCTGCTATAAAACTTCCGTCTTCATTTAAATTGATACTACTATCTGCTATGTTTAGGTCATACTTGGCAAGTGCGGCCGATAAGGTCTTTACCGGGTACTCCTTTTCATCAATGATGTTTGCGCCATTTTGTTTATGGAAGACATTCAGTATGTACTCAGTATCGGCGTCTAAACCTTGAAGAGTTACTCTCAGTACGTTATCTACTCTGATGGCCTTAACGTTTCTTAGCTGCTGCGTGTCATTTTTTCTAGAAAACGATATACCTGTTTCCTGATATCCTAAGTTGGACAATTTGTAACTGATAACGATCTCCGTTGCTGTTATTCTTTCTATGTATAAATCTTTCACCGCAATGCTTGTGTCTGTAGAATCACCGGCTTTTTTGCAAGAACAAATTGCGGCTAACAGAAAAAGCACGGGTAAGCACTTAGATATTACCTTTCGTATCGGCTCTGATAAAATAAAAATCGGAGTTGGCATCGCTATCAATGTATATGAAAAAGTTAAAAGATCTGTTGTCATTCTGCGTTAGACCGAGGATGAGGTTACGTGAAAGGTCATTGTAAAAACGGCTGGACAAGATATTTAAATCTTTATCGAAGGTATATACCCCACCGTAGATCATTGTTCCTCGTGTATAATGTGATCCGAAGACAACGATATTTCCATCTTTATCCCAAAACGCATGTGGGGCAGACACACTGTTCGGAATAGATTTCTTGGTAATGGCTTGACCACCTGCGTCAAACTTATAATAAGTAATTATATTTTCGTCGCCAGTTAACGGAAATAGATAAAAGTTGTCCTCCTTATCTACAAGTAGCGATGCCGAGTAATGTTCGCGGTCAAATGGAAAGCGAGTAATGTATTCACCTTTTGAATTGTACTTATGAATATAGCTGTTGATAGGATCGTTATAGTCTGAAAATGACGCGTAAATATTTCCTTTGGAATCTGTGTTTATTGCAGTAATTGCACCTCTTTGATCAATATTTGAATAGCGCCACTTAATACTGAGATTGTTCGGATCGATGGAAAGCAAGCTACCCATTAGGGTGCCAACGAGTAGCTGACGCTCTGTTGCATGAACTGATTCGATTCCTAGTTCATTAAGACCTTTGAAATCTATCTCCTGTATGATTTCACTGCTTAATATAGAAATCTTGAATGCATATTCTTTAATGAACACTATACCTTCTTTTTCATCATTGTGCAGGATTAGTCTGCTGGAAATTATTGGATCAAAACTGTCTTGTGGTGTTTCCAAAAGTCTATACCAGATCATTTCGCCTTTCTGGTCAACACGCATTACGACTATCTTAAATCTCTCAGACTGAATATAGCCAGGATGTTGAATGTAGCGGACCATCAAATGCCCTCCATCTTGAAGCTGCTCGATACTCGCAGGTCCCATGAAAGTAGAATAACTGTGAATATGAATGTTGTGATAAATAATTTGGTCCGCCTGGTTAGACGGTAGTGTTCTGGCTGTTATAATTTTATTGCTCTTAACGTCATCCTTAGTAGAGGCCTGGACTTTTATAGTGTATTCTCTTCCAGGCTCGAGGTTGATCAGGCTATACTTATTTGTAGTCAGACCTTGAATGATCATTTGATCATTCAGATAGAGACTGTACGTGACTTCTGCGAAATGTGAACTGCGAACTGGCTTCCACTGAATTTCTAAAAAAGTCAATGCGGCTGCAGTTATTTCGGCATTTAACTCGGAAAGCTGTTCTGGTTCTTCAATGAATTGATCTTCGATATTATCGATATGCTCCTTGGCACAGGATAAATGCAAAAAGATCGCTATGAAACATAGGAATCTGAGAATAAGGTTAGGCATAATTGATCAAACTACTAGTGCGCTGGAAGTATGTGATAAATATATGTAAATTGTGTTTGTTTGCAGGAATGTAATTGTCGATTTTATTCAGCAGCCGGGGACGTTTATAATATTCAGATAATGTTCGATCTATTAAGCTATTTAAAAAACAGGAGCAGAATATCCGAAGAAACTCTGTCAATTATTTGCAGCCGCTTCACCGTGGTAAAAGCTCAGCGAAATGAAATCCTAATAAACTCCGATGAAGTTTGTAAAGGTTACTATTTTGTGAATGATGGCTGTTTAAGGTTGTTTACGTACAATATTGACGGGAATGAAACTACCCGATTTTTCGGGTTCAAAGGCGGGTTCTGCACAGCCTTGCCTAGTTTTATCGAGCAGAGCCTGACTCAGGAATATTTGCAGGCTATATCGAAATCGGAACTTTTATACATCAGTCGTTCAGATTTTTACCAGTTGGTTGACACCATCCCTCAATTTGCCTTAGTCTATCGTGAAATTTTGGAATTGGGATTTATTAACGCGCAGAAACGAATCTATGGCTTTCAGGGTTTCAATGTCCTTGAAAAGGTACGCTGGATTATTAAGTTTCAACCAGGCTTTTTGCTGCGGTTGTCAAATAAAATGGAGGCTTACTTAGGCATATCCCCTTCAACACTTAGTCGGGTAAAATTCAGGATGTAAGACGTTGCTCTACGTCAACGTTTTTGAGATAGTTCAATGAATACCTTTGTGCTATGATTCTTAAGTAAACGATGAAGAAAATTATTTTAAGCGCTCTATTGGGGATGGTCTTCAATATTGCATTTGGACAGTCCACAGCCTATCAGTTGTCAAGCCATATTTTAGATATTTCCACAGGTATGCCTGCAGCAGGTGTTACAGTTCAGTTAGAAAACTAAATAAAATAACGAAGGGATGGGATTTTGTCGAGAAGAAGGTTACTGACGGGCAAGGTAGGATAAAGGAGTTTCTTAATCAAAGGCAAGATAACCTGGGTATATACAAGCTTACCTTCTTTGTTGACGAGTATTTTTTAAGCAGGAAGATTGAGAGATTTTATCCTTTTGTAGATGTGGTATTTCAGATTAAAGATGGAACGCATTATCATGTGCCTATTACGCTTTCGGCTTATGGTTACTCAACTTACAGAGGAAACTGATTACTTAGAAGCGGCATGCAAACGAACTTCTCTTAAAGTAGATCTCGTTCATTTGGTAAATAACTGATTTTACAGAATATGTAATTCTCAGCGCAGCCTTTTATGGCTGCGTTGTTTGTTTACACTATATTAGTAGTCAGGATTTAAGAAAATGAATAAGCATACATCAAAAATCACCACGAAGAGCATCGAACAGAGCGGCTTGCCTAACGATTATAAAAAGGCTTTGGCTGAGTATATCTGGAATGGTTTTGATGCCGGCGCCACAAAAATTCATTTAGATTTTGAGGCGAATGAGCTTGGTCATCTGGCTTCGTTCTCGATTAGTGATAACGGTACAGGGATCGACATTGAAACTATTGATGATACGTTTGGTAATTTTCTTGATTCAAGAAAACGTGATTTAGATAATAGGGAGAGTTTCCAAAAGGGTAGAAGAGGAAAAGGGCGTTATGCTTTTAGCACGTTTGCTAATAGTTGCAGTTGGCTCACTACCTTTGAAGGGCCTGATGGTACGTTGCTTCGATATACTATCGTAATAAATAAGGGTGATCTGCAGAACTTTATTATTACAGATAGGGTGATAGTAAAAAAGAGTCCTACAGGTACCGTTGTTAACTTTCAGAATGTTTTTGACCTGTCGGCAAACATGCTGTCAAACAAGGAGTTCGAAGGCTATCTTTCCGGCGAGTTTGGATGGTTCTTATTTCTTAATAGAGAAAGGGGTTGCAAGATCTTTATTAACGGTGTCGAATTGGCTTATGAGAATATCATTGGCGATACGGAAGAAGTAAGGTATGAGATTGGTGATTATCATTTCAAGGCTATCTTCATCCGCTGGAATCAAAAGATCGGTGACCGGTATTATTTTTATTTTCTGGGTAAGAATCAAAAGGAAGCTGGTAAGAAACATACTTCGTTTAACAATAAAGCCATTGATTTCCACCATTCGCTGTACGTCGAGTCGCCGTTCTTCGATAATTTTCATGAGACGATGGACGACAATCCTGTTCTGGAGTTTTCAGGAAAAAACCAGACGCATCCGTCCTTCAAAGCATTGCTGAAAGCGCTTAATGCGCTGGTGTCTGATAAAGAGAAGCAGTTTATCAGAGGTATTCAGGCGGATAAACTGATTGAAGATTATCATGGGCGGGGGATTTTTCCGGACTCAACCGTGAAGACTGATGAGCTCGAGAACGTAGTGAAGGAGATATACTGTGCGGAACCCCGGATTTTTCAAAGTTCTAATAATCAACAAAGTAAGACGCTTATTGGCCTCTTGAATCTTTTGCTTGCGACGAACAATGGCCAGCATATTGTTGAAGTTATTGAAAGCGTTACGGCTTTGCAGGATGATGGGCGGGAGAGACTCAGGAAGCTATTGTGACTAAGATCCCTTGGTCATTTGTTGATATTCATAGCCCTTGCTACAAGCTTGATATTCGATTCGAGCACGTTATAATTCCTTGCTAATGGCCGCCAATTGTCCAAAGCATTTTTGGTTTGCTCAATAATCTCACCTATGAGTTTATGAGGCAGACTGGCCTCTTTACCAAGCTTTTTTAGATGATTGATAGTAGGTTTTTTACCTTCGCCCATAACCATTGTGCTTTGTTCTCCTCTCGGACCACTTGAAAATGTAAGATCATAAGCGGGCGCAAATTTCCAGCTTCCATCTTCATCCATTAGAAAGCTGAAATTCTTAGCATGATCATCTCTATTAAAAGCCATTACATTAAACACGGCCAGCCGGTACATTTTTTCCACTTCACGGATATCTTTCGTCAGTGCACCAGTCAAATTGAGCAAGTCTTCGTAGTCCAGCGATGGAGCCCTGAAGTCGCTGTGTAGTAAGCCGCTTACGGTATGCATGTGTAGCCGTTTGTTACCTTGTCTGTCAAAACGTTTAACAGCGAAATAACCAGCTCCTTTTTGTGATGGAAACAAATGTGCCTCGGGCATTAAAACACCTGCATCTTTGGCCATTAATGCATAAACATATTCTATGGCTCCTGCATCTTGTCCATCCAGTGAATTGGAAAATTTGACAAGCCAGGGTTCAAATACCTGATCAGGTGTCTTTGCTCCATAATAAATGTTTTTGCGGTCACTATCTACTCCGATCAGTGCTTTGGGCCGTGCGCCTGCAGACGATCCGTTTAAAGCAAGTAATTCTTTTATGACTTCCTCCGAGCTGCCTTGTAATACATCTTCGGTCTGCAATGCCAGGCGATCCAGATCTATGATTTCCTGAACATCAGAGGGACTATGATCAGGTTCATAAACCAAAGAACCCATGCCGGACGATCCGACATGGGCCAGACGATCCAGAGAGGATATAGTGGCTGGCAATATGCCTTGTGATCTTAGCAAACGATCAAAGAGCAACCGTCCCCATCCGTCAGGTAAGCTATCACTGAAAACCCCGGCCAATCCTTCAAAAGGACGTTGGGGTAGTTCAATAACTCCTTTTTGCAGGGGCAAGCGAAACGGTGATATTTGAATGCCTGTGTTTATGAATTCATTACTATATTCAAAATAAATAACATGGTCGCGTATGGCTAAACGCCCTACTGGTTGAACTCCTGAGCCGAAATCTAAACCTACCTTAATTTCTGTAACTGGCTGGGTCATTTATTACGTCCCCTTTTTCGAGTGATACTGGTTGTTTCTTTTAATACGTCATCTATCGATGTGAATTTTGGTTTTGACGGTTTAAGGACTTCGATGATCTCTTCCGTTCCACCAACGACTATTAATAGTTTTAACAGGGATTCCAGCGATATTGAGCCTTTTTGTTCAAACTTACGCAAAGTAGGAAGAGGCACTCCCGACCGCTCCGCCAGGCCCTCTTGGGTCAGTTCCATGGACAGCCGTCGTGCCCGGAGGTTTTCGGCTATCTTTAACTGTGCTTTAGAGGGAGATATAAGTGATATCATAGTAGTAGTAAGTGGCTTAAATAGCTAGTACTAATATTATAGTATTACAAATTTACTGAATTTCGGCAGGAATAACAAGACTATAGGCTAATTTCAAAGGGTTGGGATGTAGCTTTTCATGTAACGCTTAAAGTGTTACTACTATCTGCATGTTGGGATAGACAAACGACGTATTATTTTTAGGCTGATGTTTTTGGTATATTGTGATTGTTCTTTAAACTTGGAACATTGGAAACAGATATTGAAAGTGCTTGAAGACCTTGCCAGGCCGATATCGCGTCCAGCTGATCGTTAGCACTGAACGATGATGGTTCTTATTTCACTACCATAGTCATGCTAATATATTCGTTTCGATCGGAGTTCAGGCATTTGCCTGAACTCCGATCTTTTCCTGGTCTGATCGCAGCTGCTTTGAGTAAGCGAGACGTTCAGCTTTGGGCTTCGGTGAATAAGGTTAAGATCTTTTAATTCTGTTCAATCTCCTTTAAGCTATTCATCTTCTTGTAGGCAAGGAAACCCTTAATATCTTCAAAGTGCTCGCGGACACGTTTATTTCCAAACTCAAATACCTTCTGAGCCAATCCGTCTAAAAAATCTCTATCGTGAGATACCAGGATCAAGGTGCCATCAAAATCTTGCAAGGCCTCTTTGATAATGTCTTTGGTCTTCATATCCAAATGATTCGTCGGCTCATCGAGGATCAATACATTAACCGGTTCTAATAAAAGTTTGATCATTGCCAGGCGGGTTTTCTCGCCGCCGGATAGTACCTTGACTTTTTTAGTGGTATCGTCGCCGCTAAACATAAAGGCACCTAAAAGGTCTTTGATTTTTATGGTTCCGTCACTTAATGGAATCTGATCAATCGTCTCAAATACCGTTAGATTTTCATCCAGGAGTGCTGCCTGGTTCTGAGCGAAATAACCTATTTTGGCATTATGACCGACTTTTAAACTTCCCTCGAAGTCAATTTCGTTCATAATGGCTTTGATCATGGTCGACTTACCTTCACCATTTTTGCCAACGAAAGCTACTTTTTCTCCTCGCTCAATTGTCATCGAGGCCTTTTCGAATACCACATGGTCACCGTATGCTTTTGTTAACTCGTCTACAATCACCGGGTATTGACCTGAACGTGGTGATGGCGGGAATTTCAAGCGTAATGCTGAGGTATCTACCTCATCAATCTCAATGACTTCGAGTTTTTCGAGCATTTTAACCCGGGACTGCACCTGCAGGGTTTTTGAGTAGGTTCCTCTGAAGCGATCTATGAATTCCTGGTTGTCTGCAATAAAGCGTTGTTGTTCTTCGTAGGCTTTTAATTGATGTATGCGGCGGTCGGCACGCAGCTGCAGGTAGTGGCTGTATTTAGCTTTATAATCGTATATCCGCCCCATGGTGACCTCGATTGTACGATTCGTAATATTGTCAACAAAGGTACGGTCGTGGGAAATGACCATCACTGCCTTTGCTGAATTGATTAAAAAATCTTCTAACCACTGAATACTTTCAATATCCATATGGTTGGTCGGCTCATCCAGCAAGATCAGGTCGGGTTTCTTCAATAGAATCTTAGCTAATTCAATCCGCATGCGCCATCCGCCTGAAAACTCTGAAGTCTGACGAGTAAAGTCTTTGCGTTGAAAGCCTAAGCCCTTTAATACTTTTTCTATTTCAGCATCGTAATTGACTTCTTCTACTGAATAAAACTTTTCACTCAGCTCGGATAAGCGCTCGATTAGCTTCATGTAATCGTCGCTTTCATAGTCGGTTCTGATAGTGAGTTGTTCATTCAGCTCATCCAACTCTGTTTGCATCTGATGCACTTCATGAAAGGCTTTCGAGGCTTCTTCGAAAACGGTAACATTGTCTTGAGTAAGCAAATGCTGTGGGAGGTAAGCAATTACTGCATCCTTTGGACCGGTAACATTACCAGTAGTAGGTTTCGAGGCACCGGCAATGATTTTTAATATGGTAGACTTGCCTGCACCATTCTTACCCATCAGGGCTATTTTATCGTTCTCGTTAATCGAAAAGGTTACGTCACTAAACAGAGTGGTTCCGCCAAAAGAGACGGAGATATTATTTACATTAATCACGAAGTAAGGATATTAAAAATGAGTGGCAAAGATAGTTGAATTTGGAACAGGCATTCACTACGTAAGTACTTTTATACGCCAAATGGCAAATCTTCTTAGTAGCTTTAGATTTCTTCATATGTTAGTGTCGAGTATTTAAGTTATGAACGTAATGGGAACATACATAATCAGTCGTCGTCTAGGCCCTGATAATAAAATCGGTCTGGAACAGCTTAGAAGACATATCGGGAAATCCTTCGAATTATCGGAGGAAGACTGGCTGATTTTTTCATCTAAATTAACCAGACAAGAAATATCAAGGAAAAGTTCACTGCTGATCGCCGGGCAGATAGAGAACTATTTATCATTCATTGAAAAAGGTATTATCCGTTTATATATTCCTGGAGATGAAAGTGAGGTAACTTTTGGTTTCAGCTTTGACAATGAGTTTGTAAGCGCCTATGATTCGTTCTTGACCAGGACTCCATCGGCCTATACTGTCGAAGCACTTACAAATACTGTGGTATGGTGTTTAACCTATGCCGACTTACAGATGATTTATAAAGAGACTGGTGCAGGAAACGAAGTTGGCCGGCTGGCAAGCGAAGGGTTATTTTTAAAGAAGTCTGCCCGGGAACTATCACTTCTAAGCGATACCGCTGAACAACGATATCGAAAATTATTCACGGATCGTCCCGATGTGATCAAGGAGATCCCCTTAAAATATATCGCCTCCTATATAGGTATTACACCTCAAGCTTTAAGCCGGATACGAAAGCGAATTTCTTAACTCAGGTTCATTGCTTCCTCTGAAGTATCTGCCGACCTTTGGCTTAGTATGAAGCCTCTAATAGTTCTGTTTACGGTATTTTGTTTATCGCTTATCGCCACAAGAATCATCTATGGCCAATATCAACTCGTATTGGCCGGCAGAGTTTCTCTCTCGGCAATGTTAATCTTCTCGGCTGCAGGCCATTTTGCGTTCACTAAAGGAATGTCTCTAATGCTTCCCGGTTTTGTTCCCTTCAGGTCCGCAGTTGTTTATCTGACGGGAGTACTGGAAATATTCTTTGCTGTAGGTTTGTTCTTTCCAGCATACAGGTCTGTAACTGCCCTCTTACTTATAGTGTTTCTGATATTGGTACTTCCGGCCAATGTCTATGCATCGATAAAACACCTTGACTACCAGAAGGCAACTTTCGACGGAAACGGAATAAACTACCTCTGGTTCAGAATACCCCTGCAAATTCTTTTTATCGTTTGGACGTACTTCTCTGCTATCAAACCTGAGAAAACGTTAGATAGACCTATCTGATTATGAATGCAAATGCTCTTGGAGGCGTGCGATGGCGGTTATGGGAGATGGAACAAGAATCGACGGCCTAGCCAGTGGCGTGCTGTTCCTCAGAAAACCCTTCGACTCCTTGGTATTGCTAGGAATGGCATATTTGAAGCGATCTATTGAAGTCCGCTGTTGTTCTGGTATTTGCCTCTACTCCTGACCTTTTTTCCTGACCTGAGGGCAGCGGTTCTGAGAAACTGGGCATTTTAGCAATGGGCATGCGATTAACAAGATTAAGATGAGTGGGAGATGAGGGAAGTATTTGTATATTTGCAACACAAACCATTCTAAAAGAGCATGTAGGATTTAATTTCTTCAGAAAAATAAGAACAGCAGCAGGTTAAATGCCTCTGCATTATTGATCCTAAAGAAATTTTCATGTTTACTTTACAAAATATTTCATATATACATCCTGATAAAGATGTGCTGTTTAGCGATATCTCCCTTACTGTAAATAGTAAGGAGAAAATTGCCTTGATTGGTAATAATGGCTCTGGTAAGTCTACTTTACTAAAAATAATTGCGGGGGATGTGCATCTGTCTTCCGGAAAAATGCTGGCTGAAGTAACTCCTTACAATGTGCCTCAAATTTTTGGACAGTTTGACCGTTTAACCATTGCGGAAGCGTTAAAAATAAAAGATCGGCTTTTTGCACTGAGGGAAATTCTGTCAGGAAACGCGACAGAAAAATATTTTGACACACTTAATGATGATTGGACACTTGAGGATCGTTGCATGGAGGCGTTATGCTACTGGCAACTGGATGGACTCAAGCTGGATCAAAAGTTGGAGACCTTAAGTGGGGGGCAAAAAACAAAGGTTTTCCTGGCGGGAATTTCTATAAACAAGCCTGACTTTATTCTGTTAGACGAACCAAGCAATCATTTGGATTTGGAGGCGCGCCAATTACTTTACGACTTTGTCGTTTCTGCATCTGCAACTTTAGTAGTCGTCAGTCACGATCGCAAACTGCTCAACTTATTGGACAAAGTTTGTGAGTTAAATAGGAATGGTATTACGGTGTATGGCGGCAACTACGATTTTTATGTCGAACAGAAAGCAATCGAAGTAAATGCTTTAAATCAAGATCTGAGAAGCAAGGAGAAGGCTTTACGCATAGCTAGGGAAAAAGAACGCGAGGCGGTAGACAGGCAGAATAAACTTGATTCCCGGGGTAAGAAGAAGCAGGAAAAAGCCGGTGTAGCCCGTATTATGATGAATACACTGAGAAATAATGCCGAAAACAGTACTTCGAAATTAAAGAGTGTGCATACGGAGAGGATCAGTGGGATCCGGCAGGAATATCAAGATCTGCGTTCATCTTTGCCGGACATTGATAAGATGAAGCTCGATCTGGATGATTCAGAAATCCATAAAGGAAAGCTTCTGTTTAGCGCGATGCAGATCAATTTCGCGTTTGATAAAGATTTTATCTGGAAAGCAGATTTAAGCTTGGAAGTGAGAAGTGGTGAAAGGATCTTATTGAAAGGGGCAAATGGTTCGGGCAAGACTACTCTCATCAAAATAATTCTTGGGAAACTGGAGCCTCAAAAAGGAACCGTTAAAAGACAACTCGACAAAGCACTGTACATCGATCAGGATTATTCGCTGATTGATAACCAATTAAATGTTTACGACCAGGCTCAGATATTTAATGATTCTGGTTTGCAGGAACATGAGGTGAAAATCAGGTTGAATCGGTTTCTATTTGACAAGGAAAGTTGGACCAAGTCTTGCAGTTCTCTGAGTGGAGGAGAGAAGATGCGTTTAATGCTTTGCTGTTTAACGATCAGCCATCAATCGCCTGACCTCATTGTATTGGATGAGCCAACCAATAATCTCGATATCCAGAACATTGATATTATGATTACTGCTATAAATGAGTTCAAGGGAACCTTAATTGTTATATCGCATGACGAGTATTTCCTCAAGCAAATAAACCCGGAGCGTATCATCGGGTTAAGCTAGCCGGACGGTGTAAAGATTAATAAGGTTTAATAGACAAAAAGTAATTAACAATTTGATTGCCTGGATTTAATGAACCGCTAAAATCAGGATGGTATGTTAGGCGTACATTCCTGCTGATTGACAATATGGGATTCGTTAAGTTGAAAATGATAAAAGGGCATCTTGAGGATAGAAAAAGAATTAAAGTAGCATTCTTCGCTGAAATATTGGTTGAAGATTTTGACGGAGCCTCGCGTACCATGTTTCAGATCATAAAACGCATTGATCCGGAAAACTTTGAATTTTTGTTCTTTTGCGGAACGGGACCGGAAAAACTTTACGGGTTTGACTGCGTATGCGTCCCTTCTATTGGAGTTCCTCTGAACGGTACATATAAGATGGCTCTTCCTGCGCTAGCCGCGGGGCGGATAAGAAGTACGCTGGAGCAATTCGCTCCTGATGTAATTCATATTGCAACACCCTCTATACTGGGTAACTTTGCCTTGAAGTTTGCATACAGGTATCAGATACCTGTCATTTCGGTCTATCACACTCACTTTATTTCGTACGTTGATTACTATTTAAGATACGCACCATTTTTCATCGACATGGTGAAGCCCCTGGTATCCGAGAACCAGAAGAACTTCTATAATCAGTGTGATATCGTTTATGTGCCGGCGGAGAGCATTTCTGCAGATCTCCGTTCGATGAATATTGAGGCGTGGCGCCTGAAGTTATGGAAGCGAGGGCTTGATACAGGTGTGTTTTCTCCAGACAGAAGAAACCCGCGTGTGATGAGGGAGATCACGGGTAACTCAAAACCGACAATCCTTTTTGCTAGCCGGTTGGTTTGGGAGAAAAACCTGGAGACGTTGATTGCCATCTATACAGAGATCAAAAAGAGGAATATCGATGTGAACTTTCTGGTTGTTGGCGATGGGGTAGCCAGGAAAGCCTGTGAGAAAAGAATGCCTGAAGCAATCTTCATCGGGAAGATCGAACATGCTCAACTTGCCGTTTTATATGCTTCTGCCGATATCTTCCTGTTTCCGTCGATCTCGGAAACCTATGGAAATGTGGTTTTGGAAGCAATGGCATCCGGACTGCCGTGTATAGTGGCCAATGGGGGAGGATCTGCTGACTTCATCGAGCAAGGGATAAATGGTTTTAAATGCAAACCTAACGATGCAGAGGATTACATTGCCAAAATGCTCCTTCTACTGACAGATAAATCACTCCGCGTGCAATTTGCTGAGAAAGGGCTTGTTCAAAGCAAAAACTGTAATTGGGAACACCTTACCGAAATATATTTTAATGACCTTGAGCGTTTGTCAAAGACCATGCTTTCTCCAGCCGTTTAAACAATGAAGTACATCAAGCTCCTGATCGTTGTCTCCGTTATTTCTTCACTTGCCATCTTTTTGAATGCGACAGACTTTAATAAGGTGCTTGAATCTGTGGGAGGGATTGGATCGAAGTTTATAATCTTAGTATTTGTTACGTTCCTCTCATCCATTCTGGGGACGCTTAGCTGGAGGTCTTGTCTGGGAAAGCAGGCGGGTGCTATTTCATTAGGCCAATTATTTCTGATTCGGCATATCGGAGAGATAGCCAGCATTTTTAATCCGGCTGGTATCGTGGGTGGAGAGGCTCTTAAGGTGCATTTGTTATGTAGCAGTCAGAATCTGGAGAAAAAAATGGTTCTCGCCTCGATCCTGGTGTCAAGATCTATAATGATCTTTACTCAACTCGCTCTATTTTGTTTTGTGACGCTCTGGTTATTTATACCAGGCCTGAAGCTGGTTAAGGTAACAGTCTATTCGGAATATCTGATTCTTGCCGGAAAATGCCTGGGATTGATCAGCCTTCTCTTTTACTTTAGAAAGTATATCAAAAGGCTGTTTCTTAATATGTGGCTCGGATTAGTCCTAAAAAACAAAACAAGTCGCTTCAGAGTGAAGGTGCACAATCTGTTTCGTAGCATGTCCGGCTTATACCGTTCCAATGGGAAGGCAGCCGCATATGGCTCGCTTTATGCACTGCTCCACTGGATAATTGGCGCAATGGAGTTTTATTTCATCTTAACGTTTCTGGGCATAGATGTAAGTGTTTTTCAGGCCATACTCGTAGACATGGGAGTGATTTTCTTTAAGACAGCCGGTGTTTTTATTCCCGCACAGGCCGGTATTGAGGAGTATGGAAATAAGGTTATGCTCGCAGTCATAGGCGTACCGGGTACTGAAATCTGGATCACTGCTTCCATATTACGGAGGGCGCGTCAATTGTTCTGGCTTGCTTTCGGAATCGGAGCTTATTTGTGCATGTACAAAACATGGACGCAACGCTTACAGGAGGCCAATGGAAATATTATTCGTTAGCCACAAATACCCGCCGGCAACTGGCGGGATGGAAAGACAGAGCTTTGAACTTATCAATGGATTAAAGCAATATGCCAGGGTCCATAGGTTGGTCTATGAGGGTAAAGAGAGTAGGATTAAGTTCTTCCTGGAACTTAATGGGAGAATCACCCGTCTGTGCAAAGAGCATCCGGGAATCTCTATTATTCACTTCAACGATGCGCTTATTGCTTCATTCTCCCTGACCCATCGGGGGTACAACCACCTTAAACGAACGATGACGGTACACGGTCTGGATATTGTTTTTCCTTCCTCTATCTACAAGCGTTTTATATTACCCAGATTCAACAGGTTTGATCTTATTATTGCGGTAAGTCAGGCTACAAGGAATGCCTGCCTGGAAAGAAAGATCTGTAAAGATAAGGTTATCGTTATTCAGAACGGGGTGGATACGGGGGTACAAAAGAAGGCTTCCAGACGGCAAATGGATAGACTGCTTCTGAAAAGGTATCAGCTGGATTCGACCGGAAAACATATTCTGGTGGCTATGGGAAGACCGGTGATTAGAAAAGGTTTTTCATGGTTCATTAGGAATGTTATGCCCGCACTTCGCAAAGATTTTATACTCTTATTGATCGGACCTGCATGTGGCGACACTGATAACGACCGGCTCTTTCGGCTTCTGCCAGGATTTTTACGGAAGCCGCTTGAGCTTTTCCTCGGTTATCCGTCTGATGCGGTCAATATACGGACATCGCTGAAGGATGAGACTGTCTCTCCAAGGGTCAAGCATCTTGGAAAACTACCTTTAAAGGATCTGACAGATATTATAAGTATTGCTGATGCTTATGTTATGCCGAATATCGCTGTAGAGGGTGATATGGAAGGTTTTGGATTGGTATGTCTTGAAGCGGCGATGTGCGGCACCAGGGTGTTCGCCTCGGGATTGGAGGGAATAACTGATGCGATACATCACGGAAAGAATGGCTTTCTTATCCCTTCTGCTTATGCCTCGGCATGGATAGAAACGCTGAACAAGTTAGGTACGGACAATAACAGCCTCATGTTATCATCTGAAGATATCATCACTTTCACAAGGGAAACGTTCTCCTGGCACAGGATGACGGAACGCTATCTGGAAGCTTTCATGAAACTCGACGAAGGAGAGAAAACAGGGAAATTGGCAAAGTAATACAAGCTTAACACTCTGTGAGTATTCAAGTTACGTAGTCGCTATATCTTGGAGGTAAAATAACGATCGGATTATATGCTACTTATCCTTCGCAACCGACCTCAACAAAAAAAGTGGTTTATTCCTTTACTTCTTATCGCTTCGGTCAGCATCTCTTTTAACGTTGGAAAATGGCAGGAACGACCTCTGGTGACTTTGACACCTGCGACGACAATACCTCCACCTTTAGAAGTGGCTACAGAAGGGGAGTTTACTGTGATCACATATAACGTGGCAGGTTTACCGGAATTTATTTCAAGTGCAGTGGCAGACCGGGCAAACAGTATCGCTGAAATTGGCCGGAGACTGAACGATTTCGATATTGTTCACGTCCAGGAGGATTTTAATTATAATGCCGAGCTGTACGGATCAGGGAATAGCCATCCGTATCGTTCCATGGCGATGGGACCGGTACCCTTTGGAGATGGTCTCAATACTTTATCGAAGTTCCCGATCAGTGATGTAGAACGGGTGGAATGGACCGATTGTACGGGAGCGGATTGTCTGACACCTAAGGGCTTCACGCGGAGCCGCATCGAGATCGCTCATGAGGTCTACATTGATTTCTATAACGTTCATGCGAATGCCTCAAATTACCCGGCAGCTGCCGCGGCGCGTTGTAAAAATATTCATCAGCTTTCCAGGTATATCAAGAGGCACTCAAAGGATAATGCAGTGATTGTTATGGGGGATATGAACGCGCGTTATTGCTACAAAAGTGATAACATAAGAGAGCTGCTGTCTGATAATGGCCTCAATGATGCCTGGGTTGCGCTGAACAAGCAAGGTCAATTTCCAAAGGCGATACCTGATCTTCCTGTGGATAATATTTTAGGTATTACGGATACGTGTGAGTCTATTGACAAGATCCTCTTTCGCAATAGTGAACAGATCAGGCTTGTTCCTGAATATTATCAAGTGCCTAAAGCAATGTTTAGCGATGAAGAGGGCAGGCCTTTGTCTGATCACCACCCGGTAAGTCTCTCTTTTTCCTGGAGAACGAGAGAAAGGGATAAGGCATAGTTTGCGATTATTTTTTTGTAGCCAATTCTTTCTCGTTAATAATCGTTTTTCCGCTGCTGAGCAGATAGAGCCCTGAATCGGGGTATAGCAGATCTGATCAATTTAAGCTTACCAGATTTTGCCAGGTAACTCCATATTAAAATAAATATCATCGGCAATAAAGTTTGATATAGATACAATTACTTTACGAGCCCGGCAAAGCGCTGGTAAAACAACGTCGGGCTACTTTCATTTTTAGGAGCGTACTTTCCGGCTATGACAGGTATATAGATAACCCTTCGCCTGCTTTCTTCTCCTGTTACCAATGATTGGGCTACGCGATGCCACAGTCTTCCGTCGTGTACTGTCAGGTCTCCAGCTTCCGGAATTACTGAAATTTCATTGGGGTCCTGATCATGATCGATGAAATGTTTTTTTCTGAATAGCATGTTGTAAATGCTTTGTGTATGTGTTCCGGGTATAATTTTTAAACCGCCATTTTCAGGCTTAAGCGTACTGAGGTGTATACCCACATTGAGCATAGGGTTGAGTTTAGTTCCCTGGAAAATATCTCTCAGCCCGTCTGTATGCCATCCCATCTTAGTGAATTTGCTGTCGGGACTATTTACATAATGATTAAAAACCATTCCGTCTTTCTCCTGCGTTCCAAGTCTTGCCCCCGGACCAATTAATTCTAATATGGCTTTGAAGCGCGGATCGCGTGTAAATTCTTCCAATACCGGATGGTGCTGGTTAATAAAGGCGAAACGCTGTATAATGGTACTCCCGTCCAGATCGCGACCATATTTGATGGGTACGCCGTTTACTTTTTTTATTTCTTTGCTGATCCAGTTTTCTTCAACTTCTTTTGAAGCCTTGATGATTAACTGTACTGTTTCGGGCTGAATAAACTGCTTGAAATGAATGAAGCCGTGTTCGTTAAAAAATGAGATTTGCTCGTTAGATAAGGACTCTGCCAATGAGAACCTGGGATATACTCCTGCCATGGGATTCATATTAAATGATAAATAATTGAGTTATCGTATTTTTAAAAGAGGAAATTTGAAGGGAACCTTCAGCAAAAATCTGTTAACAACAGCAACAGGCCTCGTTGGGAAGCGGCATTCGCATACAGTATGCGAAAGAGGGGCGATATGTATCCTGGTATAGCATTCTCTACTAATCTTGTAGACTATAATACAAACATATAGATTTTTCTAAATGTTTGTATATTTTTTTAAAATAATTTTCACTTCTGGGGCTTTTCGTAATTCCATGTAAAATATGGAATGTTTTTCTGCCCATGCGTATTTTTAACTTTCTTTGTTTCTATGCAACGTGTATTTTAGCAAAGTAAAGCATCCGAACCAACCCAGGAAATTCACAAAATGGATGTGCGTTGTTAAGCGACTAAACAAAACTGCTATTATTTTAGCGATTAATGCTGTTTGTTCGGTCTGAACAATTTTAATATTGTGAAATGTTCTTAGGTGAGTATGCTTTAGAACCTGACCTATTAAATTGAATTAGTAAAGCTAACCAGAAGGAAATCATTTTATGAGGGGATCTGAATTTATGTTGAAGCAACAGTCTTCAATATTAGTATTTATCATGGTGTGTATTTTCATCGCCACGGGTGTTACAGCACAAAACAGTACGCACGGAAATAGCGGAGCGCAAAAGAAATTTGTTCATAAAGGCGCTGGTAATCCCTACCTGCCTTTATGGGAGCATTTACCTGATGGCGAACCTCGGGTTTTTGAGGATCCTGACAATCCGGGTAAATACCGTGCATATATCGTAGGTTCTCATGACTTGCGATTTACAAGCTATTGTGGTCCTGACATTAGAATGTGGTCGGCACCTATTGAAGATTTGTCCAGCTGGCGTGATGAAGGTGCTATTTTTACCTATCAGATAGATGGTCAGTGGGATGTGATGTATGCGCCGGATCTGGTAGAAGTGAAAAGAAAAGATGGTACCAAGGAATACTATTTGTTTCCACATAGCCGTGGCCCAAACCGGGAGGCAATGGTTGCCAAAGGAAGTCGCCCTGATGGGCCTTTTACACCTGTTAATTTAACGGAAGATGGAAAGCGCACTCTTCCGGGAAGTATCCTGGGATTTGACCCGGCGGTTTATATTGAATACATAACCAATCCTAAGGATCCTGATTTTGAGATCGGCTTCCGTGCATATGGTTTTTGGGGATTTCAAAGATCAATGGCGGCGGAACTGGATCAGAATACCTTGTATTCGCTCAGACCGGGTAGGGAGATCATCAATTACCTTTTGCCTGCCAGCCATAGATATGGCGTTATTCGTGATCCCAAGGGTACAACTTATCCGAATATTTATAAGGAAGAGGATCTGGGTTCATTCAACTTTTTTGAGGCATCTTCTATTCGCAAGGTGGGTAACAAATACATCACGGTCTATAGCGGGTATTCGGGTCCGGAGTATGGAGTAAGTAGCTCAAACTCGACACTGCGTTACGGCATTGCAGATTCTCCGTTAGGTCCCTGGAAAAGTGGCGGTGTATTGGTGGATTCCCGTGCTCCTGTACTGAATCAGGATGGCACTGCGATAGAGACCACGAACGCGGGTCACAATACTCATGGTAGTTTGGAATTGATCAACGGCCAATGGTATGTTTTCTATCACAGACCGCCGAGAGGCTTCGGTTTTGCTCGTCAGGCAGTGGTTGCTCCGGTGACTATAAAATGGGATGAAAAGTCGGTAGCTGAAGGGGGAACTGTTTTTATCCGCGCATTTGATCCTTATGCGGAGAATAAGATCTGGACGGCAAAAGATAGTAAAGGGCTTGAGTATAAGGGTGCTGAAGTGACTTCAGAGGGATTTCATGTTTATGGTCTGGACCCTTATCAATATTATTCTTCGGGATATGCCAGCTATCTTTCTGATATCAGTACTCAGCAGGATTCATGGGATATCTGGGACAATCATATGCCAATCACTAGCGTAAAGAATGGACATATTGTTGGGTATAAGTATTTTGGTTTTGGAGGGCTGGACGAGGATCAATTGGGTCTGAGGGCTTTTCAAGGAACCAAAGCTGGAAATCAAACCAAGTTTAATCTGTTCATTACTCCGAAAACAACGGCCTCCTTTAAGGTTGGTATTTGGTTAGATGGGCCTTGGGACAATGCTGCATGGAAAGGCAAAAAGATCGGTGAGGTAACGGTACCCGCGAATGCGAAGCAGGAGACTACTCAGTTCGCTGTTGATGTCTCGAAATTTGTAGATAACCTGGATAGAAAGCATGCGATCTATCTTGTGGCGGAAGGCGCTGATTCTGATGCTCTTTTCGATCTGATAGGCCTTGGATTCTCGGCTAAGAACAAGAAAATCGTTCGTCCGGTCGTACCTGAAATAAAAATTGCGGTGAATGGCAAGGCTGTTGATATTCCTGCCATTCCGGTTAGATCAACGAATGCTAACGGTCTTGTTGGTTATGATGTATATGAGACAAGCTATAAAGTTCCGTCATCTACAACGGGGGTACCTAAGTTGACTGCCTCTTCAAATAATAAGAATGTAAAGGTGACTGTTAAGCAAGCGGATTCAGCATCGGGAACGGCCACTGTAAATTTTGATTATAATGGTATGGTTAAGACTTATCATGTGGTGTTAAGTCAGAATAACTGATAGGCGAGCGCTGTAAAGTCCATCTGAGTGGGATGGCGTAAATGTTTAAATTATGTAAAACCCTCTGAATTAAAAGTTGTTGAACTTTTGATTCAGAGGGTTTTGCATATGGCCTTTATAGATTATTATAAAATACTAGGTGTTGACAAGAACGCAGGTGAGAAAGATATAAAAGCGGCTTACCGGAAGCTGGCCAGAAAGTATCATCCTGACCTGAATCCGAATGATCCGGAGGCTAAAAAGAAATTCCAGGAGATCAACGAAGCTCAGGAAGTGCTTTCAGACCCTGAAAAGCGTAAGAAGTACGACAAATACGGAGAAAATTGGCAAAATGCTGATGCCTATGAACAGGCTGGACAGCAAGCCGGCAGATCACAGAGGCAATATACTGGTGCTGAGCATACTTCTGACTTTGGTGGGTTTGAAGATGGAGGTGATTTCTCTGATTTTTTCCAGTCTATGTTTGGTAACATGGGAGGGAGGTCAGGCTATAGCCAGCAGGTAAAATATCGAGGACAGGATTATAATGCGGAGTTGCATCTGACCTTAGCGGATGCTGGTAAAACGCACAAGCAGACGGTTGCGGTAAACGGGAAAAATATACGCATAACCATTCCGGCTGGAGTGGAGAACGGGCAAACCATTAAAGTGACAGGGCACGGGGGCGCCGGCGTGAATGGTGGCCCCGCAGGAGACCTTTATATCACCTTCGTAATTGCTTCTGATCCGAGATTTAAAAGAGACAGGAATGACCTGCACGTTACCGTGAAGCTTGATCTGTTCACTGCTGTGCTGGGAGGTGAAATAATGGTGGACACACTTGATGGGAAAGTGAAGGTCAAGGTTGCGCCCGAGTCACAGAATGGAACCAAAGTTAAGCTGAAGGGAAAAGGATTTCCGGTTTATAAACGGGAAAACGAATATGGAGACATGTATCTGACTTACGAAATACAGATACCTCAGAATTTAACAGCAAGACAGAAAGAATTATTTAGTGAATTATCTCAATCCTGATCGCTATGGAAACACAGAATCTGATAGCTGCACATGAATTTTGTACGCTTCACCATATTGAGTTCTCCTTCATCGGTTCCCTTGAGGATGCGGGCTTGCTGAAGCTTGTAGAACGTGATGAGCAGAAATATATTCAGCATCAACAGTTGAGTCAACTGGAGAAAATTATCCGTTTAACACACGAGCTTGACATCAATCTCGAGGGGGTTGAGGCTATCATCAACCTTTTGCAGCGGATTGATCGAATGCAGACTGAACTAAATAGGCTAAGAAATAAACTTAGCTTCTACGAAGAAAGACCGGGAATTTGAGGCAGGAAATTTCTGCGGTAGCAAGCTAAACTCGATTCTTATTTGACAGTTCATTGTACAGTCTCAAATTTAAACACTCAAATAAACCTTCCCATTGCGGATATTAAGCGGATAAGTAGCAATCCCTTCTTTTGCAGGCCCAGCTGTCACCTCTCCATTCTCTACTTTAAATTGTGAACCATGCCATGGACATTGAACCGTGCCGCACATCATGGCTCCGCCTGCCAGAGATCCTCCTTTATGCGGACAACGGTCGTCAAAAGCAACGTATTCTTTTTCTGTACGGGCCAGAACAATTCTTTTATGTCCTACATGGAGCAGCTTCATCTGATTAACCTCCAGCTCATTTTCTTCTGCAACCTCAATAGGGCTTTGGGTTTCTTTGAAATACGCTTCTTTCCATTTTCCGGCATTTGCATATCGGGGGTCAACGCCAATCTGATTTCTGTGAACCAGTGTACCGCCCATCCATCCTGCGGTGGATAGAAGGACTACACCCACGGCTTCTATGATAATGATGTACACTGAATCCCAGTCATCCCTGAACAGAGCTGCAACAATAAATAGAATTAGCACTGAAGAATTTAACAAGCCATGCTTAGCCGCCCTGCTTTTGGCTGAACTGTTTGGAGGTACAGTGTACCTGTAGTCAATGATACCAGGTATTGCAGCGATTATCGCTGTGATGATCCCCGCAAGTTCAAGATATGTCCCAATCTGCCATAACCTATCGGACTGTGCTACTGCTGCCCCCACATCGGTTAGCAAAGTGCCTATGAAAAAAGAGATGGGGAAGACAATAAGGATAGGATGTATGGGATGGCTTTTTATATTGGCTTTGCTTTTCATATTTTAATTATTCCGATTAGTTGAAGTATATAGACTACTGCAAATATTGTAAATGTGAGTCCTGCAATAGTTGTAGCTATTAGTGAGAATACGGAGGGCTTTAAGCCGACAGGAAGTTTTTTGTAATTAAGATATACAATGAAGCCAGCAACCACTGGAATGTGGCAGGCTTCTATGACTCCCGCGATTTTTAGCAGAACTACCGGTTCGCCCGCAAGCAGATACACAATTATGGGTATCGCGCCCAACACGGTTATTACTATGATCTTTTGCAATTTCTTTTGTTCAAACCGGCTACTTTTAGCTACTGAAGAGTCCTTAAAAAGAATCCTTATTCCGTCACTGAACATCCTTCCAAATCCATCCTGGTCGGACAGAATGGTGCTAAAGAATGTAATAAAAACGGCCAGAATCATAAACCAGAAGCCCGGTTGTCCCCAAATGTCTCCAAGTAGACGACCCAAGGTCTCTGCAACTTTATTTTCCTCGGGAAGCAAGCCCTTTGGCTTCAAAAGCTCCGTTCCAAGAATCAGGAAAGCGAATGCAATTACAAGGGCGCCTATAACAGCCAGCGTGTTTGCAATGGTCATCTGTTTAATCCAGCCTTTCAAATCCTGTGTTTGTTCGGGTGATAGCTTATTGAGATCCAGCGGCTCTTCCTTGTTTAAGTTTGCGGCTCCATATCCTCTTGCTGCTATCCAATACGAAAACCACATTAACCCTGCAGCTCCGGCAAGCATAAATCCAAGCCAGGATAATAGCTCATCGACTTTTAGCTCGGACGGGATTTGCGGGACAAAACCTTTTGCAATTGCACCAATATCCGGACCGGTACTGATAGAAGCCGTAAGTATCGCAAGTGAAATAACGATCGCAAACACTGTAGTAGCCTTCTCCACCAGCTTGTATCGTCCCATTGAAATGATACTGGTGGTAATTATCACGATTAATATCACATAGGATATAGGGGGAATGTCTAACAGGGTTATCAATGCGGTGGCTGCTCCACCCGCCAATCCGGCAATAGTAGCCACAGCAACAACCAGCTGTGGTACGACAAGAAACCATAGCAAAATTCTGCTTTTTGAGGAAATGGACTCTAGTCCCTTGAAAAAGGTGGCTCCAGAACAAACGGTATACCGCCCAATTTCCCGGTTTATGAACCATTTCATTGCTACGGCTATTACCAGCGCCCACACCAGAGTATATCCGTATTGAGAAGCAATGCGGGGAGTAAAGAGAAGTTCACCGGAACCTGCGGCCGACAACATCCAGATGAATGCAGGGCCGAGCCACTTGAACCTTTCTTTTCCGGTGGGAGCTTTTATGATTTTGTCCTTTTCCATCGTTTCCACGTACTTGTCAGTTTTTAACCTATTGCAATTCGTATTGTTTAAGGTTTTGTGGAATTGGAATATTTTATAGCGGTTAATTTAAAATTATTAAAAGAGATCTCCGGAATGTTTAGGTTTATGATCTTGGATCCAAGGTTGTTGATTACAAGAAACCAAAGTCTGAAAAGTAAGATGAAAACTTAGCGGTCACTTAGGTTGTTAGAAAGGCATGAACAAAGTAATCCTGCTAAACAAACGTCCTGAAGGAAAACCTACGTTGGAGGACTTCAAATTTGTAGAAGAAGAGATGCCTGCTGTTTCAGAAGGCCATATTCTGCTGAAAACGCTGTATGTTTCGGTTGATCCTTACCTGCGAGGCAGGATGACGGATGCGAAGTCTTACGTGCCTCCTTTTAAGTTGAATAAACCGGTGCAATCTGCGGTTGTAGCTGAGGTGGTCGAATCTAAAAACGACAGTTTCAAAAAGGGGGACTTTGTCACTGGGCTACTTGACTGGAAGGAATATCAGGTTTCTGAAGGAAAGGGACTGAACAATGTTGATGCCGATGCAGCTGACTTGTCTGCTTACCTGGGTATACTTGGTATGACGGGGTTGACTGCTTATTTCGGTCTGACTGAAATCGGGCGCCCGAAGAAAGGCGAGACTTTGGTTGTTTCCGGTGCCGCAGGTGCCGTTGGTAGTGTGGTTGGTCAGATCGGTAAGATGCTGGGCTGCAAGGTTATTGGTGTCGCAGGAAGTGACGAGAAAATTGAACAGCTGCAATCAAAATTCGGTTTTGACTCGGGTATCAACTATAAAACTACGAAAGATATGGCTAAGGCGATTGCTGAAGCTGCTCCTGATGGTGTTGATGTTTATTTTGATAATGTAGGAGGAGAAGTGTCGGATGCAGTCCTGGCAAATATCAATAACTTTGGACGGGTACCAGTCTGCGGCGCTATATCGACCTACAATGATACGGAGGTTTCCGTAGGGCCGAGGCTTCAGCCGATAATAGTTAAGAACAGTGTCCTGATGCAGGGATTTATTGTCTCGAATTACGGCGCCAAATTCCCCGGGGGTGTTAAGCAGCTGACCCAATGGCTGCAAGCGGGAAAGCTAACCTATACAGAAACGATTGTTAATGGCTTTGACCAGATACCACAAGCCTTTATTGATTTGTTTGATGGAAAGAATAATGGTAAAATGGGAGTGAAGGTTTAAGCCGTTTTGATATGGTACATATTGTTTAAAAATGAGGGCAGCAGTGGGAAAAAAAAGCCGGTCACCCAATAAGTGACCGGCTTAAGTTAAGATCTTATGTATATCCGAGAATCTTCATTACCTGCTTGCTGTTCTGCTCTTCGCCAAAGACTTCGAAGTTGAAAGTCTCGTCGCGGTTTCTTCGGATCAGCACATGTTTCGGAGAAGGAAGGAGGCAATGATGAATGCCACCGTATCCGCTGAGTACTTCCTGATAGGCTCCGGTGTGGAAAAAACCAAGATACTGCACTTTTCTCGTTTTAGGCATGAACACACTGTTCATATGCGCTTCCTGATTATAGTAATCCTGACCATCGCAGGTAATACCGCCCAGATTGACGCGTTCGTATTCAGAATCCCAGTTGTTAACCGGTACCAGGATGTACTTTTGGTTCAATGCCCAAACATCCGGTAGGTTGGTGATGAATGAACCATCCAGCATCAGCCATTTTTCACGATCGTTCTGTTGTTTACGGCCAAGCACTTTGTATAGTATGCCAGATGCCTCAGCAACAGTATATTTTCCAAATTCTGTAACGATATCCGGTTCTTCAACATCGTGTTCAGCGCAGATCTCCTTGATACGTTTTACGATTTCGTTTACCATGTATTCGTAATCAAAGTCGAATACCAGGGAGTCTTTGAAAGGCATACCACCGCCGATGTCCAGAATGGACAGGGCCGGGTTAATCTTCTTAAACTTGCAGTAAAGCGTTACGTACTTCTCCAGCTCATTCCAGTAGTAGGGCGTATCGGAGATACCAGAGTTGATAAAGAAGTGCAGCAGCGTTACTTCAAAGTTGGGGTTTGTTGCGATCTTGTTGTTGTAGAAGTCAATGATGTCTTCCATACGGATGCCAAGGCGCGACGTGTAGAATTGAGAATCGGGCTGCTCCTCTGCCGCGATACGGATGCCGAGGCTGCAGGGGATGTCCAGTTCATCATCATACAGATTGAACTCTTCTTTATTATCAAGTACTGGGATAATGTTTTTGAAGCCGTCATGGAGCATATCTACGATATACTGTTTGTACTGATACGTTTTAAAGCCATTGCAAATCACTGTAATGTCCTTGGAAACAGTTCCTTTCTTTTCCAGAGCATCGATCATCGGAAGATCAAAAGCAGAAGATGTTTCCAGGTGAATATCATTCTTCAACGCTTCCTCTACCACATGCTTGAAATGGGAACTCTTTGTACAGTAGCAGTACATATATGTACCACGATAATTGTTATTTATGATGGCTTGCTGAAAGAGGATTTTTGCCTTCTGGATCTTCTTCGTGATCAGCGGCAAATAGGTAAAACGTAGGGGAGTACCATACGTTTCGATCATCTCCATCAGGTTAAGATCGTGGAAGTAAAGTTCGTCGTCTATTACTTCAAATCCTTCCTGCGGAAATCCTACACTCAGGTCAAGAAATTCTTCGTAGCTCTGCATTTATAATATTAAAATTTGTGCAAAAGTGTAATTTTTTAATGAATAATATTTCCTTTAAATCGCTAAAGATTTAAATGTTTACAATATTGTGGTTTTAGGAGGGTAAATTTCTGCTATCATACAGCGCGCGCTACCGCCGCCAATGCGCTCTATGGTGTTTAAAGGTGAATGAATGATCTTTCCGTACCGGGTTAATGCGCTGTGTTGCGTCTCGGCCAATGCGTGATAAGCGCCGGAGGACATAACGATGAAGCTTTCGCCTTCAGCGTTTTCGACATGTATTATGTTTGCTGAGAAATGATTCATCTGATCTAAGGATACCGGAATGATCTCTTTATTCGTTTCGATAAGTGATCCCAGGAATTTGCTTCGCTCTTTCTCTTCATGGATGGCTTCCAGACAGACGAGGGCAAAGCCTCTGCCTATACACATCATTACGTTAGTATGGTATATCGGTCTGCCGGCTTGATCGGTAGCATGGAAGCTTACAACGTCATAATTCAATAAGTTAGCAGCGTAGTTAAGCACATCTGGATTAGTCCGTGACGAGATAGAGGCATACGCAATGGAAAACTCGCGATCCAGAACCATGCTGCCTGTTCCTTCGAGGAACTTTCCACTTAGTTCAAAAAAACTCAGGTCTACGAAATGCTTAAAACGGTAACCGTTCTGTATGGCCTTAATAATGTCCATTCTTCTCTCTGCACGCCTGTTTTCAGCTTCTACAGGATAGATAATAATGGTTCCGTCTTCGTGTGTTGAAATCCAGTTATTGGGAAAGACAGCATCAGGGGTATCCTGCTCTGGATCGTCGTCTACGACCAATACCAGCACCTTGTTTTCCCGCAGCATCGCTACAAAGCGGTCGAATTCGCGAAGTACATGCTCATGCACGTGTTCGTTTGCTGAAGGGGTCTTCTGAAAAACATTGCTTGCGGCCGTCTGCTCATTAAAGGCAAATTCTGAGGGCCTGATCATTAATAGTCTGGATGTCGTCTGCATATCAAATAGGATCTCGTAGTAAAGGCATGCTCATACAACGGAAACCACCCCTGGCTCGGGAAAGTTCAGCCGAAGGCATGAGAATTAGTGTGTTCTCCAACGTAGTGATGTCTGTCTCTCCTGTTTCAATTCGCTCAATCACTTCTTCCACTGAAATGATCTGGAAACCGTTAGCTTTGAAGGCTTCGACGCTGCGGTCGTTTCGATCATATCCAAGGACTACGCCGTCTTTCAAAGCGAGAAGGTTGCAGGAGTCGGTCCACTGCTCACGCTCATCGTGCGGGAACTCATCGTTCCCTGAATAGATAAACACCGGTTTCTCCGTGCTCCCGAGATCTTTCTCGCTCACAGATGTAAGAAGACTTTCGATGTTTTTAAATTTTTTGGGCTCCTCTTTGTCCTTTTTAAACTGGAGGATCTGAACCTGGTCTTGTTTTTTCTTATCGGTAAGGTATTCAAGGGGCTGTCCCTTGATCTTGTTACGCCCTGAACAGATGGAATGCAATACAACCCAGGTATGACGATTGACCTGTGTAAACAGGGTGTCGATATGCATATAGTCGCGTTTATGCGGAATCTTCACAACGGTGACCTTCTCGACTACGTTGTTATCAAAAAGAAGGCGCATGGCCTCGGTTACGCCACTGGGTGATGTGCGCTCGGAGCAGCCGATGATGACGTGGTTTGGGCTGACAACCATCACATCACCTCCTTCGAGTGTAGCCTTTTCATCAGGCGCCTCTCCCGGTCGCAGAAAGTGTTGTACCTGATGCGGTATTTCAAGGATCTGGGTACGATATGCAGCGAAAAGCGGATGGTTAAAGAATATGTACCGGGCGAGGAGTGCTTCCCGATTGCGGGCTTTCTTTGCAGGTTTGTTAAGGAGGATGTAATTGTTGATGATGATTCCGAGGTCGCGGGTAAAGATCAGGTTGGGGATGGGAGGGAACAGCATCTCACCACTCTTTAGCGACCCGGATATTAAAATCCTGGCTAACCGGTCGGGTTCAAGAGCATTTAAATCCGACTGTTGATTATAGCTGCATCCCTCCATCGCACAAACGGCGGCACAGAGCTTCTCTCGAATACTTTCGTTCCGGAGTATGTCGGCCAGGAGCTTCTCTATTTCGAGTACGCGGTCTGAGTTGTAAAATCCCGGAACACCGGGCTTGTAGAATGCGCGATTACCGTTTTGCTGATCGTCTGATGCCGCTGTCCTGTTTTTGAGCTTTTCGGGATGCAGAAAATACAGGAGTATCTGCACGTAATAGTCATACTCTCTGCGCACTGTTTCCAGGTGCAAGATATCCTCGAAGAGCCAATCCTGGGCTTTTGAGGGTGCTACTCGTCCGATCCCATTATCTGGACTGTGAATCAGTACCGTCCTTAACCGGCCAATTTCTGAATCAACATTGATCTCTGATCCGGGTGTTTTCATAGGAATGGTGGTTATATAACAAATCTAAAGGAATTTATCAGAATTTATAAGTGGCGTTTATCGTGCTAATGATTAATTTTGACGGATGGATTTTATTGTAAAAGGAACCCTTGAGGCTGTAAAGGCCTTATACCATGTTGAATTAAAAGAGAGTGACATTAACCTTCAGGAAACCCGCAAGGAATTTGAAGGGGAAACAACCATAGTAACATTCCCACTTACACGCGTGTCAAAGAAGTCGCCGGAGCAAACCGGGAACGAAATAGGCGCTTATTTCCAGGAAAACGTTCCACAGGTTTCGGGATTCAACGTGATCAAAGGCTTCCTTAATATATCCCTTAGTAGTGCATATTTGCTGGATCTGTTTCGCGGGACGATCCTCTCTCCGGCGTTTGGTGAGCTTCCGTCTAACGGCAAAAAGGTGATGATTGAATATTCATCACCCAACACTAATAAGCCTTTACACCTGGGGCACGTACGCAATAACCTTCTTGGATTTTCAGTTTCAGAAATAATGGCTGCATCAGGCTATGAGGTGGTCAAAGCGAACCTGGTAAATGACAGGGGAATACATATTTGTAAATCAATGCTTGCCTGGCAGAAGTTCGGCAATGGTGAGACACCTGAAAGTACCGGACTGAAGGGCGATAAGCTGGTTGGAAATTACTACGTTAAATTTGATCAGGAATACAAAAAACAGATTGACGAACTCAAGGCTGCAGGTCAAAGCGAAGATGAGGCCAAGAAGAATGCTGATCTGATTAAGGAAGCGCAGCTGATGCTCCGTAATTGGGAAGCAGGTAACGAGGAGGTGATTAATCTTTGGAAAACCATGAATAGCTGGGTATATGCCGGCTTCGACGTTACTTACAAGAGTCTTGGTGTAGAGTTTGATCAATATTATTACGAATCTGATACCTATCTGCTAGGTAAAGACATTATAGATGAAGGCCTTGAGAAGAAGGTTTTCTTTAAAAAAGAGGATAATTCGGTTTGGATTGACCTTACAGCGGATGGATTGGATGAGAAGCTGGTTTTACGAGGTGACGGTACATCTGTATATATCACGCAGGATCTTGGCACGGCTCAGTTGAAATACGACAATTTTCAAATGGATGAATCTATATATGTTGTTGGTAACGAACAGGATTATCATTTTAAGGTTTTATTTCTGATTCTTGAGAAGCTTGGAAAATCATGGGCCAAAGGTTTATACCACCTGTCATACGGAATGGTGGACCTGCCATCTGGTAAAATGAAATCCCGCGAGGGAACAGTAGTTGATGCAGACGACCTGATTCAGGAGATGGTTGATACTGCTCGTCAGCGTACTGAGGAGTTAGGAAAGGTAGATGGTTTCTCTGAGGAAGAAAAGGTTAACCTGTACCGGATGATCGGTCTTGGTGCATTGAAGTACTTCCTGCTGAAGGTAGAGCCGAAGAAGCGCCTGCTGTTTGATCCTAATGAGTCAATCGATTTCCAGGGACATACCGGTCCGTTCATTCAATATACCCATGCACGGATCTGCTCGGTGCTCATGAGGGCGGATGTTGCTGTGCCTGGATTTGAAGGTATTACTGACCTTTCGGCTGTTCAGCGTGAGTTGATCCTTGCCATAAGTAAATACCCTGCGGTTGTTACGGCAGCGGCGGCGGAATTTAGTCCCGCCTTGATTGCCAATTATGCGTTCGACATTGCCAAGCTTTACAATAAGTTCTATCATGAGGAGCCTATCCTGAAAGAGGAGAATGCGGACCTTCGTCATATACGTCTGGCTTTATCCGCTGCTACTGCTTCTATACTGAAGAGAAGCATGAAGTTACTGGGTATAGACGTTCCGCAAAGAATGTAAGCTTACAGCTCTAAATACTTAAAGATGTTTCTATTCAATGTTCGTGTGTACGGCCTTTTGATCAATGAGCAGGACGAGATCCTGCTTAGTGATGAAGAGCACCAATGTGTCAGGTTTAGCAAGTTCCCTGGCGGGGGGCTTGAGTATGGAGAAGGCTTGCTTGATGCGCTCAAAAGAGAGTTCATGGAAGAATGTGAGACGTCCGTAGAAGTGCTTGAGCATATATACACGACAGATTTTTTTGAAAAATCGTCCTTTAATGAGAGTCAGATCATCAGCATTTATTATCTGGTAAAGCCTCTTGAACCGCTGAAGTGTCGTATTTCCCCGGGCAGCTTCGACTTTAAAGAAGATGGGGCAGTGAAGCAGTCGTTCAGGTGGGTAAAAAGAACAGCGCTTTCATCTGATGATGTAACCTTTCTGACGGATAAGATCGCAATTGAAAAGTTACATGAATTCTGGAACAAAGTACGAGTCTGAGCCATTTCCATAACTGATACACAGCTCAAATTTATCTATGGAAAGGGATCCTGAAGAACTACAACGATCTGTCACCTTGTTTTCTAAGGGATTTCTGGTTGCCATGCTGGTGTTTATTTCTCTGATATCTTTTTTTGTGCTCGTTAAGCTTATCATGATCGACGAGAACGAAGCCATCGATCGCGAAATTTATTCCTTGATTGAGCCGCATACAAACGAGATGACTTCCCGGATTATGGTGATATACAGCTGGATCGGAGGGACCCGGTTTATGCTTCCTGCAAATATTTTGCTTATCTGTTACTGTTTGTTCATTAGAAAAGATCGGTGGCAGTCGATCAAACTTGGCGTCATTGCGTTCAGCAGCGTCTGCGTGATGCATTTGCTCAAGCTGCTTTTTAACAGACCCCGGCCATTGGTTCCTTTGCTTGAGCCAGCACATGGTTTAAGCTTTCCAAGTGGTCATGCAATGACAAGCATTACTTTCTTTGGTCTGTTCATCTATCTGACTGTTAAGCATGTAAGAAATGTTTTTTTGAAGATTTTACTTGTCGTAATGCTGCTTAGTTTTATCGTGATCATTGGTTATAGCCGTGTCTATCTACGGGTTCATTATCCGAGTGATGTGCTGGCGGGATATTGCATGGGCACCATCTGGCTGGTTCTCTGCCTGTGGCTGCTGAAGCGGATTGAAACAAGGAAATGACAAATTCCTGTCGAACAAGAGGCTCCTCCTGATGTTTTCCGTATATAATTTCGATAATATGGAACGACGTAAAATAGGTAAATCAGAGCTCAAAGTATCTACAATTTGTTTTGGCGGTAATGTGTTTGGCTGGACTGCCGATCAATCTGAATCTTTCAGGCTTTTAGATGAGTTTGTAGATTTGGGATTTAATTTCATAGATACAGCAGATGTGTATTCACGCTGGGTGCCGGGCAATTCAGGCGGTGACTCCGAGAAAGTTATAGGTCAATGGCTGAAAGAAGGTAAGAAGCGTAAAGATATTGTACTTGCTACCAAAGTAGGCTCTGAAATGGGTGAGGATCTGAAAGGCTTAAAAAAGGAATACATTATTCAAGCTGTGGAGGCATCTCTGACCCGGCTGCAAACAGACTACATAGATTTGTATCAATCACACTATGACGACCCTTCTACACCTGTGGAAGAAACTCTTGAAGCTTATGCGAAGCTGATCAGTGAGGGAAAGGTGAGGGTCATCGGAGCATCAAACTTTGATCCGGGGAGGTTACGGGAAGCATTGGACGCGAGTGAAAAGGGACTGCCCAGATATGAGTGTTTCCAACCAGAGTACAATCTTGTTGAGCGCGCTGACTTTGAAGATAAGTACTTGCCAATCGTAGAGGAGTATGGTATAGGTGTGATTTCCTATTTCTCATTAGCCGCCGGATTTCTGACTGGGAAGTACCGGTCTGAGGCCGATCTTTCCAAGAGTCCCCGTGGTGCAGGCGTTAAAAAGTATCTGAATGATAAGGGGATTGCTATCCTGAACAAACTTGATGAGATTGCAAAAAAGCACAGTGCCACACCGGCACAGATATCGCTTGCCTGGCTCATTTCGCAGCGTGGAGTTACAGCTCCTATTGCCAGCGCTACCAGCGTAGAGCAGCTGCGCGACATCGCAAAGGCTGCGTATCTGAATCTTGACAATGGAGACCTAGAAGAATTGAATGCAGTGAGTGCATATTAAGCCGAAAATCTCTAAGTTTGGCCTAAATGGGATATCAAAGTTTAGAAGCATGTGTAAATGACCTTGAACAACATGGCCATTTAGTACGGATCAAAGAAGAAGTGGACCCTTACCTCGAAATGGCAGCTATACACCTGCGCGTTTATGAGCATCAGGGTCCTGCATTATATTTTGAGAATATTAAAGGCAGTAAATTCCCCGCGGTATCGAACCTGTTTGGTACGCTGGAGCGCTCCCGGTTCATCTTCCGGGATACTCTCGACAAGATCAAGACGCTTGTGGACATCAAGATGGACCCTGTAAAGGCCATGAAGAATCCCTTTAAGTATGCTAATGTCAGCCTTACAGCACTTTCGGCTTTGCCCATGAAAGTGGGCAAGAATGCGCCAATTTCATTCGGACAAACCAGCATCTCAGAACTTCCTCAAATTGTAAACTGGCCGATGGACGGAGGGCCGTTCGTAACCATGCCCCAGGTATATACTGAGGATTATGATAAACCAGGCGTTATGAACGCCAATCTTGGAATGTACCGCATCCAGCTGGGTGGAAATAATTACATCCAGGATCAGGAGATAGGACTCCATTACCAGCTGCACAGAGGTATCGGAGTGCATCAGGCGAAGGCAAATGCGTTAGGGCAGCCTCTGAAGGTGAGTATCTTTGTAGGAGGCCCGCCATCACATCCTTTGTCCGCCGTTATGCCGCTGCCTGAAGGGCTGTCGGAAATGATATTTGCGGGAGCATTAGGTAATCGTCGCTTCCGTTATTTTTACGATGAAGAAGGATTTTGTATTTCTGCAGATGCTGACTTTGTTATAACAGGAACGGTTTATCCGCAGGATAATAAGCCGGAGGGACCTTTCGGAGATCATCTGGGTTACTATAGTCTTGTTCATCCTTTTCCGCTGATGAAGGTTCATAAAGTATACCATAAGAAGAATCCGATCTGGTCATTCACTGTAGTGGGACGCCCGCCTCAGGAAGATACCAGCTTCGGCGCCCTCATACATGAGATCACGGGTTCGGCCATGCCTAAGGAGATAGGAGGATTGCACGAGGTAAATGCAGTCGATGCTGCGGGCGTACATCCGCTTTTGTTTGCTATTGGTAGTGAGCGATATACACCATATCTGAACGAGCGCCGGCCTCAGGAGATACTGACCATCGCGAATCAGATTCTGGGCAGAAATCAGCTCAGTCTGGCTAAGTATCTTTTCATTGCGGCCAAAGAAGACAATCCTGCTCTGCATACACATAATATTGATACATTTATGATGCATGTTCTGGAGCGCATGGATTTTACCAGGGACCTCCACTTCCATACGAATACGACTATTGATACTTTGGACTATAGCGGTGATGGATTAAATTCCGGATCCAAAGTGGTATTTGCTGCCGCGGGCGATAAAAAGCGCGAGCTCTGGGGAGAAATACCGCGTTACTTTGAAGTGCCGTCCCTTTTCGGTGGATTTAAGCTGGCAATACCGGGCGTAATAGCAGTAGAGGGTATGCCGTATTCTTCCGCGGAAGGTACGCAGAAGGAAATCGCTTTGTTAAATGTACATCTGAAGGGTGTTGAGCTTGACGGTCTTGCTTTGATTATCCTATGTGACGATGCTGAATTTACTGCTGCTGACATCAATAACCTTGTTTGGGTAACGTTTACGCGGAGCAACCCTTCGCATGACGTACACGGAATTAATAGTTTTACGGAACATAAACACTGGGGCTGCAGAGGGCCACTGATCATTGATGCACGTAAGAAGCCTCATCACGCACCGGAACTGATAAGGGATCAGGACGTGGAAAGGCGGGTTGATAAGATGGGCCTCAAGGGAGGTTCTCTCTTCGGCATCATCTGATATTATCGGAAGCTTTAAACAGGAAGGGGGCGATCATTATTTATGATACGCCCCCTTTTTTTTCATATTTGGAGATTAGAAGCGGACCCCGAGAGTCAAATAAACATTATCGTTAGTCCACTTTAAGTCTGCCGCAGGGCTTTGCGTCACTACTTCGTAAGGATAAATAGTTTGCTTTCTTGACACATTCTGATAAGTAGCATCTACATAGAAGTTACCTACACGATAACCAAGACCGCCGCTTACAACATTAGTTGCACCACTTATTCCTTCTTCAGGATTCGCAAGGTAGCTATATCCTGCCCGCAGATAAAGATTTTCATTTAAACGTCCTTCACCACCGACTTTCGCATTTACGACTGATTTATATAAGTTTGAAATACGTTGATTGTCATCATCTGAGGTAGGATAGTTACTTAACTTCATCCCAGCATAATCGACGTACTCAATATCTGCTGAAAGGAAGCCGAACTGTTGGAAGAAAACGGCTACACCTCCATTTACTTTCATGGGTGTTCTCAGGTTGTAATTGTCTGCGAAAGTTTCAGGACTTCCAGGGAACTGGTCACCCCCGCTGTAGAAGGTTTCTAATCCCAGGCTGCTGTCATCTTCGATAGAGTACCATGTGGGACTACTAAATGATGCACCTATACGAACAGTTTCCACCGGCTTATAGATCATCCCCAATTTAAAGTTTACACCACTTCCTCGGGTCTGCTGATTGAAGTCATAGTAGGTAGTGTACTCATCGCCATCAGGTTCTGTGTTTCCAAGCTCAGTAAAAGTAGAGAAGGAGTTATATCTCAAACTTGTTAGACCAACACTAAGGCCCAGGTATAGCTTGTTGCTGTAGTTTGTACCCATAGCGATGTTGAACTCAGTTTGTCCACCTGTTCTTCTACGCGTCAAAGTTTGATCAGCATTAAGGTAGGTGTTTGGTGCATAGATGGCGCCGTATGCGTCAGAGCCTATAGAATCGATTAGATAGTGCTCATATCCCCACCAACCGAGTGGGTTGCCGGCACGGTTCAAATCATTAGTGTTACCACCTACAGCATTGGCCTGCTCCGCAAGAAAGTCTGCAACTGAATTATTTGGGTTACGCCCTGCTAGATACAGATTATCGTAAAAGTTATTTGTCCTGTTAAAGGAAAGTCCGAAGTTGAAGTTCAGGAATCCGGTTGTAGCACTAGATCCTACAGGAACCTTCTTGGCCGAATGGAACAGTAAAGACGCATTATTGAAGTTAAGCTGATCTTTAGAATCTGATTCACTCTGATTGAAATAGGTAGAAGTGACCTTTGAAGAATTGAATTCAGGTGTGATGCTGATTTCAGACCTGTTAAAAAAACCAAGACCTGCAGGGTTGCCGCCTATTGAGCTTAAGTCGCCGCCAACAGCTGTAGATGCATTTCCGATAGCCTTGATTCTGGATGTCGAACCTTCGTTAAATCTCGAGAACCTGAGTGCATCCTGATTAAATTGAGCGTATGATACTTGGGTGATCGCAGTAGCTGCGATCACCATTAATATATTTTGAATTTTCATTTTGGTTTAGTTAAGTATTACCTTGAACCTCTGCTTGGCCTTGAGTTACCGCCGCCACTAGTGCTACCGCCGCCAGAGCTCCGTCCACTTGAACTGGACCCTCCATCATTAGTAGGACGGGTTGATTGCGTAGAAGGCGTGCGATCAACATATGGTTCCCTTGTTGGTCTTTCAACACGCGTTGGTCTGCTTTGTGTTGCAGTTCCAGATCCGGGACGAGTTGTACCTGCAGAAGGTCTTGAAGGTCTGTTGTAGGTACCGTTCACAGATCCTGCTCTTCCTGTACGGTTGTAAATGGAATTGTCGGCTCTTCCGACAGTACGCGTTCCGCGATCAGCCCTTACAGCATTAGGATTTCCTGATCCGAGATAAGGACGTGGATTGTTTCTTCGCGCCGCTACGCCTCCATAATATCCGCCATAATAACCTCCATAGCCATATCCGTAACCGGGGTAACCGAACCCACCGTAGGAAACAGGACCCCAGTAGTTACCGTAGGCGTAAGGATTTCCGTATCCCCAGGGGTTATATCCCCAAGAGCCACCAAATGTTCCAAATCCAAACCACATAGAGTATCCCGGACGGAATGCCCATGGATCCATGAAGAATGGATCATAACCGTATCCGTACCACGGACTGTACCCGAAGGAATAAAAGTTGTCATAATACGGGCGGTAACCGGAACCATATTGGAAACGGTTTATGCGGGAAGCATAGCCATAATCAAAATCATAGTCGATGTTTTCTTCGTAATCGCCGTCTGAATAATCATTACCTCCGTAAAGTTGTTCATCTGTGCGGTAGTTACGATCAGCAACAGGGGCATAGGTAACCTCCTTCGCTTTTGCCTGTGTACTGTAAACATCATCGTTTAGTGCGGTACTCTGCTGCGCCAATTGAGTAGTGGAGCAGGAGCCCAGTATAACAGCGAACGCTGCCATAGCTGGTATAATTAATTTTCTCATTGCGGTGTGTGTTAAATCTCCAATCATCACTGTATCTGTATAGACGCAAAACATAGGAAAAGGTTGCGTCACTTAATGGTAAAATTGCCCGTTTTGTTTTATAACTTTGTTAGCTCGGACATTGTGTTAAAATTACGAAAAAAACAACATAAATTAAGTATGAGTAAAGGTATTACGAGCAAAAACGACGATTATTCAGCATGGTATAATGAACTTGTTACAAAAGCAGATCTGGCAGAGCATTCCGCGGTAAAAGGTTGTATGGTTATCAAGCCCTACGGATACTCTATCTGGGAAAAAATGCAGGCTGCACTCGATAAGATGTTTAAAGACACCGGCCACAGTAACGCCTACTTTCCGCTCTTTATTCCTAAGTCATTTTTCTCGAAAGAAGCTGCTCACGTTGAAGGCTTTGCAACTGAATGTGCTGTCGTTACCCATTACAGATTGAAGAACGATGGCAACGGAAATATTATTGTAGATGAGGATGCAAAACTTGAAGAAGAACTGATCGTTCGTCCTACTTCTGAAACGATCATCTGGAACACCTATCGCGGCTGGATCCAGTCATACCGCGACTTGCCTATTCTGGTAAACCAGTGGGCAAACGTAGTTAGATGGGAAATGCGCACCCGTCTTTTCCTGCGTACCACCGAGTTCCTTTGGCAGGAAGGACATACCGCACACTCAACCGCTGCTGAAGCCATTGAAGAAACGGAAAGAATGCTGAATGTATATGCTGACTTTGCTGAGAACTGGATGGCGATGCCGGTAGTGAAAGGTATAAAAACTGCAAACGAGCGTTTTGCCGGTGCAGTTGAAACCTACTGTATTGAGGCGTTGATGCAGGACGGAAAAGCACTCCAGGCGGGAACCTCACACTTTCTGGGACAGAATTTTGCTAAAGCATTCGATGTTAAGTTCACCAGTAAGGAAGGTAAGTTAGACCACGTTTGGGCAACGTCATGGGGAGTATCAACCCGTTTAATGGGAGCATTGATCATGGCACATTCCGACGATTCAGGTCTGGTATTGCCTCCGAAACTTGCCCCTATCCAAGTGGTGATTGTTCCGATTTACAAAAGCGATGAAGATTTAGCGAAGATCACTGAATTTGCTGATAATCTGCATGCTGAGCTTAAAGCAAAAGGTATTTCCGTTAAGTATGACGACCGTGATACACAACGTCCGGGCTTCAAGTTCGCAGAGTACGAACTGAAGGGTGTTCCGGTCCGCATTGCTATCGGTGGCCGGGATATCGAGAACGGGACCGTTGAAATTGCAAGAAGAGATACCAAAGAGAAACAGACCATTACTCAGGAGGGCCTAGCTAACCATATTGAAGGTCTACTTGAAGATATTCAGACTAACATCTATCAGAAGGCACTTAAGTTCCGTTCAGAAAATATCACTGAGGTTAATTCTTACGAAGAGTTCAAAGAAGTGCTTGATGGAAAAGCCGGCTTCGTTTCTGCACATTGGGATGGTACTCCCGAAACTGAGAAGAAGATCAAGGAAGAGACCAAAGCAACGATTCGTTGTATTCCTTTGGATAACAAGCAGGAGGAAGGGGTTTGTATTTATTCAGGACAACCTTCTAAGCAGCGTGTTCTGTTCGCAAGAGCGTATTAATTAATAATTTTACTGTTCTTAATTATTTCAGAGGCTGATCATCGGGAAGATGATCAGCCTTTACTATTACATCTATTGTTGGTTCTCAATCCCGCTGCGGATGCCTCTCCAGTTCGCTTAAAAACTGACTTGGCGTCTTGCCAAACTGCTTTTTGAACGCCTTGCTGAAATACGATTGCGTTTGTATACCGACCCGGTACATTACCTCAGTTATCAGCACATCTTCATGCGTCATTATCTGCGCTGCTTTTTTCAGCCGTATAGACCGAATAAACTCGCCGATCGATTCTCCGGTGATAGTCTTGATCTTTTGGTATAGCTTTGTTTTGCTCATACCCATAGCTGTACAGACGAAATCGACATCCAGGTCCGGATTTTTTAGTTCAGCATTGATAATTCCGCTTAGCCGGTCAATAAATTCTTTCTCTTTGGTCGAATGTACCAGATCTCTGGCGTCGCTTTTGTAATCCTTAAGGTAGCGCTCCTTCAATTTTCTTTTCTGTTCAAAGATATTCCTGATTGTGAGCAGTAAAAGGTCAATGCTGATTGGTTTAGGGAGATAGAAGTCGGCGCCCGACTCAGCTCCTTCAATCCGCGCTTCCAGGGCATTCCGGGCTGTTAACATAAGAAACGGGATGTGACCTATTTCCAGATCTTCTTTTACAGCTTTGCAAAACTCAATTCCATTCATCTCGGGCATCATTACATCACTTAAGATCAGGTCTGGAAATTCATCCTTTGCCTTTAGCAAACCAATCATTCCATTCTCGGCGATCGAAACCTGGTATGTAGCAGAGAGGGTCTGCTCCAAAAAGGCTCTCAGCTCCGGATTGTCATCGACAATGAGGATCTGTTCTTCCGGTGAATGTGAGGCACCGGGCATAGACTCAGACACTCCGGTTGGCGTGTCGTAGAGGAGGAGTTCCCGATTTATACTTTCAAGGCGGGTTCCTCCCTGATTATTCGATTCAGCCCAGATCTCCTCCATATTGTAACTCTCCCTTCCGACGGGCACAGCCACGATGATTTCTGTTCCAAAATGTCGGTCACTATAGACGTAAATATCACCCTTATGCAAATTGGTTAAACTTTTTACGAACGCAAGCCCGATACCTGAACCCAAATGTGCTTCTGTGATCCGATAGTATCTTTCAAACAGGCGACCTATAGAATCTGCCGAAATGCCAATCCCGTTATCAGCGATCCGAATGTAGACATATTTTGTAGCTCTGAAGCTATTTCTGATCACCAGTTCGTTTTTATACCGCGGCTTGAAGCTAGATAATGATTCCAGGATCTCGAGTGTTATAACACCGTTATCAGGAGTATACTTGAACGAGTTATGAACAAGATTCAACAGGATCTTTTCCAGTATTTGTCTGTCGAACCAGGCTTTTTCCTCCGGGAAGTTATCCACGACTTCGAACGTAATATTTTTATCTTCTGCCAAGCCTTTGAACTCTTCGGATATTTCCGCAATGAAGTTCCCGATACTTCCTTCTATCACCCTGAGTCCTAAAGTACCGGTTTCCACTTTCCGAAAGTCCATCAGCTCATTGATCAAGTTCATCAACCTCCTGGTATTCCGGTGCATCGTCTTGAAGTATCGGGTAAAGGCCGGTTGCTGATAATCCTTCATCAAATGTTCCAGTGGACCCATTATCAGCGTTAGAGGGGTCCGGAATTCGTGCGATATGTTTGTGAAGAACTGCAGTTGTACCTGATGGATTTCCTCTCGCTTTTTCTCTTCCAGACGTTCAAGTTCCAGCTTCCGTTTGAAGTTTAAAATAGCGTAGATTATATAAATAACCAGCGCCAAGGCAAGAAGTATGAACCACCATGTCAGCCAGAAAGGAGGGGCAATGATGATTCTGACAGTTGTACCCTTATTGTTCCAAACATCGTCACTGTTGCTTGCTTTTACAAAAAAAGTATAGGTTCCCGGACTTAAGTTTGTATAAGAGGCTTTACGCTCATCGCCAACATAGTTCCAGTCCTTATCCAGTCCTTCCAGCTTATATGCATACTTGTTGTTCTTTAAGCTGGTGAAGTCAAGAGCTGCAAAGCTTAAAGAAAAGGTGGATTGCTTGTATGATAGCCTTATTTCCTTCGTTAGGCTGATATCTTCCTTAAGAGGCGAATTCTCTTCGCCCGGAACAACCTTTTTGTTATATATCTGAAAGTCGACCAGGGAAACATGTGGTAGGTAGCTATTGGTCTTTATAGCTTCAGGGAGAAACGTATTAAAACCATTAATACCGCCAAAGTACATTTTGCCCTCGCTGGAAAGGAGCGCTGCATTCGCTTCAAACTCCTGACCCTGCAATCCGTCACTGATCGAATACTTTTTATATTCACCTGTTTCCGGATTAATCCTTGTTAGTCCATTCGATGTTGAGATCCAGAGGTTTCCTCGTTGATCCTCGAGAATACTCTTGATAAACTCAGTCGATAATCCAGCCTTATTGCTGAACAGCACGAAGCTGTTCTGCTTACGGTCGAAAAGATAGAGGCCTCGGTGGCCCACCCATAGTCTTCCCTTGCTGTCAGTGAACAAAACCCGCAGGTCAGGCATGCGTTCATCATTCCTGAAATAATGTAAAAATCTTTTGGCGCTTATTTGATAGCGATTCAGCCCCCCGTCGTCCGTTCCGATCCAAATATCTCCATTGATATCTTCATGTAAAGAAACGATGTTTTCGCCGAATACTCTCGACTTCTTATCAGGACTATATTTGATACGCGAAAAGCGCTTCGTCTTTCTATCGAAGAGATTCAGCCCTCCATAGTAGGTCGCTACCCAAAAGTTGCCGTGACTGTCTTCCAGTGTTTTCTGTACATAGTTCGAGCTGATGGAATGGGGATCACCATCCAGGTGTGTAAACTTTCGAAATGTTCCGGACGCTTTGTCCATCAAATTCAAGCCGCCTCCCCAGGTTCCGATCCATAAAACCCCGTTTTTATCTCCCCTTATATCGAGGAGGGCGTCTGAGCCAATGCTTACGGGCTTGAAGGAATCATGCCGGTAGTGTTTGAATACTCCAGTTTTTCGATTAAAGGAGTTTAGGCCGCCGCCGTCAGTGGCTATCCATATCAGGCCGTCTCTGTCTTCAAAGAATGCTCTTACATCATTATAGCTTAATGTTGATGGTTTTCGTTCTTTTCTGAAAAGACTGAATTTTTCAGAGAGAGGGCTATACATGTTTATGCCTCCTCTATGGGTTCCAATCCATAGATTATGCTGCTTGTCTTCAAAAAGAGCGGAAACTGTTCGTTGAGATAGTGACACGGAGTTCTCGGGGTCGTGTTGAAAGTTTTGAAAGGCATCTGAGTTTGCCTTGTAAAGATCAAGACCACCATTTATGCTTCCTACCCAAAGCCTGTTTTGTTTGTCCACCAGCAGTGCCCTGATCTGATCATTAGACAAACTGGACTTATCCCATTCACTATGGTTGTAATTTTTGAAAGCTCCATTCGTAGGGTCGTATCTGGAAAGTCCCTTATCTTCCGTTCCGAGCCATAAAAATCCATTATGGTCAACCGCCAGGCTCTTAACTGTATTCCTCTTCATGATGTTCCGTTTATCGGAGAGATTGCTGACAGCCTTAAGAGTTTTTGATTGGCTATTGAAAGCATGCAGACCTGAGTCTGTGGCAACCCATAGTCGTCCTGTCTTATCTTCCAATATAGCATTTACATTATTGCTCCGAAGTAAGCGGGGATTTCCAGGGCTATCCTTAAAGCTATAAAACTTACCGCTTTTTCTGTTGAAAAGATTTATGCCCCCGCCGTATGTGCCGATCCAGAATTGTCGGTTCCTGTCTTCGCATATAGAAGTGATAGTGTTATGACTGATACTTTCAGACCGCCTTTTGTCTGATTTGAAGCGTTTAAAGGTGTTAGCAGCGCGCTCAAACTTATTCAGCCCATTCATCGTTCCTATCCAGAGGTCCTTATTGCTGTCTTCATAAATAGTACGGATAAAATTGTCAGAAATACTCGATGTATCGGCCGGATCGTTTCTAAATACCACTATCTGATATCCGTCATATCTATTTAGTCCGTCTCTTGTGCCGATCCATATAAATCCAAAGCTATCCTGTGCAATAGTCTCCACCGTGCTGTTAGATAAACCCTCCTGGTAATTAACGTGGGAGAAGCTTAAGTTCAGACTTTGTCCCGACAAGCAAAGTGGTGAAACGGTAAGAGTCAGCAGTCCAAGTATTAAGAGCCAGCCCTCAGCATCTGCGATATACCGTTTAAAAATTGATACTACATTTAAAAAGCTCATTTTTAAGCCCTGATCCAGAGTATGCTTCCGGAGGTTTATAATCTCTCTAATGTAAGCTATTCACACCCAAAAAGGATCAATAGAACAAAAAAAATGACCATCAGAACAAGGGATGCAGCGTGAATTATTCCTACTTTGTACCTGGCCAATTCAATAAACCAGCAAGATCTACCAACCAATTATCGAACCAATATGAGTAAACGACTATCAAATGTTACGGCTCTTTCTATTGTCCTCAGTTCTTTTTGCTTTATACCTGCAGATGCCGCTGCAAGGAGCGAAATGGAAAGCCTGCAGATCCAACAAATCACGAGCAGCAAGGTGTCTGCCAGGATTAGTATAAGGGGTAGGGTGATAGACAAATCTACCGGTGAACCACTCGTAGGAGTATCTATTAAAGTTAAAGGTACCACGCTCGGTACTTCGACTGATGCGAATGGACAATTCTCTTTCACTGGTCCCGAAACAGGTATTCTGATACTGACCTATCTGGGCTATCAGACCACCGAAGTTCCGATAAATAACAGGACTATCATCGGCATTGCCATGGAACCTGCATCTACCTCATTAACGGAGGTTGTTGTGGTCGGCTACGGTACAACGCGAAAGAAAGATCTGACGGGTTCAGTCGCTGTCGTTGATGCGAAGGATTTTCAAAAAGGTAGTATCTCCACACCGGAGCAACTGATCGCAGGAAAGGTGCCCGGTATCTCCATCACATCGAATGGAGGTCAGCCAGGAGCCGGCAGTACCATCCGCATCCGCGGCGGCTCTTCACTCAATGCAAGTAACGATCCCTTGATTGTGATCGATGGAGTGCCTCTTGAAAATTCAAATATCTCAGGCGCTGCCAATCCTTTAAGTTTTATAAATCCTAATGACATCGCATCCTTTACGGTCTTGAAAGATGCTTCTGCTGCAGCTATCTACGGAGCACGGGCTTCGAATGGCGTTATTATTATCACAACCAAGTCTGGCACCAGTGACGCATTCAGGGTTGCCTTAAGTACCGTCAATTCAGTTTCCAATATCTACAATGAAGTGGACGTGTTGAACGCTGATGAGTTTCGGGAGATCGTAAGCCAATACGGCAGTGCCGACCAGATTGCCCGGTTGGGAACAGAAAGCACTGATTGGCAAAAGGAAATATACCGCACAGGCTTCTCTTCTGATAACAATATCAGCTTTAGTGGAGGAATAAGAAAATTACCGTATCGGCTCTCTGCAGGCTTTCAAACTCAGGACGGTATTTTGCGGACAGACAAGCTGCAAAAGACAACAATAGGACTGGTGTTGAATCCACGGTTCTTTAACGATCATCTTAAAGTTGATCTGAATGTCAAAGGCAGTACCCAAAGAGCACGGTTTGCCAATGCCCTCGCAATCGGCGGAGCGCTAACTTTCGATCCTACCCATGCGGTGAGAACAAACAACGATCAGTTCGGAGGCTACTTCGAGCACCTTGACCCATCACAACCTACCGGCCTGTACAATCTGCAAGGTCGCAATCCGGTTGGTCTTCTGGAACAAAGGAAAGACATCGGAACACCACTCAGAAGTATCGGTAATCTCCAACTGGATTATAAGTTCCACTTCCTGCCGGAACTGCGCGCCAACCTGAACCTCGGGTATGATATCGCTAAAGGGAAAGGAACAGTTTTCGTTCCGGCTAGCGCAGCTTCCAACTACCTGGTTAACGAAACCGGGGGACTAAACAATAGATATAAGAGCGAAAGAAAAAACACACTGGTTGATTTCTATCTGAACTATGTAAAGGATATAGAATCGATCAAAAGTCGTATCGACCTCACAGCAGGATACTCCTATAACGACTATCTTACAACCGCCTATAACTACGCCAGCTACAGTGCCAGTGGTGCACAGCTGACCGCAGATCCTGCATTTTCATTCGATAAACCACATTACCGTCTGGTGTCTTATTTTGGTCGTGCAAACTATAACTACGATGACCGCTATCTTTTGACAGCTACAGTTCGTCGCGACGGTTCTTCCCGCTTCGCAGAAGATAACCGCTATGGAATATTCCCTTCTGTAGCAGTGGCATGGAATGCCAGCAATGAAGGATTTTTAAAAGAGAATAAAACTATTTCTGACCTAAAGTTCAGGGTAGGCTACGGAGTAACGGGGCAGCAAGATGGAATTGATAATTACGGATATCTGGCCAGCTACCAGTTGAGCGAACCAAATGCTTCGTATCAGTTCGGCGACAGTTATTACCGGATGTACCGTCCTTCAGGATACGTTTCCAGCATTAAATGGGAAGAAACAACGACTACCAATATCGCGCTTGATTACGGTTTTCTTGATCAGCGAATCACGGGATCTCTGGAGTTCTATCAAAAAAACACCAAAGACCTCCTCGCCAGAGTACCCCAGGCAGCCGGAACCAATTTCAGTGCTTTCGCGGTTCAGAACATTGGAGATATGGAAAACAGGGGACTGGAGTTCAACATCAGTGCTCAGGCAATCAAGAAAACTAACCTTCGCTGGGATATTGCGTTCAACATCACCAGGAATAAAAACAAAATCACAAACCTGACTCTCGTTCCTAATGATCCCAACTACATCGGTGCTCCTACGGGAGCAATATCAGGAGGCGTAGGAGGTGGTTTCGTACAGCTACATCCTGTTGGATCAAGCAAAAATACTTTTTTCCTTTACCAGCAGGTCTACGATGAAGGAGGGAAGCCAATTGATGGCGTTTATGTAGACAAGAATCAGGATGGCATCATCTCACAGGAAGATCTCTATCTGAGCAAAAGAGCTGATCCTACGGTATTCCTTGGGCTTAGCAGTAACGTTAATTACAAAAAATGGAATGCCGGTGTTGTATTTCGTGCTAATATCGGGAATTATGTCTATAACAATAACTTTAGCCAGACCGGAACACTTAAACAGCTAACAGGCTCGGCAGTCACGTACAATGCTTCCCGCAATTATCTGGAGACCAGTTTCGAAGGAAGCGCATTCCAGATATTGAGCGATTACTATCTGCAGAATGCTTCTTTCCTGAAAATGGATAATATCAGCCTTGGATATAACGCAGGAAGAGTTCTCGGTGGAGCAGCTAACCTCCAGATCAGTGCCATCGCTCAGAATGTATTCGTAATAACGAAGTACAAGGGCCTGGATCCTGAAGTACCTTCCGGTATCGATAACAATCTTTATCCAAGACCCCGGGTATTCTCACTCGGCCTTAATCTTAGTTTCTAGTAATAGACTAACCAACAAATGAAAACGATCAAGATGAAAGCAAAAATTTCATACATCATAAAATTAACAGTCGTTGCATTGATCATTTCCTCCTGCAGTAAGCTGGATCTGACTCCTACGAATGACTTAACAGCCGACAAGGTCTATGCAGATCCGGCAGGCTATAAACAAGCGCTGGCGAAGGTTTACGGTGCATTTGCCATGACAGGAAATGCTGCTACCGGCAGACAGGATATTCCTGCAGAAATTATTCCTGATGAAGGTAACTCTGATTTCCTCCGTTTGTACTGGAACCTCCAGGAGCTGACGACAGATGAAGCTGCCTGGTCCTGGATCGGTGACGCCGGGATTCAGGGCTTGCATGAATTGAACTGGTCGGCAGGAAATCCTATTGTGAATGGACTCTATTACAGATCATTCTATCAGATTACCTTATGCAACGATTTCATCCGGCAATCCACAGAAGCGAAAATTTCCGAAAGGGGAATCAGCGGCGCAGATGCCGAAGAGCTTAAGAGATTTCGGGCAGAAGCTCGTTTTTTGAGGGCTTTTCAATATTGGGTCCTCATGGATATCTATGGAAATCCACCGTTTGTTACAGAAGACATCGGTATAGGTTCCGGTGTGCTCCCTCAGCAGATCCAGCGTAAAGATCTTTTCGCTTATGTCGAATCAGAATTAATGTCCATTGAGCCTGACCTGGCGACTCCGAAATCAAATGAGTATGGGCGCGCTGATCAGGCAGCTGCATGGGCGCTTTTGTCGCGACTTTATCTCAACGCAGAAGTTTATACCGGCACGCAAAGATTTACAGAGGCCATAACTTATTGTAATAAAATTATTCAGGCAGGGTATAATTTGATCCCTAATTACCAGGAACTAACTATTGCTGACAATCATCTCAATACCAGCGAGAACATTCTCATGATCGCTTATGATGGAACCAGCACGCAGAATTTTGGAGGTACTACGTATCTGATGCATGGTCCCGCCAATGTACCTGCCGACGTTTCCGGGTCAAACGGGGACTGGGGAGGATTGCGTTGTACAGAGAATTTTGTTAACCTCTTCGCAGATAAAACAGGGAATACCGATAAAAGAGCGCTGTTTTATACGGGGACAGCCGTGAAGCCTCAAACGCTCAATATGGAAGAACTCTATTTGAGCACTTCTGGTTACTCGTCTATCAAGTTCAGAAATAAGACGAAGACCGGAGCGCTCGCACCGAATATTGATCCGGCGAAAGACTTTTCTGATATCGACTTCCCGTTATTCCGGCTTGGTGAAATTTACCTTACCTATGCTGAAGCAGTTCTTCGTGGTGGCACAGGGGGCGACGCTAATACGGCACTGTCATACATCAACGCCTTACGTACCAGAGCTTACAGCGGAAGTACAGCTGGCAATATAATGGGCGGTGCATTGACGCTTAACTTCATCCTGGATGAAAGGGCGAGAGAACTCTATTACGAAGCTGTCCGTAGAACCGACCTGGTTCGCTACGGTAGACTTACTACCGATACTTATCTATGGGCCTGGAAAGGCGGTCTGCAGCAAGGCCGGTCTGTGGATGCGAAGTATAATATTTTCCCATTACCACCAACAGATTTATCGTCCAATCCAAACCTGGTTCAAAATCAAGGCTACTAATATGAAAAAGTCAACTTATTCAGTTTTACTCCTGAGCCTGCTAAGTCTCCTGTTTGTTTCCTGTAAAAAGGATATGGAGAAGGCAATACTGGTAGAACCTACATCCATACAAGGATTTACCGCAAGCGCGACGGATATTTTATTAAATCCGGACAACAAAACACAAACAGTGGTGACCTTCAAGCTCGAAGAGCCCAGCTATGGAACTGACGTAGTCCCTTCTTATAGCTTACAATTCGATGTTCCTGCTGACACGACAGGCCCGGATGCCTGGTCAAAGGCTGTAACGGTGCGACTAATAGGCAACGCAGTTGAAAGGTCCTTCAACGGGGCCGATCTCAATGCGCTCCTCGTCACTCAGCTCAATATGAAGCCGGGTATAAAAACGGACGTGGTGGTAAGACTCGTCTCAGAAATTCTCAAAACTACAGGTGATCCAAGCTCCGTGGCGCCGGTCTATTCAACCATCACTTTAGCGGTTACCCCATTTGAAGACATTGTCATTTATCCCGCTCTGGTAGTGAAGGGGGGTAACTCATGGATCACACCTGCGCCAGGCGAGAGGGTACCTGGTTATGTGCTGACATCTGCAGGTTTCAATTCGAAGTACGAAGGCTATCTTAATCTTCCTAATGCTGATGGTTGGGACGGTGAAGCATTTCAGCTTGTCTCAAGCACAGACCAGAAAGTATACGGTTGGGGAACAAGCGCTACAACAATTGCTGAAGGAGGCGGAAATCTATGGCTAACTCCTAGTCCGGCCTATATGAAGGTCAATGTCGATCTGAGCGCCAATACCATCAGTTACACACCGGTAACGTTCTCCATTTCTGGAGACCATAACAATTGGAGTACCACGGAAACACCTATGACCTACGATGCGGCAGCTGGTGTTTTAAAAGCGACAGGCGTTGCCCTTACTGCAGGAAAAGTATTCGCCTTTATCGGCAACAATAGTTGGGATCTAAGTTATAAGGTAGATGAAGATGGCAAACTGATGTTTGCCGGCCCACCAACCTGGGCAGGCAACAATATTATTGTGCCAACCACCGGAACATATACCGTCATCCTTGATTTAAGCAGAGGCGCGGGAAATTATACGTATACATTAACCAAGGAATAAAACGTAATGATACTACGCAAATGTCTCAATCTAGCATTATTCCTCGCGCTCGGAATCGGTGCCTGTAGCAGTGGCCGAGAAGACGGGGGCCCCCTGGAACCACCTGAACTGCCGGGGCAACCTCCCGTTTTTGCCAAGGGCGCCGACGTGAGCTGGCTCAGCGAGATGGAAGCAGCCAAAATCAAGTTTTATAATAACCTTGGCGAAGAGAAGGACCTTCTGGAAATACTAAAAGGTAAAGGGATGAACACCATCAGGCTGCGTGTCTGGGTAAATCCTCAGGATGGCTGGTGCAATGTCAATGATGTAGTGGAGAAAGCCAGAAGAGCCAAAAATGCGGGTTTCCGCATTATGGTAGACTTTCACTATAGCGATAGCTGGGCAGATCCCGGAAAGCAAACAAAGCCCGCGGCATGGCTTAACAAGGATATTTCGACGCTTAAGACACTGGTAAGCAGTCATACAACGGAGGTGCTGGCGGCTTTGAAAAACAACGGAATTACACCTGAATGGGTGCAGGTCGGTAATGAAACCAATAACGGCATGCTGTGGGAGGAAGGAAAGGCATCGGTCAGCATGAAAAACTTTGCAGAATTAGTTCTTTCTGGTTATAATGCGGTCAAGACCACAAATCCCGATATTAGGGTGGTCGTTCATATATCCAACGGATATGATAATGACCTGTTCCGCTGGATGTTCGACGGACTTAAAGCAAATGGGGCAAAATGGGATGTGATCGGTATGTCTCTCTATCCCCAGGCAAGCGACTGGCAGCAAAAGAATGAGCAATGTATGGCTAATATGGAGGATATGATCACACGATACGGGAAGGAAGTAATGATTTGCGAGGCAGGCATGCCCATGTCGGAAGCTGCTGCGGCAAAGGCGTTCATATCCGACCTGCTAGTGAAGGTCAGGTCGCTTCCTGAAAACAAAGGTCTTGGTGTTTTTTATTGGGAGCCTCAGGCGTATAACAGCTGGAATGGGTACAAGTTAGGTGCCTTTGACGATTCAGGCAAGCCTACTCAAGCCCTGGATGCATTTATTAATTAAGTATAGAATATTTTCATGAAGAGAATCATTTATTTACAGTATCTGCTATTACTTTTATTTGTCGTTCCTCAGTTCGAAAGCAAGGCGCAAAATAAACCAGCCGCTGCAAAGTCGTCCATCTATGTTGACGATAGAGGAGTCATACGTTGGAAGGACAACAATAAAGAGGCAAACTTTTTCGGTGTGAACTACACGGTTCCTTTTGCATTTGGATATCGTTCACATAAAACCCTGCAAGTTCCTCATGAGGAGGCTATCGATCAGGATGTATATCATTTGGCAAGGTTAGGACTGGATGCCTTTCGGGTACATGTCTGGGATACGGAGATAACAGATTCAGTAGGAAACCTCATCGAAAATGAACATCTGCGCCTCTTTGATTACCTCATTGCCCAGCTCAAAAAAAGAAATATTAAGATACTGATAACTCCTATCGCTTTCTGGGGCAACGGCTATCCGGAGAGAGATGAAGCAACCGGAAGCTTTTCGAGTAAGTATGGGAAAGACAGGGCGTTAGTGGAAGAAGAGGCGTTTAAAGCGCAGGAGCGGTATCTTGAGCAGTTCTTCAAACATAAGAACCCTTATACTAGCCTTACTTATACAGACGACCCGGATGTGCTTGCTATGGAAATCAATAATGAACCGCATCACTCCGGACCAAAGGACAGAACTACCGAATATATAAACAGGATGACTAAAGCGGTCAAAGGCACGGGTTGGAACAAACCGGTGTTTTACAACATCAGTGAGTCGCCCAGGTATGCAGATGCAGTGGTAAAGGCGGATGTCGATGGACATAGTTTTCAATGGTATCCAACGGGACTGGTGGCCAATTTTACTTTGAAAGGCAATCATTTACCTCACGTTGATAGATACGTTATTCCGTTTGATAGCATCTCAGCTTTCGAAAACAGAGCAAAGATGGTTTATGAATTTGATTCTGGTGATATATTAGATTCTTACATGTATCCTGCCATGGCTCGCAGTTTCCGCACCGCTGGCTTTCAATGGGCAACGCAGTTTGCCTATGATCCGCTGGTAACAGCGTATGCCAATCCCGAATATCAGACACACTATCTAAATCTGGCATACACGCCGTCAAAAGCAATTAGCTTTCTGATCGCTTCAAAGGTATTTCATCAGGTTCCCCGTCTGAAGTCGTATGGCGAATATCCTGCAAATGCCAAATTTGAATCTTTCCGGGTATCATATGAAGAATCATTGAGCGAGATGAACGCAAGCAATGAGTTTTATTATTCCAATCCAACAAGAACCAAACCGCTGAGTCCTGCAAAGCTCAATCATATAGCCGGGGTTGGCTCATCTTCGATAGTTAGCTATAAGGGAACTGGAGCTTACTTTCTGGACAAGGTACAGGAGGGTGTGTGGCGACTGGAGATCATGCCCGATGTGATTCAAGTCCGTGATCCCTTTGAAAGACCCTCTCTAAAGAAAGAAGTTACACGCATACAGTGGGGAAATCACCTGATGACAATCGATCTTCCTGATCTCCGTGCAGGCTATACAATAGAAGCGCTCAATGAAGGGAACAGTCTTGCCACTGCTGCAGACGGTAGGCAAATCAACATAAGACCGGGAGTATACCTGCTTTCCAAAAAAGGAAAAAAAACCAGTGGGATACCTCAGCAAATCGGCAACCTTGGTCTAAGGGAGTTTGTTGCACCTAAGCCGTTCGCTTCGCAGCCTGCAGTGGCTCACCAGCCGGATGTAGAAGTTAGTGCCGGCAAACCCTATATTTTTCAGTTTCAGATAGCTGGTGTTGAACCGTCGGATAAGATTTCCGTTCAGCTGAATCACACTGCAGGAGAGTGGAAGACGTTGGTTGCATCTCATGTCGCTGCTCCTCGATACCAGGTGGAGCTGCCGGCAGACCTGCAAAAGCCCGGAGAGCTGAGTTACAAACTGATCATTGGGAAAGCTAATAAACAATTTTTTACGTTCCCCGGAGGCCATACAGGCGATCCCTATAATTGGGAGAACGTACAAACCGACAGCTGGAAGACTAGGGTCGCAGCAGTAAATGCCGCGGCAGAATTGTTCAATCCTGCGACCGATCGTGGCCGGGTATCTGTATACGCACCACTATGGAAAAACAACAAAGTGGAGTATATAAGTTCATCCCTGCCGGGCGAGATGCTCATAAGACAACTAATCGTGAATTCTGCCGACGCGAATGCCATGGGCTTTCAGTTCAATTTTGGAGACAAGCTAAGCGGACGTGTCAGCGAATTAAACACATTTGACAGGATTACATTCAAAGCAAGGTCCATAGACAAACCTCTTAAAGCCAAACTGGTCATTGTCACAAAAAATGCGGAAGCATATTCGAAAGACTTTACCCTTTCCAGGGAGCTCGATGAGTTCGAAATTCCGATAAGCGACTTACAGCCTGATGCACAAATGCTGCTTCCACGACCATATCCCGGTTTTCATCCACTGTACTTCAAAGCCGTGGGGCATTCGGGTCTGAAGCTTAGCGACGCCGAGAAGGTTCAGATTGTTTTTGAAGCTGCTAAAGATGAAAAGAATCAGGGTCTGGAACTGGGTACTATTCTTTTACTTCCGAAAGCCGGCGCGGACAGATGATTTTTAACTTGGCATATTTCATTCAGAGACAGTTGAATCCTTAAAACCGGAGCAGTACCTTTTCGTCATACTAAAACAATTACGCGCTGGATGTAGTTTTCTTGCGTGTACTATTATGACTGAAGATAAAAAAGACTTAAATCTGTTCACTAAGAAGGTTTGGATTACTGCGGGAATTATTGCTTTGCTGGTCATCCTGATCTTTATTTTAAAGGCCGCGTTCAATGTGTTGCTGATGATCTTTGCGGGGTCATTGATCTCTATATTCTTTCACGGACTGGCTGACTTGGTAGAAAGAAATACCAAATGGAAACGCTCCTGGAGTATGGCGGTTAGCGTTCTTTTCACGTTCGTTGTTATCGGCTCAATGTTCTACCTCATGGGTGCGAAGATATCCCAGCAGGCCAGCGAGATGAGTAAAGAAGTTCCAGCATTGGTGGACACCGCCGAAAGTAAGCTCAAGGAATCGACAATAGGCAGGAAGATCCTCTATTACGTATCGGGCAACAACAGCCAGAAGCTCATGAACTCCTTTCAGCAGATCTTTCGTACGAGTTTCGGCGTCGTAGGTGATCTGTACATCATATTCTTCATTGGTCTGTTCTTTACAGTTAGCCCGTCAATGTATAAGGATGGCTTCATCAAGCTGATGCCCCTGGCAGCGAAGCCTGGAGCGGTGAGGGTATTAAACCGGATAAGCGGGACCCTGAAGGGCTGGCTCAAAGGAGCGATGCTAGCGATGCTGATCATAGGTGTATTTACCTTCATAGGTCTCAGGATCGTAGGAATGCCAATGGCTTTGGCTCTGGCAGTAATGGCAGGATTGCTGAACTTTATACCCAATTTTGGGCCGCTCATCGCGATGATTCCGGCTGTTTTAATCGGATTGACGATCGATACAAATACAGGATTGATCATCGCGCTTATGTACGTCGGTATACAAGCTATCGAGAGTAATGTGGTGACGCCAATGGTTCAAAATGCTATCATCAAAATACCACCTGCAATGATCATTATCAGTCAGGTATTAATCGGGACCTTAACAGGTGGTTTAGGTATTATACTGGCAACACCGCTCTTGGCAGTTGTCATCGTGATCATAGACGAGCTGTACGTCAAAAATCAGGCGGAGGCTATACAGCCCGCCAAATAACATCCGTAAACCAGCCCTTCGGATCTTTTAGCCTAAGGAGAGGCACGAAGCCTGAGCCGGAAGCAAATACATCAAGCTGGTCTGGTGCATATTTCTGCGATGTTTCGGTGAAAATATATTCATGCTCACGAAAGGATATCCGTTCTTCCGCGATCGTTACTACCTGATCGACCTTGCTGATCAGGTAGCTTCTACAGGCCCCGGTTTCAGGATCGTAGTTCTCATAGTGATGAAAAAGATTGATATCAAAATCGGCGCCGAGCTCACGGTTGATCCTCGACAAAAGGTTCAGGTTGAACTTTTCCGTAATCCCTCCCTGGTCATTATATGCATTGAAAATCACCCAGGGATCCTTCTTCAGATCGAAACCCATCAATACCATGTCGCCTTCTGCTAGGTTCTGGCGCAGTTCGATACAAAAACTAAGCGCCTCTTCCGGAGGCATATTGCCTATATTTCCACCAAGGAACATGACCAGTTTAGATCGGGATGAAATAGCTACGGCTTTTTTCAGTGCCTCAAAATAGTCGCCCTGAATACCCTGAATCCTAATTCCCGGAAGACGCCCCGGCAGCTGTTCTGTTAAGAGATTGATAATATTAGTAGAGATGTCGATAGGGTAGTATGTAAAATCAAAGCCGTGCGCCATCAGGCATTCCAGCAAATAGTAGGATTTAGCAGCATCCCCAGCCCCCAACTCAATGAGATCAAATCCTTCTTTAAAATCCTTCAACGGTGCGGCCATTTCAGCACATTGGTCCTTAAAGATCTCCATTTCGCAATCTGTCAGGTAATATTCAGGAGCGTGCATGATTTGCCGGAAGAGCTCATCGCCTTCCGCATCATAGAGGTATTTAGACTGAAGCTGTTTAGGTTCTTTCTTTAATCCTGACAGCACATCATCTTTAAAAGCTTTGAGTGCTTTCTCAGATAAGGATATCGGTTCAGATATTTCGTTCATAGGTATGTCAATTATTTGGCCAGTCGGATGCCGGTAAACTGCCATCGCAGATGGGGATGAAAGAAGTTACGGTAAGTATGCCTGCTATGTCCCGGAGAGGTAAAGGTCGACCATCCGCGTAACACCATCTGATTAACCATGAATTTTCCGTTGTATTCACCCAGTGCTCCCGCCGCCCTTGTAAAACCAGGATAGGGCAGATAAGCGCTTTCCGTCCATTCCCAGCGCTTGCCATAAAGCAACTGTGGCGATGCGGCTTCCCATTCAAATTCAGTAGGCAGGCGCTCTCCTTTCCATTCAGCATAAGCGTGTGCTTCGTAATAGCTGACATGCACTACCGGGGTTGAAGGCTCAACAGGTACCAGACCGTCCATGGAATAAGTATGCCAGATTCCGTCGACCATATGCCAATACATCGGAGCGTTGATTTTCTCCCGGTTTACCCATTCCCAGCCTTCCGCATGCCAATACCTGAAGTCCTTGTAGCCCCCGGCATCAATGAATTCCATATATTCAGCATTGGTGACCGGGTTGCGACTCAACTTATACTCCTGAAGATAAACTTTATGTCTTCCCAGCTCATTGTCAAAGCTAAATCCTTTGCCTTTGTGGCCTATTTCATAAACTCCCTCTTCCATGCAGAGATAATCCCACTTTTCATTATAGATAATCTTAACCTTATTCATCTGAAGGCGATAAGGCGGAAACAGCGGATTATGCCCTAAGATGTATTTCATGTCAGAAAAAAGCAGTTCCTGATGCTGCTCTTCATGATTAAGACCCAGGATAACGGTATCACGGAGGGTCTCATTCAATCCCGACGGACTGCTCAACAGCTCACCCATCGCCTCGTCCACATGTTTGCGATACCTGTAAATGTCCTCCACGGAAGGGCGGCTCAAATTACCCCGGTCCGTTCGGATTACACGGGCACCTACCGTCTCGTAGTAACTGTTAAAAATGTAGTTGTAGTTGGAATCAAATTCCCTGTATCCATTCACATTAGGCTTCAGAATAAAGGTTTCGAAGAACCAGGTCGTGTGCCCCAGGTGCCACTTGGGCGGACTGACATATTCAACAGGTTGAACAACATAATCTTCAATGTTCAAAGGCGCAGCTATCCATTCTGTGCGCTTCCTCACAGCAATAAATCGAGAGATTAACATATTGATGTATTAATTCATGTATTAAGTGCTTAAAGCTGAAATTGTTTTATTTTTGCTGTTTACACATGAAATATGAAATTCGGAACAAAAGCTATACATGCAGGACAAGAGCCTGACCCAACAACAGGAGCAGTGATGACGCCGATCTATCAGACCTCTACCTACTGGCAGAAATCGCCCGGCGACCATAAAGGTTATGAATATTCGAGGGGGACAAATCCTACACGTAAAGCTCTGGAAGATTGCTTTGCCGCACTTGAGAATGCCAGGTTCGGTTTAGCTTTTTCAAGTGGTATGGCGGCAACAGATGCAGTCATGAAATTGCTGAAGGCGGGAGATGAAGTGATCACAGGCAATGACCTTTATGGTGGATCATACCGGATCTTTACTAAGATTTTCGCGAATTACGGCATCAAATTTCATTTCATAGACCTTTCAGATCCGGAAGTCATCAACCAATACATCAACGAAAATACCAAATTCATCTGGATTGAAACGCCCACCAATCCAACTATGAAGATTGTAGATATCCAGGCTGTTGCTATGATTGCCAGGGCGAAGAATGTATTGCTGGCAGTCGACAATACCTTTGCCTCCCCATACCTGCAAACACCCATAGATCTGGGTGCAGATATCGTGATGCATTCTGCTACCAAGTACCTCGGCGGACATTCTGACGTGGTGATGGGAGCACTCATGTTAAACGACGAAGAGCTTTATAAGAGGCTCTGGTTTATCTATAATTCTTGCGGAGCTACACCCGGACCTCAAGACAGCTTCCTCGTTCTAAGAGGGCTTAAGACCCTGCATCTGCGAATGAAGGCTCACTGCGAAAACGGACGAGCCATAGCCGAATTCCTCAAGTTAAATCCCAAAGTGGATAAGATTTATTGGCCCGGCTTCGAAGATCACCCTAACCATGAAGTGGCTAAAAAGCAGATGCGAGATTTCGGTGGAATGATCTCCTTCAGCCTGAAAGGCGCAGACCTGGAAGCAACGTTTAAGCTGGCCTCTTCATTTAAAGTATTCTCACTGGCAGAGTCGCTGGGTGGGGTAGAGTCACTGATCAATCATCCTGCTTCCATGACCCATGCATCTATTCCAAAGGAAGTACGCGAGGCGGCAGGTGTCACCGATAACTTATTAAGACTAAGCGTTGGAGTAGAAGATATCGAAGACCTGCTTGAAGATATTAAACAAGCGATAGGAGCTTAAGAGTGGAATTGAACAGACAAGACTTAAAGTCGTTTCTGGATATGAAGGCTGATCAGTATAATCAGCTTTCATTTATTGAAAACGACCCCATTGTGATACCTCATCAGTTCAGCACAAAGCAGGACATAGAGATCATGGGCTTCTTTGCGGCGATACTCGCCTGGGGGCAGCGTAAGACGATCATCAATAAGTGCAATGAGCTCATTCAACGTATGTCGGGTACTCCCTATGCATTTATTACCGGTCATCAGGATGAAGATCTAAAATCTTTGCTCGGCTTTAAGCATCGCACGTTCAATGATACAGATCTCCTATACTTTGTCAGTTTCTTCAAACACCATTATGCTCGCTTCGACTCATTGGAAGACGCTTTTTTGCCTTCGCGCACAAGCCGATTCTTCGAAATCTCAGAACATCCCGTAGAGCACAACGAAGACCAGCAGGCAGTCCGCGCCATGATGGCTTTAAACAATACAGAGCATCGTGTCGAGGTGATATTGAATCACTTCAGAAAGTACTTCTTTAACCTTCCCGATTTTCCTGGACGCACCATCAAGCATGTAAGCTCACCATCGCAGAAGTCAACCTGTAAGCGTCTGAACATGTTCCTGCGCTGGATGGTCAGGAAGGACGACAAGGGGGTAGATTTCGGAATCTGGGACAGGATCAGTCCCTCACAACTTATTTGCCCATGCGACTTGCACGTAGATCGTGTAGCCAGAAAGCTGGGTTTAATCTCTAGGAAGCAAACCGATTGGCAGACCGCAGTTGAACTAACAGACCGTCTGGTAGCGTTCAATCCTGTGGATCCTGTTCGGTACGACTTTGCCCTTTTTGGATTAGGCATTGAGGAAAAGTTCTAATAGCACAATCATGACAAACAACGATACTATTGTAGCATTGGCCACCCCCTCCGGAAGCGGAGCAATAGGGGTTATCCGCCTTTCGGGACCAGAAGCGATTACCATAACAGATAAAGTATTTAAAGGAAAGAACCTCGCAAAGCAGGCTTCTCATACCATTCATTTCGGTACTATCAGAGACGACGAAGCCATACTGGATGAAGTGCTGGTATCGCTCTTTGTAGGTCCGCACTCATACACCAAAGAGCATGTAGTGGAAATTTCCACTCATGGGTCACAGTATATTATTGAAAGTATCATCAAGCTGCTTATCAGAACAGGTGCCCGTGCAGCTAAGCCCGGTGAGTTTACCCTGCGCGCTTTTCTAAACGGAGGGATGGACCTGTCGCAAGCCGAAGCCGTGGCCGACCTGATCGCTTCCAACTCTGCTTCTTCACACCAGGTGGCCATGCAGCAGATGAGAGGAGGTTTTTCTAATGAACTGCAGGTGCTCAGGGAACAGCTCATTCATTTCGCTTCTATGATCGAGCTGGAACTGGACTTTGGCGAAGAAGACGTAGAATTTGCGAACAGAGATCAGCTGCGCGATCTGATCAGTAAGATCCACAGGGTGCTATACCGCCTGATAAGCTCCTTCGAACAGGGAAATGTTATGAAGAACGGCGTACCGGTGGTCATTGCCGGTAAGCCCAATGTTGGAAAATCAACCTTGCTGAATGCACTTCTAAATGAAGAGCGTGCCATCGTATCCGAAATCGCCGGAACAACCCGCGACACTATCGAGGATGAGATGTCTATCAAAGGCGTCGTGTTCCGGTTTATCGATACCGCAGGAATCCGTGAAACAGCTGATATCATTGAGGCGAAAGGAGTGGAGCGTACCCGTGAGAAGATGAAGCAGGCGAAACTTATAATGTACCTGTTTGATCCTGTGGTGCAGGCGGCGGAGGAGATTAGTGAGCAGTTGGAAGAGCTGGGTGTATTGGGTATTCCATTTGTTGGTATCGTGAATAAAAAGGATCTCCTTGATGAGGCTTTGATCCGTTCGCTGGATAGCTATAATTTGAACTTTATTTCGGCTCGAGAGAAGGAGGGGATCGATGAGTTGAAGGATGAGATCCTGAGGAAAGTGAATCTGCACAAGATTAGCAATGATGATGTTATTGTAAGCAATGTCCGCCACGTAGAGGCATTGCAGAAGACGGAGGAGGCACTGGGGAGGGTGTTGTATGGTTTGGATAATCCTGTAACCTCAGACTTCCTGGCGATGGATATAAAACAGGCTTTGTATTATCTGGGGGAGATCACGGGGGCGGTTACAACTGATGATCTTTTAGATAATATTTTTTCTAAGTTCTGTATTGGCAAATAAGTTCGCGATGGCTATGAATTTGACCGCACCAACCCATCCTACTGAATCCACAAAGAAACTGCTTCCTTTAATTTTAGCGACCGCAATATTTATGCAGATGCTCGATTCGACGATTCTGAACACGTCATTACCTGCCATTGCAAAGGATTTAAACGAGTCGCCGTTAAACATGCAAAACGCCATTATCAGCTATGTGCTGACATTGGCTGTATTTATGCCTGTTAGCGGTTTTCTCTCCGACAAGTTTGGAACGAAAAAGGTCTTTATTTTTGCATTAGTGCTGTTTAGTGTAGGATCGCTGTTTTGCTCGCTATCACAAAACTTAACGCAGCTTGTGGTTTCCAGAGTGATTCAGGGTGTAGGGGGCAGCCTGATGACCCCCGTAGGAAAGTTGGCGCTGATTAAGACCTTCCCCAGGAAGGAACTACTGAAGGCGATGAATTTTGCTATCATCCCAGCATTGATTGGTCCTGTTTTAGGGCCACTGGTGGGAGGGTACATGGTTGACTATTTATCCTGGCATTGGATTTTCCTCATCAACATACCGATTGGTCTGACTGGTATTCTGATGAGCCTGAAGTTTATGCCCGACTATACATCTCCCATTATCGACTTTGATCTCAAGGGATTTCTCTTTTTTGCTGCAGCATCCTTGCTTCTCTCCATTGCTTTGGAGTTATTTGGCAATACCGCACATATGACGCCTGTTCTGGTCGTGTTTTTATCAGGGTTCTTGATGCTGTATTTTTATTATCGCCATGCGTCAACAGACAACAACCCTATCTTTCCGCTGAACCTTTTTCAGGTAAGGACGTTCAGGGTCGGAATCTTAGGTAATCTGGCGACCCGCCTGGGTATCAGCTCTATCCCTTTGCTGTTGCCGATGATGATCCAGATCGCCTACGGCCGGTCAGCGGTAACATCCGGTTGGATAGTTGCACCAATGGCGTTAACTGCCATGTTCGGCAAGTCCGCTGTCATAAGAATACTGAACAGATTCGGGTACCGAGCGACATTAATGACCAACACTTTTGTCATTGGCTTTTTGATCTGCTGCATGGCGATACCTGAAATTCACTCATCGATCTACTGGTACGTTCCCATCATTGCCGTCCTGGGATTCTTTAATTCCATACAGTTTACTTCAATGAACACCATTTCCATTGCAGATCTTCGGCAATATCACACAAGCAGTGGAAATTCCTTAGTATCGGTTAATCAGCAACTCGCTATCGGCTTTGGTATAGCATTCGGACTGATCGTATTGAAGATCTTCCAGGGTGACGTAAAGCTGATTCACAACGAAATTCATAATGCTTTCAGATACACTTTTTTAGTCGTGGGTACATTAACCATTTTATCCGGATTTATCTTCAGGAGATTGCACTTCAAGGATGGCGATAATATGAAGTCTGATGGACAATGAAGGTCAAATGCCTCTACTTTTTTACCACAGCTACAACCTTTTTGGCCGCAGACGTTACAAGTACCACACCAAGTCCGGCAATTAACCCGAAGGCCAACTCTTTGAATGTTCCTTGAATCTTAGGAAAAACATGATGGAAGTACTCAATATTATGTACAAAAATACCGCCTGACACGAGCAATAAAGCCACGGTTCCGATTATGCCGAGCATCCGAATAATAACGGGCAGCGACTTAACAAGCAGTGAGCCGAGCTTTGCTAACAGACCTTTATCCCTGGAATATTTCATTAGTTTATAGCCGGCATCATCCATTCTAACAATAAGAGCCACTACACCGTATACGCCAATTGTCGCCAATACAGCAACGACTGCAACGGTTGCAATTTGCGTCGTCAATGTTTCTTCAAGGACACTTCCAAGAGCAATAATGACGATCTCAATAGATAAGATGAAGTCAGTTGCTACTGCAGATTTTATTTTTGCAGCTTCAGCAACCCGGTCGTCTTGCTTAACCTGTTCAATTACCTCTTCACCTTTCTTGGAACGATGAAAAAAATATTCAATGATTTTTTCGACACCTTCATAAGCCAGATAGAGACCTCCCAGGATGAGAATGACCTTAATCGCAGCAGGGAAGAATGCATTTAGCAGCAGCGCTATAGGAACAATGATCAGCTTGTTCAGCAACGAGCCTTTAGTAATCGCCCACAGGACCGGTATTTCTCTGGATGAAAGAAAGCCCGTCGCTTTCTCGGCATTTACAGCTAAATCATCACCCAAAATGCCGGCGGTCTTATGTGTTGCTACCTTGGTTGCCATAGCAACATCATCCATCAGGGCAGCGATATCATCGAAAATTGCAAAAAAACCAGATGCCATATTACATTATTATCAATGTTACGAATTTTACTTTATTCAAATAAGCAGAAGTTGATACATGAGCAAAATACGTTCCGCATCTAGTTGAAATTACCGAAATTTGCAAGACGTACAAATAAAGATGAATCAACCCTTAGATACAAAGGAATTTGCAAAGCGGGAATTAAAAAGAATTTTTAGTTTAAACCCTACTAACAGACCTTGGTCTGTTCCACTTCTGGCGTCAATGTCTGTAGGCATTCCTTTAATAATCGGGTTGTTGACAGGACGTTTCCATGCGGCATTAACCGTCAGCACTGCGGGTCTGGTTATCCTTTATATGCCGACCCAGTCAAACTTTGTCGCCAGGATGGCAAAAATGCTGATCTGTTCCTTCGGATTTATGGTTTCTTATGGTATAGGCGCCGTCTTTAGTTTCAATCCCATTGTATTGTGTATTGCTTTCGCAATCTTCAGTGCCATTGTGCATTGGATCTCACTGTTTTTTAAACTTAACCCGCCCGGAAACTTCTTTTTCATTATGATTGCCTCGGCGGCAGGGAACCTACCTTTCAGTATAGAGCAAATTTCAGAGAAAATAGGCTTAATAGCGATGGGAACCATCTTCGCCTGTTTTCTTGCATTAGTTTATAGCTTAGTCAAAAACAGACCCGATATAGTTAAAGAAACAACAGACATGCTTCACGTGGTAAACGTCAAAAAATACACTGACTATGTCGAAGCCTTCATTGTCGGTTTTTTTATGTTTTTTTCAATTCTTACCGGACATCTTCTCGAATTGAAAAACCCATATTGGATCCCCATTTCTTGTATCGCTGTCATGCAGGGAGCCACGGCCTATCACATCTGGAGAAGGGGCTTTTACCGAATCCTCGGAACGGTATTGGGAATGGGCTTATGTTGGATTATTTTATCAGCCATCAAGGATCCATTAGTCATTTGCCTGGCCATTGCCGTTCTGCAATTCATTATAGAAGCAACAGTGACCAGAAACTATGCCCTTGCAGTATTTTTTATCACTCCACTCACAATTTTACTATTTGAAGCAGCTAGTCCAATCGCTCAAAATCCTACGGAGCTTATAACGACCAGACTGATTGATGTGATGATTGGAAGTCTCATAGGTGCAGTAGGAGGTTGGTTTATGCATGACGAAAAGCTGAGGTACCAGGCAGTCAGAAGGATCAGGATAGCGAAGGTGGCAATGCAGAAAAGAATAATTGAAGCATAAGTAATTTCTTCAATGCACTTTAGAGCTCACTTCTAAGAAGATTTACGAATACTCGAAAAAACAATATTTTCCAAGAATGCTACTATCTCCATCTCGTTTTTAGAGCTACCGAAATCAGTTAAAGACGGCAGATTTCGCATAAAAAATTTTTGTGCCTGTGCCATTTCGATGATCGTGCTGGAGAGAGAAAAAGAATAAAGATATTCGGAATTTACTTCTTTAATAAAGCCTGCTATCCGGGCGCATAGGTCTTTATATGGCTTAAAGAATTTCGCTTTGTTATCCTCCGTGACATGCTTCGTCAGGTATGATTTCGCACCCTCGGCCATGACGATCTCATACAGGAGCTTCTCGTTTATATGACCGGTTGATACATCATCTACAATCTGGTCCGCAAGAAGTTTTATCGCGATCTTCAACTTATCCTCCCCATTTTTCAAGTTGTTCGTTTGAAAAACGATGCGGTATTCCTGCCAACTCCAATACCAGTCTACAAGATATAACAACAGCCGATGTTTATTTTCAAAGTATCGGTAGATCGAGGCTTCTGTTGTCCCAATTTCCTTCGCCAACTTTTTAAATGTAAACGATTCGAAACCCATTGAATGAATGGATAATATTCCATGCTCCAAGATTTTCCGTCCAAGTTCAGTTTCCTCCGGATCCCGCAAGTACAGTTTTTCGTTTATGTTAAATTTTAAAGAAAGAATCATTATTAATAATCGCAGTACAAATGTAATGGTAATTTTGTTGATAGTATCACTATTGTAAATAATGATGTTGCTATCTTTGTTGAGATTCATTACTGCAATAGCGGAGGAGTCAAACGTAGACCACAATCTTCGGAACTGAATATCAACGATCAAGCAAAACAAACAATGAAAACACTAACAAAGGAAATGCAGGCAGCCCTTACACCCTCTATGGCTGTTGAACTTTTGAAAGAGGGCAACAAGAGGTTTATAAATAATCTGAAGGTTAACCGCAATTTATTACAGCAGGTCAACGAGACCTCTGACGGGCAGCATCCTTTTGCAATTGTGTTAAGCTGTATTGATTCGCGTACCTCGGCCGAACTGATATTTGATCAGGGGCTTGGCGATATTTTCAGCGCCCGAATCGCCGGAAATGTCCTGAATGAAGATATCCTTGGCAGCATGGAGTTTGCCTGCAAAGTTGCCGGTGCCAAGGTTGTTGTGGTCCTTGGACATACCAGATGTGGCGCAATAAAGGGGGCCTGTGATGATGTGAAACTGGGTAATCTGAGTACATTGCTGGAGAAGATCAAACCAGCTATTAACGCCGAAACCTTGACTAGCGTTAACCGTAATGCCTCAAACCCGGAGTTTGTGGAACGAGTGGCGGAGTTGAACGTGCACCTTACTATGGAAAGGGTTTTGAACGAAAGCCCTGTTTTGAAGGAGATGGTTGATAACAATGAAATAGCAGTCGTCGGTGGCTTGTATAACGTGGAATCGGGCGAAGTAGAATTCTTTGAAAAGGACCGTGCATCAACCTTGAATAGAAACAACAGCCAGGCTTCTATTGTTGCCTCTTAGAATATTTAAAAGCATCACATGGAAGTCACTAGCACCTTTTGGATAGGCTTTAATCTTTTTGTACTCTTAATGCTAGCATTAGATTTGGGGGTATTCAATAGGAAGGCTCATGTGGTTTCTGTGAAAGAAGCATTAACATGGTCAGGGGTTTGGATCTGCCTTTCATTGGTGTTCAATGGTCTAATTTATCGCTGGTTCGGGGAAGCTAAAGCCATAGAGTTTTTTACCGGTTACGTAATAGAAAAGTCTTTGAGCGTAGATAATATATTTGTCTTCGTACTGGTATTTAAGTATTTCCAAATCCCTTCCATCTACCAACATAAAATATTGTTCTGGGGCATTCTGGGTGCACTGGTCATGCGCGTGATTTTTATCTTCGCAGGAGTTGCCTTAATAGAAAAGTTCCACTGGACTATATACCTCTTTGGCCTCTTTCTGATCTATACAGGATATAAAATGTTTACCGAACAGGATAAGCAAATTGAACCGGAGAAGAACCCCGTCATCAAGTTTTTCCGGAGAGTCATGCCTGTAACGCACGAACTACGAGGAGATAAGTTTTTTGTTGCTGAAAATGGCAGGAGGTATGCAACTCCATTATTTCTTGTTTTAATACTCATCGAAACTACCGACCTGATTTTTGCAGTCGACAGTATTCCAGCGATCTTGGCAGTCACACAAGACAGGTTTATCGTATATACATCAAATGTATTTGCAATTCTCGGCCTCCGTTCACTTTACTTTGCACTTGCTCACGTAATTCACCGTTTCGTATACCTTTCTACAGGCTTAGCCGTAATCCTGGTCTTCGTGGGCCTAAAAATGGTAATGGTAGACGTTATCAAGATTCCTACTTTTATATCATTGATTGTAATAGTCATCATCATTACGGCCAGTATCATACTTTCATTAATCAAAACGCGAGATGAGAAAGATGCTGTTAACCACCCGTAGCACCTGTCTAAATGCCCGACAATAAGTAAAACAGTAGTCCCACACCAAGAATATGAATCTAGCCGGCGCAATCAGGCAGCTGATCGCTTATCACGGCCGTTGAATGCAGCTATTATTTATGAGCGTTGTCACCACCACAGGGATTTCAAATAAGTGGCGATAATCGTGCAGTTTACCTTACTTTTGCAAGAATCTTTCATCTATATCTAATCGGCTTTTGAAAAGGTTTAACACTATAAAAAAGTTCCACAGCTTCCTGAGGTTTAAAAAGGATTTCACCAAGTATAGCGTGAAAAAGGTTTTTAGTTTTGAAATCTTCCTCCATTGGCTGAAAAGTAAACTTTCCAAGAACCAATTTCTTCTCCTATCGGGAATTCTTGTTGGTCTCACCTCTGGTTTGGCTGGTGTTCTGTTGAAAACTCTTGTCGGTTACATCCATTACTTCATTAGCGGAAAGGTGCATTTTACAGATCAGATACTGTTTTATCTCATATTTCCTTTTCTGGGCATTGTGCTGACCACAGGAGTAGTGATTATCTTTTTTAAAGGTCAGGACAGAAAGGGAATTCCAGCCATACTTTACGAAATCGCTCAGAATTCCAGCCTGGTCTCTTCCGTTAAAATGTATTCGCAGATTATTCAAAGCGCTATTACTGTAGGGCTCGGTGGATCAGCAGGCCTTGAGAGTCCCATTGCTGTCACAGGAGCTGCCATTGGTTCTAACTATGCCAAGACGTACCATCTTGATTATAGATACAGGACGCTGCTACTCGCCGCCGGAGCTACAGCGGGTATTGCGTCTGCCTTCAATGCACCAATTGCAGGAGTTATGTTCGCATTCGAGATTTTACTTACAGGAGTGGTGTTTACCGATTTTATTCCGCTAGTAGTAGCTGCTGTTTGCGGAAGTTTACTTTCCAAGATTATATTGAATGAGGATGTACTTTTTCATTTTAACGCCCGTGAAGAGTTTAACTATACAAACCTGCCTTTCTACCTGGTTTTAGGAATCGGGTGTGGGTTGTATGCAAGATATTTTGTGGTTGTTTCCGCACGTATTGAGCACTTCTTTAAGTCTGTTAAGTTGTCGAAATTTAATAGGGCATTACTTGGCGGTTCGATACTTTCTCTGTTATGTGTTCTTTTGCCTCCGCTTTTCGGAGAAGGTTACCAGACGATTAAGGACATCACGAATGGTCACATAGCAGAAGTTATAAAAAATAGTTTTTTCGATTTTTCTGGTTCTCATGATTGGATACCGATCGTTTTCCTGGGACTAATCTGCCTGCTGAAGGTCTTTGCTACCGCAACGACAATTCATTCAGGGGGAAACGGAGGTAACTTTGCTCCCTCACTTTTTGCCGGAGGGATCCTTGGATGCTTTATCGCCAGTCTCCTTACATTTATGGGTATTGAAAATGTCCCTGAAACGAATCTTATACTTGTAGGCATGGCAGGAGTGATGAGTGGCGTCATGTATGCGCCACTTACTGCAGTGTTCCTGATTGCTGAGTCTAGTGAGGGCTACGACTTGTTTATACCGCTGATGATCGTTTCTGTTATATCTTACCTGATCGGAAGATGGTTTTCACCAATATCCCCCGATCTCAAAGAGTTGGCCGGTCAGGGTAAAATATTCACCAGGGAGCATGACAAAAATCTGCTTTCCCGAATTCAAATGGACGATCTGATAGAAAAGGATTTTCAGGCTGTGTACGTTGAGTCAGCCTTTGCAGATCTTCTTGAGCTAGTTAAAAGTGGGAAAAGGAACCTGATAGGAGTAGTCAATGAGAAAGGTGAATTGACAGGTACGATTTCGCTGGATGACTTAAGGCCGCACATGTTCAACGCTGAATCTTTCAGTAAGTTAACGATCAAGGATTTAATGAAACCACCACCTGTGATTATCGACCATGGGAAGGATGTTGTAAGTATCATCCGGATTTTTGATCAGTCAGGTGCATGGAATCTTCCGGTGTCGGATATTGATGGCAAGTTCATCGGTTTCATTTCAAAGTCTACTATACTTACCAGATACAGACAACTTCTCAAAACTTACTCATAAAAGCAAAACCATCTTACCAAATGATTATGTTCTGCTATAGCCTTGCAGCAGCATTCAATAGGTCTGGCATAACCGCTACCGTGCATTTTCTTGTTAATGAAGACAACATGCTTGGTGGCGACGAAAATAAAACGTTTGTGCCCAAGACGTTTTTCGGGGACAACCGCCCGGGCTATAATATTGAATATTTTACCAAAAACGAAATTCTGGCTGATGTGTTAAAAAAATATGAGCGGTTCTTAGAATTGTCTTCTGAAGTAAGGAATGAGATATTTACTGATACTGCAGTCCGGAGGATGACAAACTAAGTGACTAAACTAGACCAGACCTAATCTTTTACCAACGCTATGGGTTTTTTCAATCAAAACAAAAACGAACTCGGCTCGAAAGATGAAAAAGAGCAGTCATTTGTATTAGATAACCCCGCAGATCTCGCGCCTCTGTTGGAGCGGGTCGGTGACGTACGTCACGTCTTACTGGGTGAAGCTTCACATGGCACAAATGAGTACTACACCTGGCGCACAGCAATAAGCAAAAAGCTCATCGCCGAGAAAGGGTTCAATTTCATTGCCGTTGAAGGTGACTGGCCGGACTGTTACAAGATCAATAGGTATGTCAAAGGTTTTGAATATCAGGATAAAAAACCTGAAGATCTTTTGAAAGAGTTTGACCGCTGGCCTACATGGATGTGGGCCAATTGGGAGATAGTCAGCCTGATTACCTGGTTGAAGGAATATAACAGCGACCTTCCGGCTAATAAAAGGGTTGGTTTTTACGGACTGGACGTTTACAGCCTCTGGGAATCAATGGAATCTTTAATGAAATATCTCGAAAAGGAGGATCCCAAAGCCGCTGAAATTGCGCGGCAGGCGATGCTCCGCTTCGAGCCATACGGTGAGGATGAACAGAGTTATGCCAGGGCCCAGCATCGTATGAGCAGTTCCTGTCAGGAAGAGGTGATCAAGCTGCTTGCCGAGATCCGTCGGAAGGCACCAATATACGACCACGACCCGGAGGCATCACTCAATACGGAGCAGAACGCAGTCATTGCTGTGAACGCTGAAAAATACTACCGAAACATGATGGGTTTCAATGTGAACACCTGGAATCTTCGAGACAGGCACATGATGGACACGCTTAACAGGATTCTACGCTTTTACGGAAAAGGTGCTAAAGCTATTGTTTGGGAACACAATACCCATATCGGCGATGCCAGATACACCGATATGGCGAAGTCGGGAGATATTAACGTAGGCCAACTAGTCAGGGAGGAAAAAGGAGAGAATGACACATTGCTTGTTGGCTTCGGTTCATACTCCGGAAGTGTTATTGCCGGGAAAAGCTGGGGAGCTCCAATGGAGAGTAAAGTTGTCCCGGAAGCTCGCGAAGGCAGTGTAGAGTACCATCTTCATGAGGCGTCCGCCTCAAACAGATTGCTGATCTTTGATCGAAAGAACAAGAACGAACGGTTCGGCCAGGTTATGCCTCATCGTGCTATCGGTGTTATCTACTATCCTGTTTACGAGAAGCACGGCAACTATGTCCCCACTATCCTGAATGCCAGATATGATGCCTTCATCTATTTAGACAAGACAAAGGCTTTACATCCGCTACATCTCACTCCTGACGGTCATAAAGTTCGTGAAACCTACCCATTTGAATATTAACTCTTCCGTTTCGAGCTTTCAGATACAATTGTTCCGGCTGCAATAACAACTGCATCTTCCATCATTCCTAGTAGAAAGTTGGGAAGTTTCGTTTTTTTGTCAAACGTGTGTGGAGATAATACATGCCATATGTAGCAAGCGCAGCAGCGACACCTCCGGCAAGAGCTCCAACATAAGCGTTATGCTGGGTCTTTCTTGCAACTGAGGCAGACGAAATTGCTCCTGAAATTACCCTCACGACAAGCGGGCGGGTTTTGCCCTGGCAGGCACCGAAGGATGTTTGTCACCCAGAAATTCAGTTGCCGCGAGAATTTTTAGCACAACTGAAACCGTCGGGCTTTTTAAGAAGCGCAGCCTGCTGGAATGAAGTTGGTCAACAGATGTGTTCAAGATCACTTTGCGCGCAACTATCGGAGCCGACAAACTCCTCATCCCCGCAATGATCCCGTTCACTATAAGCTCTCCTATATAATTCTTATTCCGGCTATAAGCTTGTTTGGTTTGTTGATAGTTTGCTTTTGAGACATTACCATTGTCATTTATTTCGATAACCACTTTACCTGTTATGCTTTCGTCTTCCATAAACTGGTGTGCTTCGTGAACTACTGGATACGGTTTATATGTACGATAAGGATGTGGAGCCTATCGCGTTCAGATTTTGGCAGGACCTTTCAAGGCATGTTGAATGGGTATGTGAAAATTGGAGAGTTGAAGACGAGGGTATATCGGAAGTAAGAGGTGGAAAAAAGGAATTTCTGTATTCCAGAATGATGTGTTGGGTTACACTAGACCGGGCGATAAAAATTGCGACAAGGCACTCGTACCCACTTCCAGAAGAATGGGTTAGAGAAAGGGACAATATCTTCAATATGATCCACGATGAGTTCTGGAATGAAGAGCTTCAGGCTTTCGGTCAATATTGAGGTGCTGAGACTGTCGATGCAGCGACACTTTTGATGCCTATGATCCGGTTTATAGGCCCTAAAGATCCCCAGTGGCTATCAACATTAAAGCGGATTGAGGATGACTTTGTTTCGGACTTCCTGGTGTACCGATACCGGCAGCAGGAAGCACTCGATGGCCAGAAGGGAGGGGAGGGCACTTTTTCAATGTGCACCTTCTGGTATGTTGAATGTCTCTCGGCTTTTGGAGAATTGTCAAAAGCACGGCTCAACTTTGAAAAGATGCTCGGTTACGCTAATCATCGTGGTCTATATGCTGAAATGCTTGGAATCCAGGGAGAATATCTCGGGAATTTCCCAGGCATTTACACACTTGGGCTTGATCAGCGCAGCACTAAACCTAATGCAGGTTTCTCCCAGAGATTAATCTAATCTCCCTTATTTGACCGGGGGCTTCTCTCTTTTATCTGCGTTCACATAAAAGCCGGCTAGCTTGTTGCTCTTGTCAAAATGCAAATACAACACCGGTCCCGATTTTTCAAAGGTGCAGATATAGCTGATAATGCCATTGTTTGCTGCGAAAAATTCGCTATTAAGCAATTTTCCAAGTTGACTTTTTAGCTGGCTAATAAGGGGAGGAATGTTCGCTGGAGGCATCTGTTTCTTTATTTCATCTGAAAATAACGTAGATAGGCTATCCGCCTGATCAGCATTATAGTAGTTAACAAAATTAGCAGCTAACTTTTTTGTAACTGTGGTCTCCTGAGAGTAACCATTCATCAAGGAAACGATCAGTGCAACTGTAAATAAAAGCTTTTTCATATTCATATCTATTGGTTAATTAGTAAAGGTCTTATCATGTGGTTCATGCTGATCGATAAGATTTCAGCAAGTATCAATGCTGCAATAAATCCCACTATAGCTCTTGTTCCTTTAACATTGGCGGAAGTTTTAAATGCATTAAACATCAACGCTATCATCCATATTACCGGAATGATCATCACAAGAGCAATCAATAACACTGCATTACTTACTTGTCCTGGTTTTGCATTCTGAAGTACCGGCATAAAGCCAGTGATAGATACTAACAACATAGGTGCGCGAGAAAGTGCTATGGTTCCAGCCAGATCAATAAACCTTAATGCCGATCTTGAAATGAAAAGTGCGACAATGTAACAGGTAAGCACTACACTTCCCCATGCTATTATTTGTTCCACAACATAAACTGAAAACGGTGTTTGTAAGCCAACATGTGCATCTATCGCTCCGTCAAAATGAGTTTTGCTATAAAATGAAATGACAAGGGTAACCGTCATAAACATAAAGCCGGTGATCAACGCTTTATATCCGGCGATGTAAGTGAAAGGATTAATTAGCCAGGTTTTCATGGTTTGCTTTTTTCGGTTTGCTGAAGTTTTAGAATTATATCGTCTAATAAGTTTCTTACCGTGGGATAGCTTAGGCCCAATTGTTGAGCCATTACTTTCAGGCTTCCGCTGCTTTTTACAAAGTCCAGAATAAACTTCTGCTCATCTGTAGAAAGACGCGCCAAAACCGGGAGTTGAAATTTGCCCGAAACTATAGTTTCGCAGGTGTTACAGCCGAGACTTGTTACTTGTAATGGAGCAGCACAGCTTGGACAGATATCGGGAAGTTTTCTCTCTTTGTTTAACATTATTTAGTTTGTGTTTGACAATATTAATAAATTGATTGATAAAATAAAAAATTTGTGTCATTTTTATTATTAGACTGTCATTGCGTAAATTTTTATAGTTAGATGACTAAGCCTTTTTAAATGATACTCGAATTCCTGTCTTTATCAAAGAGAGATCTGGATCTTTAGAGGGCTTGATTTTGTTTGCTTTCGATTTCATGTGAAATGAAAGTTTCCTCAGAAGTCTATTGCCATCATAACACATCATACAAATAGCGTCTTTTCTGTTAATTTGCTCCTCACTTAGCTCTAAGTTGACTTGTGAAACGGGATACTTATCAGGTTCTTCCGCTGGAAACGCGGCAATAATAGCGGAAGGACTAAACTCCTTACTATTTAGCAGTACGAAGCCTTCTTCCATAGGCGTATAGCGATACGCCAGGAATGAGATGCTGAGCATCAGTAGCTGATCAGGCTCTGCTTTTCTATTGAAGCAGAGCGCCTGTTCTTCCAACGCTCCGCTTATCCGAAAATCCAGTTCCTTAACATCCAGGAGCTCATAATACTCCTTACGAAAGTTGAACCCGATCAGCGTGAAGCGAATCCGGTACTTGCTAGCCGCTCTATTGACCCATGTAGGGACATGGAGATTTTTTTTAGCGTTTACTGCGGTATACGACCCGCGTGCATCGGCTAACTGCTTCTCCATCACGATGAATGTAGGCCGGTTGGAAAGCATGACGGATAACGGCTGCGATAGTGCTTGATAAGCCAAATTCTGTCGATGCCTTTCTGCTTTCCGCTGTTTGCTTGAATTTTTTGGGCTTGCCCTGGATAATATTCATGTCGCGGTATCCGCGGTAAATCACTGATCCTGCTGTCCCGCGTACAATTCCTTTCTTATCTATTTTAGCCATGTCATTTGTTTTAAGATAACAAAGTACAGAGCTGATTAACCAGGTAACGATTTTTTCAGAAATTTCGACAAAAATTTATGGATTTTAGAAAAAAAAGCACATTCATGTCGGTGGAAACATCGCTCACTATTTTAAACTCCTGGATAATTAGGAGCCATTGCAGCCCTTAACAAATCGTGAATATCCTGAAGAAAGTCCGACTTATTAGTGGCCAGGTCGGACTTATCATGGGTTGAACTCTCGATATTTTGAGTATCAACTACTCCAAGTCTCTAACATCTGCTATGTTTGCAGTTAAAAAAGGTAGAGAAATAACGATGCAATATTTTTTTAGAAAAGCCGCAGCAGAGGATCTAAATCAAATCTGGGATATTATCGAGGCAGCGATCAAGCGAAGAAAAGAGGAGGGAAGCAACCAATGGCAGGATGGGTACCCAAATCCTGAGGTTGTTAAAGCGGATGTTGAGAAAGACAGTGGCTATGTATTAATGGATGGTGAAACCGTTGCTGGTTATTGTGCGATCCTCATAAATGATGAGCCTGAATACGCTAATCTAAAGGGTAAGTGGCTGACCAACGGAGATTTTGTGCTCTATCATCGGGTAGCTGTCTCTGAGAAGTATCTGGGACAGGGTCTGGCTCAGAGAATGCTGAAGCATGTTGAAGACTTTGCGCGCGCGAACAAGATCAGGAGTGTCAAGGCTGATACTAACTTTGACAATATTGGGATGCTTAGAATATTTGAGAAGCTGGGGTATACGTACTGCGGAGAAGTTACCTTCAGAGGAAGTGCACGAAAGGCTTTTGAAAAGGTTTTAGTCGGGTAATTCTGCGGAAGGTCTTGATCTTTACTGCACAATGAGTAGCATGTAGTTACCCACACATGGAGTTCAGACTGACGAATTAGGAGTAGCTTATTACGCTGATTCCCTGATTTCCATCTGATTTATCAATTATTGAAAGTTTCTCGTCAATTTTTGAAATTGCAGAACACCTTTCCTGATTAGGTTTGCAGACCAAGAAACCAATTATTGTTCTCAGATCATTAATCTAATGAAGATAGTATTTCTATTCCTTTTTTCTTTAATGTGCTCTCAGGTCGTTTATGCGCAAAAAGCCGGAATCCTGTTTGCTGATTCAGAAATGAAACGTTTCCCGGAGGCCTGGCAGCTCGATCATGGGAAAAGATTGTATTTTGGCTATGCGCAGGGGGTAGGCTGTACCGCCATGTTACATGCATGGAAGGAAACAGGTGACCGGAAATATCTGGATTATGTGGAGCGATGGGCTGATACTGTAATAAACGATAAGGGTGAGATTCATCTTTATAAACCGGAAACCTATAATCTGGACTACATCAATTCCGGTAAAATACTCTTTGATCTATACAAGGAGACCGGGAAGGAGAAATATAAGCTGGCGATGGATCTATTGGTGAAGCAGCTGAACAATCACCCCCGGACTCTTGAAGGCGTTTACTGGCATAAGTTGATTTATCCCCATCAGATCTGGCTTGATGGGCTGTATATGGCAGATCCGTTTTTGGCTCAATATGCGGTAACCTTCAATCAACCGGCGTTGATCAATGATGTGGTGAACCAGTTTTTGGTTACAGCAAAACGGACATACGATTTTAAGACAGGACTTTATTACCATGCCTATGACGAAAGCAGGAAGCAGAGATGGGCAGATAAAGTGACCGGACATTCTCCTAACTTCTGGGGGAGGAGCATCGGCTGGTGGTATATGGCTTTGGTTGATGTATTGGATTTTGTTCCTGGGAATCATCCTCAAAGAGCTGACCTCATTAAGATTGTACAAAGATTAGCGAATACACTACCTAAATATCAGGATGCGAATGGGTTATGGTATCAGGTAATGGATAAACCTGATCATAAAGGAAATTATCACGAAGCTTCTGTTTCTTCTATGTTTATGTACGGATATGCTAAAGCTGTAAAAATGGGGTATTTAGATAAGCAGTATAGGCTCGTTGCGGAAAAGGCGTATGAGGGCATAATGAAAGATCTTATTGTAAAAAATGCAGATGGCACGCTTACTTTGACGAAATGTTGTGCGGTGTCAGGACTTGGTGGTAGTCCTTACCGGGATGGGAGTGTGGACTATTACGTAAATGAACGGGTGAGGGACAACGATTCAAAGGCAACGGGACCGTTTATTATGGGGTGTTTTTTTCTCGGTAAGTAAGCAGATCATCCGATTATGGTATCCCTTACTTGTACTCTTTCCCAGTATTTCAAATATTTCTGAGCAGCCTTTAGATGTTCGGGATGTGTTTCATACACATTAATGTCTTCAAGCTTTTCGAAGGTAATGATGAGATTATAATCAAAAGTATTGTCTGTAACATCACGTGTCGTGGTTGGAGCCGGTTTTCCAACGGTAAGTGTCTTTGCTACTGGAATATTCTTAAGTGCTTGAAAAAAATTCAGGAATTCTTTCTCTTCTGAAGGAGTAAGACCTTTTTTGAGCCAGAAGTAAACTGAATGTATTATGGTTCCGGCGCTCTGAGTGTTTTCCGATTTAGATTGCGTAAAAGCTTCCAGATTTGTTGAAGCCAGTATGGCTGATGCTGTGCTAACTATTGCTGTGCCTTTGATAAATGATCTTCTTTTCATAATATCTGTTGATTTCGTTAGACAAGCCTTAAAATTTTATATCATCCGGAGTGTTATTCCGGATGATATAAAAGCTGAGAGTGTGATTAGCGTTTTTTTGCTGTCGCTACGATGGCAATTCCGCCGATGATTAAAAGACCTCCGAGGTATGGCGGCCAATTAACCGTTTCTTGTTTGTCTGCAGACACTTGTATAGGACCTGCATCGATAATCTTTTCCTTTTTAGTATAGCTGAACCCTGTCCAGATAAGCATTACTGCTCCAATTACTATTAGTATTAATCCAATTGTCCTGTTCATAAGTTTGTATTTCTTAATAAAAGGATTAAGATGTGGAGATTGTTTTAACTAATACTTAAAGCAGTGCCCCTTTTGCGTTAGCATTATTTAAAACGATATGCTACAGTAAGTCTCGCGTTCCTCGGAAACTCGTAGATGTATGTGTAGTAGGAGGTAGATGTAGGGGTTTCCGTGGCAAGCTTGCTGTATGATCCCTGAGTAAGTAATCTCCGGTCGAGCAGGTTGTTAACCACCGCAGAGATAGTGATCTTTCCTTTCTCGTAGGAAGCGCCTGCATCAAAACGGTAGTACGATGGCAGAGTTAAAGGGCTGCCTGTTGAGCCGGCGTTCCTGTCGAGCATGATCTGGTAGCCTCCGCTAAGTCCAAATCCGTCAAGTAGCGATCCCTTTTTATGCAATCTATAAGATAACCAGCCGTTTGTGATGTGTTTGGCGGAGTTTGGAATATTTCTACCAACCAACTCCGGTTTGGCATCTTCGGTTACTTCGGCATCTGTAAAAGCATAATTCAACACGACGTTCAGATCCCTGATGATTTCACCGGTAATGTCTACTTCGATACCTTTTGATTGTATCTCTCCTAATTGGATTTGTGCATTCGGATTGATCTTTATATGTTCAGGATCAAGGTCGGCAGTAAGGACGTTCTCTTTTGTGATGTTATAAGCAGACACAGATGTATTCCATCTTCCGTCAAACCAGCCCTTTTTTAAGCCTATTTCCATGTTATTGCCCCTGATGGGCTTAAATGGATTACCGGCATAATCCTGTCCGCCGACAGGAAGGAAGCTCTGATCGTAGAGTGCATAAGCAGAGAAGTTTTCCTGGATGGTATAGCTCAAGCCCGCACGTGGACTGAAGACATTCTCTGATCGCTGCGTACTGTTTGTCTTCCCTACGGTAACCGCATGAGTGTACCGGCCGGCTAATGTCAGCCGAAGTCTTTCGTCGAGCATACGGATTTCATCTTGCAAGTAGACACCGGTATAAGTCAGATTGGTCGCATAGGTGTTGGCACCAGACCGTACCTGGATACTTCTGGAACGGTCAAACACTGGAATGCTGTCAGCAGGGATTCCGTATTCAGGCGCGTAAATATTGAAAGCCTTATTATTACCCAGCTTCAGGTCTGGATGCTGTACACTGGAAAAATCACCCCATGTTTTAAGGTTTCCCATATCTACACCTCCCAAAATGCGGTGGATCACGGTACCTGTTCGCACGTCGCCCATGATACTGACTTGTGCGTTCTTATTGATGGCCAGCTCTTCGCTGATATTCAGGTATCTCTTCATATCCCCGTTCGGCGCGATCTGAGACGGCCATGGAGTTCCACCGAATAAACCATATCTAAGATATGCTACTTGTCCGTTAATCTTCCAGTCGCTGTTTAATCTGTGATTAAGATAAAAAGTTACATTGTGGTCGTACAACTTAGCAGGGTCCAAAGAAGGATCTCCTATGAATAAGCTAGGATCTGTATCTCCGAATCCTTTAGGAGAAAAACCATAGGTGCCTAAGGCTTGCGCCTCTACATGCTGAGTCGTGTATTCAGCAGTGATCAGTGTATTGGAGTCAACCTGGTAGCTGATCACCGGAGCGATGACATATTTGTCTGTATAATTGTATTTGTTGTAACTGCCTTTCGTTTGAGCTGCCAGATTAAGGCGAAACAACAATTTTCGGTCTGTTGAAAGCCTCCCGTCCAGATCAAGGGCTGCCCGCCCAAGATTGTATCCACCGCCGCTCAGGCTCACTGAACTTTGGTTCTGCCCCGTGGGCTTCTTCGTAACGATGTTATAAATGCCACCCGGTTCGCCGTTAGCCATCATGAAACCGGATGGGCCTTTAACAAATTCAATCCGGTCGATAGTAGCTGCGTCATCTGCGAGTGGCCCCCAGGGCATCTTCTGGTTCATCCCATTTCTAAAAGCAGGAATGCTCGTTCCCCGCATATAGATGTTAGCATATTGAGCATCCCAGTGACCCACCCTTTGTGCTCCACTCACGTTCCTTGTCACACCGTCAACGATGTCGAAAACCAGTTGGTCGGAGATAAGCTTACTGGTGACTACCTGGATATTCTGTGGTATTTCAATAAGCGGGGACTGCAATCGTAGTGAAGGGGATACCTTATTAGCCGTGTATGTACTTTTGTTTGCGTTAACCTGTACTTCCGATAACTGTGAAAGATTTTCCTGGAGTGAAAAATCTGCGACTACAGTTCCCTTAGCTGATACCTTAATCTGTTTCTCTTTCGGATATAGTCCAACAGCTGTAACAATAATAGTGTAGTTGCCTACGGGTACCCTTTTGATCTGATACTCGCCATCCTCATTGGTGACGGCTCCAAACTGCGTGTTTTTTAACTTGACAGTGACCATGGGAGCCACACTGCCGTCCGAGGTGGTTATTCTTCCGCGTACAATTCCCGACTGCTGTTCTTCTCTTCGACTTGTTTGAGAAGTCTTTCCATGATTTCTAGCATTCACACCAGATACTTTTAGTTCCGGTTTTGCGTTTGCCATAAATGTTACAGTGCATAAGGCACCTAATAGCAGAATCTTTTTAACTTGCATTACTTTTAATTGACGTTAAAGGTGATCCGGATTTTCCGGTTAGCCATGCGGGGCCTAATCCGCATGGCTTTTTATGCAAAAGTAACTTTGTTTAGAACAATTCCAAATAAATAATCTAGATTCTGTGGGAGAAGAGCTTGAGAAAGTAAAAATTGACTTAATAGGTCATGTTGATCATTGAGCGAGACACCCTGACGTGCCTTTCTCCCGGTACTTTAATAGTATCCGGTAAGGGCCGATAATAGACGCCGGAGACTTGCAGTCTACTTCCTCATTTGCCACGGTTTCTGGACGAGGGTTATCGCTGGCCTTGGACCGAATAGCGTACTTTTTCTCCAGGCAACGGATAGGACCTTGGTTAACAACGTAAATACGCTGCTCTTTAACATTATCTCTTGTACCACCTCCGTCTTCGAACGACCATGAGACTCCGTTCAGATATGCGAAATATAACCTGTCTTCTTCTACGAAGTAACGGTCAACAGCAGAATAGTGGTCGTATTCATGATAACGGTGAACAACTAGCCGTAGCTGACCTTCATCCGAGAAGTAGGTTACCGTTCCTCCTTTTTCACCCTGGCAGGAGTATTTGAAGGATGTGGAGTCCATTGTGCCAGTTTCAAGTTGCTTCATTACAGAAGAGTACGTTTCCTGTATCTCGGCTACTGTAGTCAGCATCCGGTTGGACTTAGCTGCTATATCAACAGAATCAGTAAGAGTGTCCTGGGTTGGCGTCTGTTCATGCAGCCCTGTATTGGTCTTTGGTTGTTGGGTGCAGGAGGTGAGAAGAAGTATTACAAAGCCGTAGAAGATGTTTTTGTATAATAGTGTTTTTTGAATCATCATTTATCTTAACAACATAAAAAATCAATCGGTTTGGGGAAGTACCATTTATCTTGTTTTTCCATCGATGATGATAGCAATAGTAAGTACTACAGGTTAATATTATGCGTGTTTTTGTTTTCACACATCACAAATGTACTATGCGTGCTGCCGATGCTTTTCACTGATCCCAGCTTGTTGAAGACGAAATCCTGGTAGTGTTTCATGTCCTTCGCGTACACTTTTAAAAGAAAATCGAAATCCCCGGAAATGTTGTAGCATTCAACTACCTCTTTTAGTCGCAGAATGTCACTCACAAACTGGTGTCCTATGCTTTTATCATGTTGTTTAAGTTTGATATTACAGAAAACGATCAACCCATAATTCAACTTTTCAGCGTTAATCAGGGCGATATATTTTTGGATATAACCATTACTCTCCAGTCTTTTTACTCTTTCAAATACCGGAGAAGAAGAGAGGTTGACCTTCGCAGCTAATTCTTTTGTGGTCAAGTTAGAGTTCTCCCCCAGGAACTTTAATAGCTGGATATCCGTTTCATCCAATTCACTCATAGAATAATTTCCTTTAACTGCTTGGTTTAGCAGGGTTCTTTAGAATAAAATGCTTTTAGAGTTAGTAAAGGTAGTTAATTGTACTTAAATAGATGGAGCAGAGAAGACATTACACCCTTATTAGTAGCTTTGTTCAGAATCTGGTTCCTCAAATGATAAGGGGCTCGATGATGTTCTTTATTTATTAATCAACCGTAAATGGTTCCGGAGAACCGAGATTAAAAGGGAATCGTGTGTAAATCACGGACTGTCGCGCAACTGTAAGTAACCCAAAAAGTTTCGCCAATTCATGTCCACTGTTTGCCAACAGGCGAATGGGAAGGATGGCAGAAATGTTATAAGTCAGGAGACCTGCCTTTTACGGATAGACGATGCTTTCGCGCACTAAAGCAAATGGTCATAATGTGCAACGCCACAGACAGGCAATCTTCTGCCTGGATGCATCAGTATGCCCTTTTGCTTTAGCGTGAGAAGCTTGTCGAAGCAATCAATCATTTTTTAATTAAATCATTAAAGAAATGCTAACGCAAAATCTCGGCTACCCGCGAATTGGTGGCCAAAGACAACTCAAGAAAGCCTGCGAACAATATTGGTCAGGTAAGATCGACCTGAACGAACTCAACCAGGTTGCCCATGAGATCAGGGAAGCAAACTGGCAAACCCAACTCGGCGCCGGACTCGACCTGATACCTTGTAATGACTTTAGTCTGTATGACCAGGTGCTGGACATGAGCCTGCTTCTGGGTGTTATCCCCGAGCGCTATGAGCCTCTACTGGCTACTGTCGAAGGCAACAGCGAAACCGACCTTTATTTTGCTATGGCCCGCGGGTATCAGAAAGGTGGGCTGGACATTACCGCTATGGAGATGACCAAATGGCTGGATACAAATTACCACTATATTGTACCCGAATTTACCGCTAAGCAGACGTTCAAAATATTCTCTGAAAAGATATTTGAAGAATACCATATCGCTAAACAAACTCTAGGCGAAAAGGCCAAACCGGTATTCCTAGGTCCTGTAAGCTACCTGTTGCTTGGTAAGGAAAAAGAAGAAGGCTTCGATCGAATCGACCTGATAAAACAATTGGTACCAGTATATGTCCAGATCATTAACCGCTTAAAGCAGCAGGGCGCAACCTGGATACAGCTTGACGAACCCTGCCTGGTGCTTGATCTTTCCAAAAAGGACAAAGAAGCATTTGATTATGCTTATCGCGCTATTGCCAATCGCGTAAATGGTGTGAAATTGCTGGTGTCTACTTACTTCGAAGGTCTAAGTGATAATACCTCCCTAGCTGTGAATCTTCCTGTTACAGCATTACATATCGATCTGGTACGCGCTCCTGAGCAGTTGGAAGAAGTACTGGCATTGATACCCCTGCAACTCCAGCTTTCGCTGGGCGTGGTTGACGGAAGAAACGTCTGGAAAAATGATTATGAAAATTCATTGAGTCTGATTGCTAAAACAATAGAAAAGCTAGGCAGCGACCGTGTGATAATAGCGCCGTCATGCTCATTGTTGCACAGTCCGATCGACCTTGATGACGAGACTGCCATTGCCCCGGAGATTAAAAACTGGATGGCATTTGCCAGGCAGAAGCTGACTGAGATAAGCGAACTAAAACAGATCGTCGAAGGAAATTCAGCACTTCTGGAAGCAAATAGAAATGCAATTGAAGGTCGCCGGGCATCAAAGACAGTGCATAAACAAACAGTGAAGGACCGTGTGGCTGCCATAGCCGAGGCCGATGCTACCCGTAACAGCGCATTCCCGGTACGTCAGCAAATACAGCGTGAACGTTTCAATTTTCCTTCATTTCCGACGACTACGATCGGTTCATTTCCGCAAACAGATGACATCCGACAATTGCGCGCCAAGTTCAAAAAAGGCGATCTGACGCTTGAGCAGTATGAAAAGGAAATAGAGCAAGCTATCATTAACGTCATCCGCTGGCAGGAGGAGATTGGACTTGATGTACTGGTACACGGGGAGTTTGAGCGTAACGACATGGTTGAATATTTCGGCGAACAATTGGATGGATTCCTGTTTACCAGGAACGGTTGGGTACAAAGTTATGGCAGCCGCTGCGTTAAACCTCCGGTGATCTACGGTGATGTAAGCCGCCCGAAAGACATGACGGTGCGCTGGAGTCAGTTCGCAGCCGTACAAACCGACAAGCCGATGAAAGGCATGCTGACTGGTCCGGTAACGATCTTGCAATGGTCCTTCGTTCGTGATGACCAGGCGCGCAATGTGACCTGCAACCAGATCGCTTTAGCTATTCGTGACGAAGTGCTTGCTTTGGAGAAAGCTGGTATCGGCATCATTCAGATCGACGAGGCCGCAATACGTGAAGGCTTGCCGTTACGCAAGGCCAAACGGCCGCATTACCTGGACTGGGCCGTGAAAGCGTTCCGTATAACAGCCAGTGGTGTGGCAGATAGAACACAGATCCATACACACATGTGCTACAGTGAGTTTAATGATATTATTGAGCATATTGCTGCTATGGACGCGGACGTGATTACTATAGAGACGTCTCGTTCACAGATGGAATTGTTGTACGCCTTCGCTCATTTTGAGTACCCGAATGAGATCGGACCAGGAGTATATGACATCCATTCACCACGTGTGCCTGGTACCGAAGAAATGATATCTTTGTTAATCAAAGCAGCAGATCTATTACCCGCCCGGCACTTATGGGTGAATCCCGACTGCGGTTTAAAGACCCGTAAATGGCCGGAGACCAAAGTTGCCTTAGAAAACATGGTAGCCGCAGCCAAACAGGTGCGTGAGCAGATCGTTGTTGAAGATATAATATAAAATAACCACATACTACTATGTTTCTAGATCAGATCAAAAACGGGAAAACCGGAATTTTGACGTACGGAATTACGCCGCCGAAAGCGGGAACATCTCCTGAGCGCATCGCTGAGATCGCTGAAAGAACAATGGCCAGGCTGACTCCGCTGGATATCGACGCATTGATCGTATACGATGTACAGGACGAGTCTGCCCGCACATCGGAGGAGAGACCTTTCCCATTTTTAAATGCTCTGGATCCGTTCGAGTTTGCTAGTGATTACCTTGGGGACCTGAAGGTTCCCAAGATAATATACCGTCCGGCTGGAAAGTTCTCAAAGAAAGACTTAACTGATTGGTTGGATAAGCTCGGAAGGCATGACTGCTATCCCGTATTTGTGGGTGTACCCTCGCCGGGTTTTCCGGTGAAAACCACTTTGCCGGAAGCTTATCAGCTTTGGCGTAAACATGAAAGCACCTCGGTCATTGGCGCGGTAACCATTCCCGAAAGGCACGCCGTCCTACAGGATGAGGATAAACGGATATTAGACAAGGCCGCATCTGGCGTATCCTACTTTGTTTCTCAGTGCGTTTTCAATGTCGACTACGCTAAGAAAGTCGTCGAAGACCTGTGCCAGACCTGCCGTGAGCAGCAGATATTACCACCGTCCATCATTTTTACGCTGACAGCCTGCGGTTCCCTCAAAACAATGCAATTTATGGAGTGGCTGGGCATTCATATTCCAGAAGGGCTAAAAGAAGAATTCAGACATACGAACAATATGCTGGAAAGATCAGTTAAAGTCTGCCTTGACATTGCCGCAGAGCTAACAGCATTCTGCGCAGAACGATGTGTGCCCTTCGGATTTAACGTCGAAAGTGTGGCGATCAGAAAAGATGAGATTGAGGCATCGATACATATGGTTAATGAGATAGGCAAAATGTTAACGGAGAAAGGTTTGAGAACTGCATCAGTTCAGAAAATACCGATGCTGATGACGTAATAGCCACGTCATCCAAATTGACCGGTTGATGCTGCCCCTCTATCTACGCTCGCCAGCTTGTTGGCGCCACATTGCATAATAAAGTCCTTTCTTTTCAATAAGCTCATGATGTTGGCCAAGCTCGGAAATTTTGCCTTTTTCCAGAACATAGATGCGGTCAGCGTGAAGGATTGTGGAGAGCCTATGCGCGATAAGGATAGTCATCTGTTTGCCTGACGCAGAGATCTTGCGAATAGTACTGGTGATCTCCTCTTCTGTAAGAGAGTCCAATGCAGAAGTGGCTTCATCGAAAATTAGCAGATTTGGTTTACGCAGTAACGCACGGGCAATTGAAATACGCTGTTTCTCTCCTCCCGATAATTTCATCCCGCCCTCACCGAGGATGGTATGGATTCCATTTTCCGCTTTGGCAATGAGTTTATCTGCGGCTGCCTGATGAAGGGCTTCTACCAGATCCTGATTTGTCGCAGTAGGTTTAGAAAACAGCAGATTGTCTTTGATCGTACCTGCATACAATTGGGTATCTTGTGTCACGAAGCCAATTTGTCTCCGCAGGGGATTGTACCGGATGGCTGTCGATGCCGTATCATTATAGCATATCTGACCCGAAATTGGATTATATAAGCCGACCAGTAGTTTGACGAGCGTGGACTTCCCTGAACCTGAAGGTCCTACAAAAGCAATTGTCTCGCCAGAAGAAATGTTAAAGGATAGGTGATCAATTGCATTATATCCCCCGGTTTTATGCCTGAATACCACATCTTCGAAGCTCAGCGAAGTCAACGGCCCAAGTTCGATGGAATTTTCGGGCCTTTGTTCGATAGGCTTGTGCATGATCTGATCAAATGTTTGGAGTGAAGCATTTGCTTCCCGGTATAGGATGATCATGTTGCCGAGTTCTTGCAATGGTGTAAATATGGCAACCGAAATGAACTGCATGGCAATGAGCTCCCCTGTGCTCAGCACATTCCTGAAGATCAGCCAGAGCAGGATAAAAAGAATTGACTGCTTAAGCACCGCCAGCATGATCCCTTGAAGGAAAGCCAGCGAGCTCACCTGCCGGGCCTTGATCATCTCCAGGCGGAAGATATTTTTGGTTAGTTCGTTTAACCTTCGGATTTCTGAAAAAGTGAGTCCGAAACTTTTGACCAGCTCAATGTTCCGCAAACTTTCAGTGATGACACCGGCTTGCCGATCAGTCTGACGGTTGATGGAACGCTGAATAAATTTAATTTTTTTGGAGATTAGTCCGGTTAGAGAGCCCAGTAAAAGTACACCGACAAAGAAAACAGGGACAAGCAGCCAGTTTCTGCTGAGACTGTACCAAATCAAGAATGCTACACCAACCAGCGAGGAGAAAAGTACGTTAATAAAGGCATTGATAAACCGTTCTGAATCTGTCTTCACCTTCTGCAGGACCGAGAGTGTAGTGCCGCTCCTGCCTTCTTCAAACTCCTGGTAGGAGAGACGCAACGTTTGTTTTAGTCCATCATTAAAGATTCTCATTCCAAAACCGGCTACTGCTTTTCTCATGTAGTAATCCTGGAAGGCTTTAAACAGTCTAGAGAGTATTGCAATTCCTAAAGCCATCAGCAGCCAATAAATGATTGATTTGATATGATCAGGTTGTGAGTTCGTACCTTCAAGCTTAGTGAACCGGTCGATGACCTCACCAAAAATAATCGGATCGAGCAGACTGAGTACCTGTGCCACAGTTGCAAGTAAGAGTGAGAGGTATATAAGTAGCCGGCTTTGCCTGAGGTATTTCCAGAGTAACTTCATGATGTCCTTAGTAACCTTCCTTGGGCAGGGTAAGTTTTTAGTTTTTTAGAGAATTTCCGGACACGGGATAATTAATACCTTTGAAGGGATATATTTCAAATTAAGGCTATCAAAATTGCAAATACCAGATGATTATGAAGTTTAAGAATGTTTCCGGAGCGACGTTACTTTTTTTAATTACTGTTTCCTTATTGGGTTGTAGCGATAAGGACCATCGCGAACCTTTCGATTTTAGAATGGGTGCCGAGTCCTATGAAGTACGCGTGGGTATGAAAGCAAGCTTTTCAATAGTCAGTGGAAACGGAGATTACACTATACAGGTGGAAGATGATAACATCATCGAAGCAGGCCATCTTCAGAATGGAAATTTAACTTTTGGCTCCATAGACGTAACGGGTAAGGAAAAGGGAGAAACGACACTTTCTATCACCGATAAGGCGACGCAGCAGACGGTGAAAGTAAAAGTAAAGGTAACTGACTTCTATTTGCCCCTGGTTGTGTCGACCAGCAATCACCCGGCATTGGTGAGATATATGCGTATATTTTTAGTGAATAACGACAATAGAGATGCGTACTTCTTTCTCGAAGAAAACAATGTTTTAAATTTACAGCAGAAGGGAAGGTATGAAATCGTTACAGAAAGAAAAGGTGATGTCGTGACTCCTTATTTGTTATTGCGTTATGCTTCAGATAATGAAGGGAAATTTACGGATGCGGCTATTGTTCACACCGTTCATAAATTTGATCTGACAGGAAGCGATCAGGAAGTCTATAAGCTCCTAAGCTCGAAGTTTGGAGTGGATTGGGGGAAGCCTTCGGATATGCAAACAAAATCATCGCCTATTTCCTTGATTTATTTAAATCTCAAAGAGGTCGGAACTGAGTACGACGTTAAAACTTACGTCGGATACTCCAGTTGGCAGGACTACATTCCAGAGGGACATCTGGATTAACAGAATTGAGTACGACATTAGGACTTATATCGGATACGGCTAATGCAGCCGTTTAGCTTCTTCCAGATAAATGCTTCATCTAGTTGTGACTCCACATGATTTAGCGCCTGCTGGTAGATCTTAATTGCCTCTTCGATGTTTTTCGCCTTTTCGTATAGATATCCTTTGGTTGTCAAGAGTGCGAATCTATGTTTTTCGCCCATCATCGACTCTATAAGTCCAATTTCAGGAATTAAGGATGCAGGCTCTGTCAGGTAACTTTCGGCAATTAGGCGGTTCAACCTGATGAGTAGCGAATCAGGTTCCAGCGTTTCCAGATGTCTGTACAGGCTGCTGATCTTCTTCCAGTCTGTAATTCCGAAGTCAGTGCTCAGACAATGAATAGAGGCGATCAATGCCTCGAGGTAGAACTTAGAAGGGTTGTTAAGATCGGCTGCTCTATTCAAGTAGTAGATACCCTCTGCTATAAAAGAGCGATCCCACAAACTCCTGTTCTGTTCTTCAAGTGTCAGCCATTCCTGTGTTCCGGATAACCTAGCGGGAAACCTGGAAACATGGAAGAACATCAGGGCGAGCAAGGCATTCGTTTGAACACTATCCTCTGATCTCGATAGAAGTATCTTAGCCAGCCTGATAGCCTCATAACACAGATCCTTATTGATACCGGTAGCGCCTCGGGTAGCTTTATATCCCTCATTGAACATCAAGTAAAGGATGGAGTGAACCATTTGCAGCTGTGTCTCCGGTTGCTCTTTTCCCTGTCTTCCAAATACAACTCCGGTATTTCTCAAAACCCCTTTGCTTCTGGTCAGCGCTTTCTTAACTGCCTCATGTGACATAAGCAGAGCATTAGCAATTTCCGGTACACCAAAGCCGCAAAGGACATAGAGGGTAAGGATAATTTGGTTTCTTTGACTGAGTGCAGGATGGCAGCAAGACAGCAAGAGATGCAGCTGACTGTCGGAAATCTCCTTATCACTTAAGGAGATCACAGGCTCATATTCAGCTTCCGGAATTTTCAATGAGGTCAGCATAGGATCCGTGTATTGCAGTCTTGACTCGCGTTTCAGGATATTGATCAGCTTGTTCCGGGCCACTTTCATCAACCATGCCGAAGGGTTATCCGGAACGCCTGAAAATTGCCATTTGCTGATGGCCGTCTCAAAAGTGTCCTGCACGGCGTCCATCACACTCTCCAGTTTCGACAGGCCGTAAACACGAGTCAAAGAGGCAACCATCATTCCGGAATGCTCCCTGAAATAGTGAGCCGCCATTTGACTCGTGGCATTTGCTGTATGAATATCCTTATTCTTCAAGCTGCGTAATCTCTCTTATTTCTACCGTTCTCCGGTCGTATTCCAGATCGGGGCAAGTCTTCGCAATGCTGACGGCTTCTTCCAGCGTATTGGCTTTCAATATATAATACCCGCTGATACATTCCTTGCTTTCAATATAAGGGCCGTCCGTGACGATTTTCTCCTTTCCTTTGATGTAGGCACCTCCTGCATCAAGTGGATTTGCCTCTCTAAACTGATTCTTGTCCATCAGGCCGTTCACCCAACGGATGTGCTTCTCCACGCATTCCTGCATTTCCTCCACTGAGAAATCCCCATAGTTAGCATCCTCACGGATGAGCATCAAAAATTCTTTCATAACTTTTAAATTTAAACATTTATCATGTTGTTCTTACTATGACAATTGCTTAGTGACTTTGGGGACATACATTTTAATAAATATATCTTTGAGAGTATACAAAATCATAATTTATGGAACCTACACTGCTAAAGGCAGAAGTTGATATACTTCGTTCGCAAACAAAAGGATGCGCTGAACACGTTCATTTTAATAACGCAGGATCTGCTCTGCCGCCGGATGTTGTGGTTGACACGGTTATCAATTACTTAAGAGAAGAAGCGCTGCTTGGCGGATATGAGGCAGAGACCATGTATACCGATCAAATCAGCGATGTATATAGCAGCATCGCCAGGCTGATCAATGCAGATAAAGATGAAATTGCACTATTTGAGAACGCCAGCACTGCATGGGTGACCGCATTCAGAGGGTTATCCTTCGAAAGCGGAGATGAGATCATTACCAGTGAAATGGAATATGTAACCAACCTTATCGGCTTGGTTGATGCGCAAAAAGCCGATGGCGTTGTATTGAAGGTTATTCCAAATGATCAGCAGGGCAACTTTTCATTGTATGAATTAGAAAAAGCTATAACAGCTAAGACCAAACTTATTGCTGTGACGCATATTTCCTCTTCGGGCGGAAGTATCCTGCCGGTAGAAATGATAGGCGAAATTGCAGAAAGACATCACATACCTTATCTGGTTGATGCCTGCCAAAGCGCCGGACAATTGCCTTTAGATGTTAAAAGAATGAAGTGTGATATGCTTTCTGTCACCGGACGTAAATATCTGAGGGCTCCCCGGGGAACAGGATTTTTATTTGTGAAGCGGGCCAGTCAGGATAAATTGAAACCTATATTCTTAGACTCCTTTGCTGCTGCAAACGTTTCTTTTTCGGGCTACACCCTGAGGCAAGATGCCCGTCGATTTGAGCTTTATGAGAAAAATCGGGCCCTTGTACTTGGATTGGGAAAGGCAGCTGAGTATGCATATAATATTGGAATGGACCGAATCTGGCAGAGGATTGAGTATTTGTCTGCGTTGATGAGAAGAGAGCTTGCGAAGATTGATGGAGTAATTATACGTGACTCTGGTGATCAACTGAGTGGTCTTGTTACTTTTTCGATCAAAGACATGGAAAGTTCGGATCTAAAGTTAAAGCTAGGAGCCCTTGGGATCAATGTGTCTGTTGGCGCGTCGCAGGCTACTCCGATTTATATGGAGAAGAATGATCTTGCTACAGTAATTCGAGCATCTGTTCATTATTACAACACTGAGGAGGAAATAGGAATACTATGTCGGGAGCTTTCGGGCATTGTAAAACAGGAGGGTAGAGATTCAGTACCTCTATGATTGCAGCTATCATCCTTTCATGGCAGACTGTCGTTCATTATAGTCTCCATTTCCTTGTTCCTGGTGCGATCGCATTTTTCTTTTTTAACCGCAAGTGGAAACAAGTCTGGCTGATCCTGATTATGACCATGTTGGTCGATCTGGATCATCTATTGGCTACTCCGATTTTTGATCCGGGCAGGTGTAGTGTTGGTTTTCACCCTTTGCATTCGTATTATGCTATAGGTGTATATTTTGTGCTGCTATTTTTTCCTAAAACAAGAATAGTTGCTGTTGGGTTGCTTTTTCACATGTTTACTGACTGGCAAGATTGTATGTGGTAAGGTTGAAGGTAATTATAAAAGATTAGCGATATTTAACTTATGAACCTGATTATAAAAACCTGCCTCCTCACTACCTTTATTTGTTGCGCTGTTACCACATTTGCCCGAACGAGAAGTTCGCCAGTTGGCCTGAACGTTCGTGATTTTGGCGCGAGTGGTGACGGTAAAACACTTGACACCGAGTCGATCAATAGGGCGATCGACGCAGCTGCAAGATCCGGAGGTGGCACTGTCTATTTTCCGGCAGGCACGTATGCCACACATTCTATTCACCTCAAAAGCAATATCAGCCTGTACATCGATCAGGGTGCTACGATTCTGGCAGCAGATCCGGTTCCTAACGGCGCAGGTTACGATGCTGCGGAACCCAATGAGCATGACAAATTCCAGGATTTCGGTCATAGTCATTGGCAGAATAGTCTTATATGGGGCATTGGTCTGGAGAATGTATCTATTCTCGGTCCCGGAACTATTTATGGTAAAGGACTCACTAAGAACGTTCCGCGTCCCGGTCAAGGGAATAAAGCCATCGCATTGAAGCTATGCCGCAATGTTATCCTGAAAGACTTTACAATCCTTTACGGCGGCCATTTTGGAATCCTGGCGACGGGTGTGGACAACCTGACGATAGATAATCTGAAGATTGATACGAACCGTGACGGGATGGACATTGACTGCTGCCGGAACGTCCGTATTTCCAACTGTACGGTAAACTCGCCTTGGGACGATGGGATTTGCCTGAAAAGTTCTTATGCACTCGGTTTTGCGCGGGCGACTGAAAATGTATCGATAGCCAACTGCCAGGTAAGTGGCTTTGACCGGGGGACGCTCATTAACGGCACTTACCTGAAGAACGAAGCGGGTATGGTACCAGACCGGCAGGGTCCGACAGGACGAATTAAGTTTGGAACGGAAGCCAACGGAGGGTTTAAGAATATTACGATCACCAATTGTTTGTTCCAATATTGCCGGGGACTTGCGCTTGAAACGGTTGACGGCGGCTCACTGGAGGACGTATCCATCAGCAATATTGTGATGAAAGACCTGACCAACTCGCCTATTTTCCTGCGTTTGGGTGCGCGTATGCGCGGTCCGGCAGATATGCCGATAGGAAAGCTGCGCCGGGTAAGTATTTCGAACCTTGTCGCGTATAATGCGGATTCGCACTTTTCTTCTATCATTGCGGGAATACCTGGAAATGACATAGAAGACATTAAGTTGAACAATATCCGGATATACTACCGGCCCATAGATTCGCCACTGGTGCAGATCCAGTCAGCCGTGCCCGAATTTTCAAAAGATTACCCCGAGCCACAACGCTTTGGGGTTATGCCTTCGTATGGGTTCTTTATCCGCCATGTGCGAAACATTGAAATGAATAATGTGGAGATAAGTTACATGGGAGAGGAGACCAGGCCTGCTATGATGCTCGAAGACGTCAAGGGTATTACCCTCAACAACTTTAAAGCGCAGACTCCTGCTGGAAGACCAGTTGTCGTCCACCGCGGATCGAAAGACATCAGCATTTTCCCCCTCGGATCCATCCCTAAGAACAAGATTAGAAACGAAGTGCAGCCAGCTACAGTGCCTGATCCGGCTCCAAGGCGTGGGCAGAATTAAGCGAATAATTACCAAGATTATCTGATTTTTATGAAAGGTTTAATAAAACATGTAACAGCGTTTGTCCTGATCCTGGCAGTAAGTCCATCTGTGATGTCGCAGATTGGCCGGCGATTTCCTTCTGAACGGAAAGTAGTTAAAGATCCGGTGACAGGAACGATGCTCACTTTCCTCACCAGTACGCCAGCAGGGGATAACAAAATTTACCAGACTCATAATCAGTGGACTTCCGACGGCGAGTGGCTGATCTTCCGTTCAAACCGGGCGGGAGGAGAGGCTATGGCTGTTCATGAAAAAACGGGCGATATGGTTCAGGTGACCGAAGGTGGGTATACTGGGATGCTCAACATCGCCAGAAAATCGATGAAACTGTATTTCATGCGAAGTCAACCGGATCGTCCGAAAGGATCGCTTGAAATAGTGGAAGTTGATCTGGCCAGAGTCTTTACAGATAGCAAGTCAGGAAGGATGAAGGCTGCGTCAGTTTATCAGCGGGTATGTGGGGTTACTCCTGTTGAATTGGGTGCAGGAGGTGATATGGCGTTGGATGGCGAGGAAGAGTGGGTGTATTTCAGAGTTGGTCGCGAGGAAGCTGCCAGGCATCTTGCTGCCGGGACGAAAATAGAGCCGGCTTTTGGTCCACGGAAAATGGGTGCGGGGCCGTCGGGTATAGCGGCTATGAACGTTAAAACGGGCCAATCGAAGCATGTGATTTCTGTGCCTTTTCAAGTCGGGCATATTCAGACCAATCCATGGGTTGAGGGTGAAATCGTTTTTTGTTGGGAGACTGGAGGAAAGTCGCCGCAGCGGATGTGGATAGTAAATGCAGATGGTACAGGATTAAGGCCCCTATATCCCGAAGCTCCTACAGAATGGGTGACACACGAAGCTGTGATCACCAAAGACGAAGTTGCCTTTGCTATTATGGGGCACAGGAGGATACCGGGAACAGCGGGTCCGGCTCGTGCCGGCACACCGGTAGGAGGTGCAAATCCCGGGCAGGAAACAGACTGGGGGCCATCAGGTACGCGAGAGAAACCTACGGGTTTGGCAATAGTGAATATTAGAACGAAGGAGGTTCAAATTGCCGGACAAACAAAATCAGGAAGCGGGTTGTGGCATGTCAGCGGATCATCTGACGGGAGATTTGCTGTGGGGGATGATTTTGCCAGGGACCTCTATTTGATTGACCGAAATACGGGTGAGATGATAAAGCTTAGCGGTGGACATAAATCTACTGCGGCGGATCATGTTCATCCTACTTTTAGCCCTGATGGGACAAAGATACAAATACAGTCGGCTATGCTTTCGGAGGATAACAGGTCGATGAATATTTGTATTGTTCCGGTGCCAGAGGAGTGGCTTAGGAGGAGGTAAAAATGTCGAGACTGCTTGAATTCAGGGAAAAATTAAACTTAACTCAGGAAGAACTCTCGGAAAAGTCTGGAGTTTCAGTGAGAACCATCCAGCGTATTGAGGCAGGAAAAGAACCCAGGGGATATACGCTTAAGACATTGGGATTCGGTATTATTGAGGAGGTAAGGTTATGAGAACGGAGATTTACGGGACGCTCGACAGTAAACCGCAGCTCCGGCAAATACTATTTTAAGGTTGCTTCTTTGACTAAACCTGTTGTGGCTCTAACAACATTAAGGCTTGTTGAAAAAGGATTGCTTGATTTAGATGAACCCTTATATAAGTTCAAAACTTCGTGTGAAATCTTACAAACGATAGATCTGGATTGCACTGGAATATGTACTTTAGTGATCAACCTTCGTGCATATTTTAACAGTATGTACTGGCACTAACCGACCATTAATGAAGAAGCTTCTCTTAATTTGTATTCTGCTGCTATCCGTCTTTGTTCCCAAATCACAGGGAAAAGAATTCTATAAGCCGCTCGATGCAACTGATCCAATAATTTTCGGCGGAGAATATATAATTTACAAAGGTCAGAAGATTTTGCTTGGTCCTCATGCTTTCTTTATCGACGGTCAATTAACTCCGGAGCAAACGGCCAAATATCCGTTTGTTTATAATTCTATCAATGAAGCGGCTAAACATTTAACTGATGGAACGGAGATGTCGCCGATGACTCTTTATATAGCGCCCCATGTTTATTGGATTGACAATCCGGATGACCCATCTGAACGTGTGGGAAAGGACGGAGAACCACCGTATGGAATAATTATCAAATGCGAGTGGCTGAGATTTTACGGTCTTTCGGAAAAAGCTGAAAATGTTGTGCTGGCAGCCAACCGGGGTCAAACCATAGGTGCGAAGGGTAACTTCACCCTTTTCAAGTTTATAGGTCAGGGAACGAGTTCCGAAAACATTACGTTCGGTAACTATTGCAATATCGACCTTGAATTTCCTCTGAAACCCGAATTTAACAGGAAGAAAAGAGCGTCGGCTATTGTTCAGGCTCAGCTCATACACTGTAATGGTGATAAGATTGTTGCGCGTAATACGCACTTCGTCAGCAGACTCAACCTCTGTCCGTTTGTCGGCGGAAAAAGGATCCTTTTCGACAGATGTCATTTTGAATCTACAGATGATGCTCTTAGTGGAACCGGTGTTTACCTGAACTGTACGTTTGACTTTTACAGCTCCATGCCATTTTACAGGACGACTGGTACGGGTGCCGTATTCCTTAACTCCGATATCACATCTTATACCGTAGGCGAACAGTATTTTACCAAGGCCGATAATGGTCAGTTGGCACTCATTGACACTCGTGTCGTTTCGAAGACTTTATCCTATCTCGGCTGGCAGGATGTCTCTCTACTCGAAATGCGTAATTACCAGTACAATGTTTCGCTAAATAACAGCCCCGTGTTTGTGAGTAAAAAGTATCCTTCATTTACAGTCGACCTTGCAAACAAGCCTCTCTTGGATGCGTATCGTTTTGAACATGAAGGTAAGCTGTTTTACAATACCTATAATCTTTTGCGTGGCGATGATGACTGGGATCCGATGAACATGAAAGAGCTCGCTCTGAAGGCCGAGAAAGGGCATAAGGGAAAATATACGCAGATACCTACCCAGCTATTGATTTCACCCGCGAAAGTCGAAGCGGAAACTGGCAAGGATACGTTGATGCTGACGGCCACGGTAAACAGGTTTGGGAATTTCAAAGTTACCGGACAAACAGTAAAATGGACGGTTGCCAAAGACGATGGATCTTTGCTGAAATTGATGCCAAATGAGGACGGTTCCGTTTGTACTCTAATTCCTACTAATGGTACGGATGAAACCAAACGGGTGATTTTAACTGCACAAACTGCTTCTGGTTTGGTAGCTGCGAGCATCATACAGGTTGCACCTTCAAAGCTGGATCCACCGAAATTTATTTCATCTCTCAAACTCAAGTTAGACGATAAAGGAATTCTTTCCACAGAGTATCATACTGATTCAAGATATGATGACCAGTCGCTTGTAACATGGTACCGATGCACTGACACTAAAGGCAATAATCCTGTTGAAGTTGCGGTATCGCGGTTTAACAAACCTTTGATTGAATATGTACTTACAGCAGGGGATATAGGTTACTATATTATGGCTTCTGTAGCACCCAAGCACCAGCGGTCTGACGCGGGTGAAGCTGTTAAGGTGGTGACAAAGAAAGCTATCTTGAGCAAGGATATAAAAACTGATGCTAAAATACTTGACACCGACTTTAGAAATATGTCCACTAAAGACCAGCCTTTGGTTAAGCCTGGTTTCTGGACGTTGAACAGGTTTCAATCGGATAATACCGACAAAACGAGAAGCGATAAAGATGCCTGGTATTATGGCGAGGGTAGCGGGGGATCTGCAGGTTACACCGGTCTTTTACAGAACCAGTTTGCCAGACTTTATTATACGCCTGTTGGCGAGGGCTTTGGTGATATGAAAATGAGCCTCACTGTCGTACCTTTTAAAACTGCCGGACAGGGTTTTAGTGTTGCTCCCTTGTACATGGATTTTCTAATCAAATTTGATGCAAAAACCCTGACAGGATATGGTTTGCGGTTTATCAGAACCACCAAATACCATGACGCTGTTGATTGTTATTTTGTCAAATACGAGAATGCGAAAGTGAGCCGCATCAGTGAACCTGTGTCTACATCAGCTTTCAGGCCTGTGTGCGATATCACCCTTAAGGTGAAAGGAAATAAGCTTGTTGCGCATGCCAAGACTCAAGAGGGTCATCCTAGGTCGTCGGATGGGAATGTGGTTGCTGAGGTGAATATTGATGCAGACTTAACCGCTGATACCTTTGGAGGTTTTGGAATAGAATATGCCGGCGGGGCCACTGTGCTCATTAAAAATATAAAGATAAAATGGGAGTGATGGAAATTTAAGCGCTATCGAATTAGCCGATTTAAAACTGGCTTAACATTGAATGGGTAGCTTTGTCGATTGATGGGGCATTTATCGGATCAGAATATTCTTTTGCTTATGCAACGTGATGATCACGGTGCTTTCGATATTCTGTTTGATCGCTATTGGCAGCGGTTATTCCTTTCGGCACGCTCGCGATTGAACGACAGCGATACCGCTAAGGACATTGTCCAGGAAATATTCATAAAGATATGGCAAAGGCGTGCAGAGCTTAATATTACCGGATCGCTGGAGAATTATTTGCAAGGTGCTGTCCGTTTGAGTGTAATCAATCACTTCAATTCTGCAAAAGCCAACCAGACTCAATTGGACAATGCCCTGCAACGCATCAATGTCCTGGAGGAATCTATCGAATCACTTACCGACTATCTGGAATTAGAGAAAACCTTACAACAGGCAGTGGAGGTGATGCCTGAAATGCTGAGGAAGGTTTACCAACTCCGGAGCGAAAACCTCTCCATAAGAGCAATAGCGGGCGAACTGGGGCTAGCAGATCAGACTGTAAAAAATTACATTACCGAAGTTTCCCGCCGCTTACGCATCATCATCGCGAGCAAATATCCAGAAAAACACCTCACTTATATGGCTTTAATCATTGCCATGTTTCACGATTAATTAACGCAAAGGTAACGTTAAATCTAAGTACCTCAGGGCCATTTCAGCCACTTATTACTGAAAACATGGCTAATGGATATACATAAATTCAGAAAAATTCTGGGGCGGTACAGTAGGGGCGAGGCTAACGAAACCGAAACTGCTCTGGTGGAAGCATGGTACAGGTCGTATTCTACAACCGAGTCCTTAATTGGTGATGACGATTTAGAAGCGATGCGCAAAAGAATGCGGCGTAACATTAAGGATGCTACTATGAAACGGTCGTTTATGCGTCATTACGGTTTGCGGATAGCGGCCGGTCTGGCCATATTTCTTAGTGCCGCATTATTGATCCACTCGTTCACCAGTAATCACGCTCACGAAGAGTACTCCGTCATTTCCACGGGCATGAAAGGTTTGAAAAGGCTTACTCTTGAGGATGGTTCAACGGTATGGCTTAATGCTGCCAGTCGGCTGAAAGCTCCTGTAGCATTCAAAGGTAATACCCGGGAAGTCTTCCTGCAGGAGGGTGAAGCTTTCTTTGATGTAAAAAAGGATACCGAGCGCCCTTTTATTGTGCATACTACTCCTTTAGATGTGCGAGTATTCGGCACATCATTTAATGTAAAGGCATATAGAAAGCTAAGGCAGATAAGTGTGTATGTGGCCACTGGAAAAGTGGGTGTTACCGCAAATCAGAAGACGTTAGGCATGTTGACTCCGGGGCGACGGCTAGACTATGCCACCGATAACGGTGTATCTGAGATTAAAACTATCGACAATGATAGGTATCAAAGCTGGAAGTTAGGTTACACCTATCTTGATCAGGCAGACTTCGAAGAGCTCTCCATGACGGTGAAAAACATTTACGGGCTGTCGATCAAACCTGGTAATGCTGCAGTTGAAAACTATCGATTTAGCCTTCGCTTGCTCCATAATCTTCCGCCAGCAGAAATCCTGGAGCTGATAAGTCAGCTGCACCATACAAAAATCAGAAGGGAGGGTAATGATATAATTTTCTATTAAAATAAGCGGCCCTGTGTTTAGAGCCGCTTATCATCTTGCCGACCAGGGGCCTAACCCGGTCATGCATGCCTTGTAAATTTCACAATCACGTAAGCAAATCAATAATATGAATTATTTCACACTCAGGTGTAAGCAATTTATGCGTATTACTATCATAACATTCAGTATTCTTTTAAACCTTTGCCTGTTGTCTGTCAACGCAGCTAATGCTAACGCACAGGGGCTGGATCAACGGGTTGATATAACCTTTGAACGCGAGAACTTAAGCAATGCGTTAAAAAAACTTGAACAAAAAACTGGTCTCATTTTCGCATACGACTCCGATTATCTGGGGCTGAAAAGCAAGATCGTTCAGCAGACTAAATTCAACAGCCAGCCGGTTAGAGTGGTATTGGCAACTCTCTTAAATGGGACAAATATTATTTTCAGGGAGTCTTCGGGGAATATTTTACTTACCAGAAAACTGCAACAAGGTAAGGTACATGGAAAGGTAACCGATGAAGGAGGAGATCCGCTACCTGGCGCCACCATCAAGGTGGTTGGAACTACATTCGGTGCGGTTGCCGATGTAAACGGAAATTATTCGCTTGATATTCCCGAAGGTACTTATGCCATTCAGGTAACATTTGTGGGTTTCAAAGCACTCGAGTTCAAAAATATCACAGTTTCTGGCGGAACGCCGTATCAGCTTGATGTAAGCTTTGCCGGCAGTAATATGCTTAATCAGGTAACAGTGAGTTACGGAAAGCAGCGCAGTCGCGAAGTTACTGGTTCGATTGCAGAGGTTGACATGCGGGAGTTGCAGGATATGCCGGTGATGCAGTTCGGGCAGCAGTTGCAAGGTAAGGTAGCAGGTGTAAACGTGGCGCAAACAAGTGGTCAGCCGGGTCGCGGAATTGCGTTCCGGATCCGTGGTGCTGCGTCATTGGCTACTGATTATCAGCCGCTGTTTGTAATAGACGGTCTGCCAATCACGGGAAGTATTAACAATATAAATCCTGACGAAATTGAAACGCTCACCGTTCTTAAGGATGCATCCGCCACGGCTTTATACGGATCACGTGCTGCAAACGGTGTAATCTTGATTACCACCAGGCATGCAAAACCCGGGGACCCGAAAATAGAGTTTAGCGCAAATTATGGTATGCAGAAAATTCCCACAGGCAGTATTCCTAAAGTGATGAACGCTGAACAATTTGCGCAATTTATGAATGAAAAGTTCACTGATGCGAAACGTTATGAATCACCGAATGCGGTTGTGCCTGAAATTTATCAGAATCCTTCTCAATATGGTGAGGGAACAAACTGGTTTGATCTGACTACCAGAACTGCACCTGTTCAACGTTATAACCTGAACGTGCTTTCTGCACGTGAAAAATCTTCGTCTGCAGTAATCTTTGGCTATGAGGCTCAGGAAGGCGTACTCATCAACTCTGGTACGAAACTATTATCCCTGCGTATCAATAATGATGTGAACCTGGGCAGCCGCAATAAATTGAAGGTTGGTTTTAATCTTGCGCCAAGCTACCGTATGGATCATAACAACAGATTAAATACGGACGGAGTGAATGGTTTTTACCAACGTATTTTTGAGGCTAGCCCGATCAGTCAGCCTTATAACGCTGATGGCAGCTATGTTGTGGGTGCATTTTCACCGGGAATGAGCACGTATGTTAACCCACTTGCGCTTCTAAAGGAAACGCAGGATGACTATCAAACGACACGTATCCTGGCCAACGGCTATCTGAATTATGAATTGATGCCGGGCCTCGTTCTAAAAACGAATCTGGGTGTTGATAAGGGCGCCGAGACAAGGAATCAATTTTCTCCTTCGATCGCGCTGTCGACTTCTGCTGCAGCTCCTGTACAATCTACGGGGCTTAGTTCATCGGTAGACAACTTCTCCTATACTGGAGAAGCTTACCTCAATTATTCGAAGTCGTTCCTTGAGGATCATCATATAGAAGCACTTGGGGGATATTCAGCTCAGCGGTTCGAGCAGAAAAGCAACTCGGTCAGTGGCACCGGATTTCCAAGTGATGATATTCCTTACTTAAGCGCAGCATCCATTATTTCGGCAGGTACAAGTAACACTACACAATATTCTATGCTGTCGGCAATCGGCCGCTTGAATTATAACTATAAGGGCAGGTACTTGTTGCAGGCGGCTATACGTCAGGATGGCTCGTCGCGATTCGGAGCGGATCGGAAATTTGGTTACTTTCCTTCAGTTTCAGCCGGTTGGATCCTAAGCGACGAGCCTTTCATGGAAAGATTTGGCAAGGTCGATCTGCTTAAGATCAGAGCTAGTTACGGTGTTACCGGAAATAACAGCTTCGGGAACTTTACTGCCATACCAACATTGTCGAAATATAACTATTTGCTGAATGGAGCTTTGATACAAGGGCAGACCATCGGTACACTTGGTAATGCTGAACTGGCATGGGAAAAGAACAAACAGCTGGATCTTGGCTTAGAGGTGGCTTTGTTTAACAGCCGGGTATCACTGACTTACGATTACTACCGTAAAATATCCGACGGCCTGATTCAGGCACGCCCTGTACCGAGAGCTTCCGGCTTTGTGAATATCCAGTACAATATCGGTGAGCTGGAGTTTTGGGGACATGAGATAACGTTGAACACAATTAATACTACAGGCAACCTAAAGTGGAATACCAATTTCAATATTGCTTTCGAGCGGAATGAGATTAAAAAGCTGGTAGATCCGGGATACTTGCGCAGAAATAATACCGTAACATCAGATTACTACCGCCACCAGGTAGGTCATAGTCTGGGTGAGTTTTACGGATTCATAAATCTTGGGTTGTATAAAGATGCCGAAGACTTGGCCAATTCGGCAAAATATAAGAGTACGGGACTATCTGACAACGGATCTTCAGATATTGGTACGTTGAAAATGAAGGACCTGAACAATGACGGAATTATTGATGACGTGAATGACCGTACCTTTATAGGTGATCCTACGCCAACGTTCAGCTTCGGTCTCTCTAACAGTTTTACGTACAAGAACTTCGATCTGAATATAATTATGGCAGGTCAGGTTGGCGGCAAAATACTAACTCCAGGAAAATGGGCTTACTTAACCAACCTGGATGGTTCGAGGGTACCCCTTGCTGCCGCCGCTAACCGCTGGCGCTCTGAGGAGAACCCTGGCTCAGGTGTATATCCGCGAACCAAAACCGGAACTACAGCAATCGGAAGATCTGTGAACACGCAATGGGTGGAGGATGGTTCTTACCTTACTGCCAAGAATATTGCGTTGGGATATAATGTAAACTTGAAAAAGCCGCTGTTACTTAGAAATTTAAGAATCTATGCTTCAGTACAGCAAGCCTTCGTCATTACCGGTTACAGCGGCGCAAATCCGGAGATTGGTATTTCCGGATCTGATGCTCTGAATGGAATCGGGGTAGATGAGAACGCTTACCCAATTCCCCGGACATTTTCTTTTGGTATAAATGCAACCTTAAAATAATCATCTTCAGAAATTACCATGAAAAAGAACTATATAATACTTATGCTGCTTGCCTTGCTTGCATCATCTTGTAATAAGAGTTTTATTGACCTCGTTCCGGAGGACTCGCTTTCTCCGGAAACGTTCTTCCAGACCGACGATCAGTTGCAGCAGGCTGTTGCGGCGGCGTATGTTCCGCTGCGTGATATGCTGGTTAACGACTACCATACTTCCGAGATGCGTTCTGATAACACGCATTATATACCTAATCCGGTAAACAGGGGCACGGCTACCGTTTACCGGGAAAATGTGTCTGACTGGAACAATGATGCGAACAACGATTATGTTAATGCGGTTTATTATCATTGCTACACGGGTATTTCTAGAGCGAACATCGTTATCGGCCGAATCCCTGGGGCCGCTAAGGCAACGGAAGCAGGCAAAGCTAGTGCCGACGGGCAGGCGAAGTTTCTGCGCGCCTGGAACTACTTTAAACTTGTTCGCTTGTTCGGCGGAGTGCCGCTGTATTTAACTGAAGTTACCAAAGCGGAAGAAGCTTTCAAAGATCGCTCGACCGAAGAGGAGGTTTATAATCAGATAATATCTGACGCAACGGATGCGGTGAACCAACTGTTGCCGCCTGCAAAGTTTCCGCAAACCGGAGAGGCTACCAAAGGCGCGGCTACGGTGCTCTTGGCTGATATATATATGACATTGAAGAGATATGCTGAAGCAGAGGCTTTGCTAAATACTCTTCCTGCCATGGGATACGGACTTCATGAGGATTACACCGATGCCTTTCTGCCGGCTAACAAAAACTCTAAGGAGTCGTTGTTTGAGGTGCAATACCAGGAAGGTACTGCCGCCGGAAGTCAGCCGAACACGTTTATCTTTCAGTTTATGCCTAAAACGGCTAGTACGGCTCTTATAACGGGACCTCAATTTCCCACTAATACCAGTAGTTCAGGCTGGAATATCCCATCATTTGATCTGCTGGCCAGCTATGAGCCGGATGATGAGCGCTTAGATGCCTCGATCGGAATTGCTGAGGGTACCAATAACTCTAGTTTAGTGATGACGATATCGCGTGTAGCAAGTCCTTTGAATTATAGTACTCCGGCAGCAAAAGCGAGTACACCCTTTATTAAAAAGTATGTTCACGGTCCCTATATAGCAGCGAACAATGCGAATGATAACTGGCCGATATACCGGTATTCTGAAGCGCTGCTGCTATTGGCTGAAGCTCAGAACGAGCAAGGGAAGTCGCCATTAGTAGCCCTCAATCAGGTGCGCAGGCGGGCGGGCTTGCTGGACGTTAATGAAACTGATCAGGCGAAACTAAGGGATATCATACTGCACGAGCGGCGTGTGGAGTTGGCCTTCGAAAATAAGAGGTTCCATGACCTGCAGCGGAGTAGCAAGGGACTGGAGATCATGAGAGCTTACGGAGCGGATGCCAAAGCTACCTACAGCCACCTGGAGAATAATGCGTTCGATATTCAGCCACATAAATTCATATTTCCTATTCCACTGCCTGAAAGGAATCTGAACCCGGGTATGGAGCAGAATCCAGGTTATGCGTTCTAAATGAACCGAATTCAATGTATGACATACACAAATGACAGATACAACATGTTCTTAAAAACTATAATTAGACCTACCGTTAGTAAGGCACTTTGTGCCTTTGTGAGCACACAGCTTCTGTTTAGCATAAGTGCAACACCTGCCAAGGCTCAGCAGGCAACTGCTGACTCCGTGGACTTTTCCATTGCGATTATCCCGGATACGCAGTATTATACATCGGAGAAACACGGCGGCAAAAATGAGATGTTTAAATCTCAAACGGATTGGATCGTTAAAAATGCGGCAAAAGAGAAGATCGCTTATGTGATACATCTTGGCGATATTACGGACGACGGGGAGAAGTTTCCGAAGCAATGGGAAAATGCTGCCGAAGCCATGTACGTATTGGATAAGCCACAGCCTGGGTATCCGCATGGTATACCTCATGGTCTGGCTGTAGGTAATCATGATCAAACCAAAAGCCAGTACCCATTATCGGGCAAGACGGACCAGTATAATAAATACTTTGGCGTAGAGCGTTTTAAGAACAAGCCCTGGTATGGGGGCTATTACGGGACAAATAACGATAGCCACTACGACCTGTTTACTGCCGGAGGAGTCGATTTCATAAGTATCTATTTTGAGTACGACTCATTCGATGAGGATATAGAGAACTTAAACGACTGGGCAAGCATGCTGCTGGAAAAATATAAGGACAGACAAGCAATTCTGGTAAGTCACTCCATGTTGCATTTTAACAGAACCGCGGGAACCAACGAAAAGGCTTTTCCTAAATTTAGCAAGCAGGGGCAGAGGATATTTGATCGGATCAAGAGGTACCCAAATGTTGTTATGACACTTTCGGGCCATGTAGGCGATCATGGAGAGGGGTATCGCATGGATGGATATGCCGGAAACATCATTAAGTCGTTCCTTTCAGATTACCAGAGCAGGCCTGAAGGCGGACATGGCCTGATGCGGCTAATGAAATTTTCGCGTGCGAAAGATCTGATCAGTGTCCGTACATTTTCGCCCTATACAGGCGAAGTAGAAAAAGATGGTGATAGTGAGTTTACCACGCCCTGGCGCCATCATACCAATGTTGCCAGATACCTGGATTTCGATAACGACCAAACTACTGAGCTGATGTCTTTCCTGAATGGAACATGGAAGATTAGTAATCAAACAGGTGTAGATTTCGGTAAAGAGGGCGACATTGCAGTGCCTGCAGATTACAATGGCGATGGCAAGGTTGAGCTTGCGGTTTTCAGACCATCTGAGGGAATGTTTTATATGGAGGAAGGAAAGTCTGTTAAGCTGGGGCAACAGGATGATATTCCTGTTCCGGCCGATTATGACGGTGATGGTTTTGCTGACCCGGCAGTTTATCGCCCTTCTAATATGACCTGGTATTTTAACGGACTTGATAGTTTGAAGTTCGGTGCTAAAGATGCAATTCCTGTTCCGGGAGATTATGATGGTGACGGTATTACTGATATGGGGTTTTTCAACGTGAAGAATTCTTTGTGGCAAATTGCTGCCATTGGAAATATACCAGTTCAGCTACCACATGTTCCGGGTGATATTCCTGTTCCGGGTGATTATAATGGCGACGGTAAGACCGAAATGGCCGTGTTCCGCCCATCTACAGGAGAGTGGATCATAGACAAGTTTAAGGCTCCCATACAGTTTGGTAAAAAAGGAGATATTCCCGTTCCAGGAAACTACTCAAAAGATGGTAAGACTCATCTGGCGGTACTTAGGGGTGGAAAGATATACTTGCAAAATAATCAACCGCTTAATACAGGTGAAGTCGATTCTTCGGCTTTGATTAATTTGCCGTTTCATATTCGAAGTTTTTTTAAATAGAGTACCTTGCTGCTCTAGACTATCGTTTATGGTTTAAGGCAGCTTTGTTTTTGAACTTTTCGACAGCAAAGTATGTCCGTTATCATCAATTCGAACAAAATGAAAAATATTCTCCGTTATCTAACACTTTTCAGCTGTGCTCTGGCTTATCTTTTAACTGCTCACAGTGCCTTTGGCCAGGCAAAGCTCAGCAACCTTAAGATCAAAAGCAATAAAGAACTACAAGCGTTTTTCCGTTTTACGCCAGTCAAAGTACCCTTAATCAGCGGGCACCGCGGAGGAATCGTACCGGAGTATCCGGAAAATTCCATTGCTGCTTTTGAGCACACACTTAGCTATACCCCGGCCTTCTTCGAGATAGATCCACGACTGACCAAAGACAGTGTGATTATACTCATGCACGATGCCACTCTGGATCGGACTACCAATGGGTCCGGAAAGGTATCTGACTACACATGGGAGCAATTGAGAAAGCTCCGCTTGAAAGACGTAAATGGAAAGGTAACGGATTATCCTATCCCTTCGTTGAAAGAAGCTCTGTTATGGGCTAGAGGGAAGACGATTCTAAACTTTGACAAAAAGGATGTACCATTGGAAATGACCGGCCGCATTATCGGCAAACTTAGGGTAGAAGATCAGGTGATGGTGACAGTTCACAATGCTAAGGATGCGCTGTTTTACCACAAAATGAATTCTAAGATTATGTTTTCCGCTTTTATATTGACGGAGGAGGCAATGCATGAATATGAAAAAGCTGGAATTCCCTGGTCGAATATTATGGCTTATATCGGTCCTAAAATAAAACCGGAGAACAAAGCACTGATCGGCAAGCTGCATACCCTGGGAGTGAGGTGTATGATTTCTTCTGCAAGTACTTATGATAAGCTTACAGATCCTGAAAAGCGTAGCGCGGCTTATAAAGAAATCATTCAATCTGGTGCCGATGTAATTGAATCAGATCTACCTATAGAAGCAGCCCAGGCCATTCAAACGTTATCTAATTAAATACGCTATTTCTAAAATGTATAATAATGAAATCTTTAATTATTGTAACCATTTCTTTATTATTTTGCCTTACTGGCTTTTCTCAAGAAAAGAATAAAGAAATTAAAGTGGCAAGTTTCAATATACGCCTTGACACGCCAAAAGACAGCTTAAACGCCTGGCCGCTTCGAAAGGAGAATGTGAAAGCTTTGATTCAGTATCATGGGTTTGAGATTATCGGTATTCAGGAAGCTTTTCACCATCAGTTACTCGGTCTGACAGAGATACATGGCTTCGCTTATTTCGGAGCGGGACGTGATGATGGTAAAACAGCAGGGGAACATTCGGCAATATTATATAAGAAGGATCGCTTCGACATCGTTAAATCCGGAAATTTTTGGTTGAGTGAAACTCCAGATGTTCCTGCTAAAGGTTGGGATGCGACTTGCTGCAATAGGATTTGTTCTTGGGCTGAGTTTAAGGACAAGCAGAGCGGAAAGAACTTCTACGTTTTCAATGCACATTTTGATCATCAGGGTGTAGTAGCGCGAAGGGAGTCTGGCAAGTTAATAGTGGAAAAAATTAAAGCGATTGCTAAAGACGCGCCTGTGATTTGCATGGGCGATTTTAACTCAACTCCTGAAACGGAGCAAATCAAAGCTATTTCTTCTTTGTTGAACGACACATATGTAGTATCAAAGCAACCGCCTTATGGTCCTGTTGGAACATCGAATGGCTTCGTATTTACTGCGCCGATGAAGCACCGCATTGACTACGTCTTTGTGAGTAAACATTTTGAGGTTTCGAAATATGGAGTGCTTACGGATGCTAAAGATCAGCGCTATCCTTCTGATCACCTTCCCGTGGTTGCAAATATCAGTTTGAAGTAGGAGTGTTTGGTTTAGGTGAATCTTAAGGTTCGCTTTTTATAAGATCATAACATAGAAAGTGCTGTGTCATAAGGACTCCGGAATGAGAGAACTTCCAGAGTCCTTATGATACAGTACTTTTGGTTTCACTTAGGCTGCTTCAACAGCGATACTCTCAATAGCTTTCTCGAGTGCGTGTTGCTTCAGACCGGGTATATTAACACCCTCAGCCCGGAAGACTGTAATATCGGTCATACCCATGAAACTTAATACAGCTTTAAGATATGGCACCACAAAATCGTACGGTTGATACGGACCTTCTGAATAAACGCCTCCCGCTGACATGGCGATATACACTTTTTTGTCTTTGACTAAGCCTTCGGCACCGTGTTCACCATAGCGGAATGTTATTCCTGCTCGGGCAATATGGTCGATCCATGCTTTAAGTGCGGAATGGATGCTGAAGTTGTAAAGCGGCGCCCCTATGATAATGATATCGGCTTCAAAGAGCTGGCTGATAGCTTGATCAGAGTAGAGGATAGCCTCTTGGTCTGCGACTGTCCTATCTTCTATGGGTGTGAAAAAAGACTGTAGGTGGGGGGCATCGAGGTGGGGGAAGTTTTCCTCGATCAGGTTCACCTCGTTTACTTTGCTGTCAGGATACTTTTCCTGTAACTGTGCCACGATAGCTCTGCCCAATTTAATGCTGAAAGAGTCTTTCTTTCGCGGGCTGGATATCAAATGAAGAATGGTTTTCATATTCTGTTTGTTAAGATTATACTTCAGCAAAGCTATTCGGTTCCACTATTAAAAAGATAGAACTATCCCAAAGGATAGTGGTATCCTTGAGGATAGTTCATAGTTTTGTCATATGGAAACTATTGCACAAGAGCCGCTTATAACAAGAGAAGAATGCACCGTCAGCGTTGGTCACATTCGGGATGCCTTATATGTGTTGAACGGAAAATGGAAATTGCCTTTAATTTTCTCACTGACTGAGTCGCCTAAACGTTTCGGTGAGCTCCAGCGGGTGCTGGAGGGTATAACTCCTAAAGTTCTGGTCAAGGAACTCAAGGACTTGGAGCTGAATGGATTTGTGTTGCGCAAGGTATATCCAACGACTCCTGTAACCGTGATCTATGAAGTTACTCCGTATGCCGACACCCTGCGAAGTGTGTTGAACGAGCTTAAAGAATGGGGCTTTCAGCACCGGGAAAAGATCAAGGCAGATATGCGTAGGGGAGGCAAAGTGGCTGACAAAAAATGATACGACCCAGGTCCGCGTAAAGTAATAATTTTCTATTAATGCTTTTTTGCGTTTTGGAAGCGGTATTTTGTTTATGGTCTGTCAGATAATAAAGTAAGTAGATGAAGCAGGAGTAGCCAAAAACGACATATACTGTGAGATATTACATAATTTATCTGAGAAAAAGAAGTACAATTGTATAGTCGTTAATGTCTAAATCATGAAAAGGCTTCGTTCTATTGCGTTTTTTCTTTTCTTCTCAATCATTGCAAGTTGCAAAAACGATGATGAGTCTACACTCAATAAAAAGATTGATTTTGATAAGGAATCAATCAAAATAATGGATACGATCCGCCCAAATTTGCTAGGCTTATGGAAGGCGACAGAAATAAAAGTACGTCCGTCTTCGGCTCAAACTAATGAAATAGGTATAGTCAAGGATACTATTTTAACTGATACATTGGAACTTCGGATAAATTCTATAGATAATTCTGACCAAAGTGCAGCTCGAAACGAAGTAAGCGGAGTTTTAAGTTTTCGGAGCAAAAATTACCCTGTTGGCTTTACCATGCATGCTGCGCCGGAAAGGATTGTTAAAAAGGTTGGATCGCCCGTAATTGGGCTGTTGGAATATCGGTTTCCTGTTGGTAGTCATTTAACTGAACCAGAGGAATCGTACCTTAACAACCTTTTAATGAACGATAACTATTACATGGAGGTGAGTGATGATCGGCAAAAGATGATTTGGAAGGGGCTTAATCGGGCCGTGGAAAGTATCAAGTTTGTAAGGCAGTAAATAGCTGGTTATGCCATATCTATCTCAAGTATCCTTACCAGCCCCCAATGATGGCACTTATCTGGAGCATATTCCAAGCCTGAACAATGGCTTGCATCTCAAGCTAAAGCATAATGTAACATTCTTTGTTGGCGAAAATGGGTCAGGGAAGTCTACTTTGCTCGAAGGTATTGCGGAGCAATGCGGTTTCAGCCTTAGAGGAGGTAACCGCAATCACAACTTGAATACCGGCTATCGTTTTGAAGGATATGGTTCAGCGCTGGCCCCATATCTGAAATTGTCCTGGAGCCCCCGCAAGGTCAATGACGGCTTTTTTATGAGAGCAGAAAGCTTTTTTAATTTTGCTTCTTATATTGATGAGCTGGCAAGTGAGGATCCCCGTATCCTCAAAGCGTATGGGGGGAGGTCACTGCATGAACAGTCGCATGGTGAATCATTCTTATCTTTGTTTAATAATCAATTTGAATCTGGCATCTATATACTCGACGAACCAGAGGCTGCATTATCTCCGGCAAGGATATTGGCCTTTATGTCAGTAATCCACCAGCTCGACATAAGTGGAAGGGCTCAATTCATAATAGCTACTCATTCCCCAATTCTCATTTGCTACCCTAATGCCTCCATTTATCAATTTGATGAGAATGGAGTATATGAAACCTGCTATGAAGATACCGAGCATTTTTATCTCACCAAATCGTTTCTGGATAATCCCGGATTATATCTTCGGCATTTGATGGAAGGCTAAAGCTAAACTAACGCCCCACAAAAAATGAAGTATCCAATAGATTTACATAAATAAGAAAAAAGGAGCACTTCAGTCAATAGAATCTCTAAATGAAGTTCCGCACGATCAATTGCAATGGTGGATAGAGAACAGCCGCCATTATGAGCTTGAGGAAGGTGAGTTTTTAGTTAAGCAAGGAACTCCAACAATTGGAACGCATGTCATAATTACTGGGAGAATACAATTGTATATAGCCCAAAAGGCAGGCATACAATACCTCTCACTTTTAGGATCTGGAGATGTTACTGGCTACCTTCCGTTTTCGAGGGCGACCGTAAACATACTAGATGGCAAAGCACTGGAAACTACGCAACTCATGACGTTTCCGGTTGAGAAAATGAATGAGCTGATTCATACGCGATTTGAGCTTACTCAGGCGTTGGTTCATATTATGTCCACAAGGGTAAGGGACTCTACGATATTGCAGCAACAGAATGAAAAGATGATGGCTTTGGGTAAGCTATCTGCAGGCCTGGCGCATGAGCTGAATAATCCGGCAGCCGCTATTGTAAGGGGGGCGGCATCATTGTCTAAACACCTTAAATTAACGCCAGCGAAGTTTAAAGAAATAAGTTCAATGAGGATGAGTGAGGACATCGTTGAAAAGGCGAATTCAAAGATGTTTGAAGTGCTGGCAAGAGAGGAGAAAACAGTATTTACTATGATGCAGCGTGCTAACTTAGAAAGTGATTTCATTGATTGCCTCGAAAGTCACGGTGTGCTAAACAGCCAGGAAATTTCGGAGAGCTTTGTAGAGTACGGTTTCACTTGTGACGATATGGAAGAACTATCAGCGATAGTTCCTCCACAGTATTTATCGCCTGTACTCAACTGGATCAACGATAATCTTGTTACTGAGCGAATGGTAAACGATATTCAGGAAGCAAGCCAAAGAATTGAAAAGCTCGTCGGTGCGATAAAGAAATTTACACATATGGACCGCGGCAGGGATAGGGAATATGCTGATATACATAGTGGAATCCAAAATACGCTTACTATGCTTGCTTACAAGTTTACCAAAGGGAATGTGGAATTGGTAGAAGATTATGATACCTCCTTACCGAAGATCAGAGTTTTCGTTGGAGAAATGAACCAGGTGTGGACTAATATCATTGACAAAGCGCTTGATGCGATGGAGGCTAACAAGCGGGGTAGGTTAGAAATCAAGACCAGAAGAGACGGCGACTCTGTTGAGGTTACGATAGCCGACAATGGACATGGTATTCCTTCGGACTTAAAGAGCCGGATATTTGAGCCATTTTTTACTACAAAAGAGATCGGGAAGGGTACAGGGTTAGGACTTGATGTTGTTGCAAAGATAACAAGGCAACACGGAGGATCTATGAAAGTTAATTCTGCTCCCGGGCATACTGCTTTTGTACTTTGTTTCCCAATAAATTCATAATATGAATGAGCCTATTATATTTTGTATTGATGATGACCCTCATGTCCTGCGCGCGTTGATACGCGATCTTAAAGCACAGTATAGGAAAGATTATAAGATTCTCAGCACGTCTTCTGTAAGTGAAGGGCTTGAAGGATTACTAGAGTTGAAAAACAAGGGTGAAGCTGTTGCTCTGTTTATTGCCGACCAGCGTATGCCAGAAATGGATGGAGTCTCTTTCCTGGTAAAAGCACTTGACTTTTACCCTGATGCGAAGCGGATATTACTTACTGCTTATTCGGATACGGATGCTGCCATTAAGGCAATCAATGAGGTGAAGTTGGATTACTATCTGATGAAACCCTGGGACCCCCCTGAAGAACGGCTCTTTCCGGTAATTGATGACTTGCTTGACGAATGGCAGAACGGTTACCGGCCGGATTTTAAGGGGCTGAAGGTAGTTGGATATCAGTTCTCGCCAAAATCGCATAACCTGAAAGAATATCTGGCAGGCAATCTCGTCCCCTACCAATGGATGGATATCGAAACCAGTAAGGAAGCGCAGCAGCTTCTGGAACTGAATGACGTACTTTCGAAAGATCTTCCCGTGGTCTTTTGTGAAGATGGTACATTGTTACGGACGCGTCCATTCAGGAGCTTGCACAGAAAATCGGTTTAAACCCTGCATTGAGGAATGAGGTGTATGACGTTGTTATAATAGGAGCTGGACCGGCTGGTTTGGCTGCATCTGTTTATGGTGCCTCGGAAGGTTTGAAAACGCTTTTGATAGAACGTCATTCTCCGGGAGGACAAGCAGGGACAAGCTCAAAAATTGAAAACTATCTTGGCTTTCCATCCGGGCTCAGCGGTTCTGAACTGACACGTCGCGCATTAGCGCAGTCTACACGTTTCGGAACTGAATTTCTTTCACCACAGGATGTTAAAGCTATTCATGAAAAGGATGGCTATAAGAAGCTTGTGTTAGACGGGGGTATTGAAATCAACACACGAACGGTGGTCATTACTACTGGTGTTGATTATCGTAAGTTGGAAACAAAAGGCATTGAACAATTTACCGGCGCTGGTATCTATTATGGAGCAGCAATGACTGAAGCGGCCTCTTGCAAAGACAAGGAGGTATATATTGTTGGCGGTGGAAACTCTGCGGGACAGGCTGCCATGTATTTATCAAAATTTGCCCGTAACGTCTATATCATCATTCGTAAGGCTGATCTGACCTCATCGATGTCATCGTATCTGATTGATCAGATCAACGGAACTCTTAACATCCATATCCTTGGAAAAGCGGAAATAAAAGAAGCTCTTGGAGAAGACCGAGTTGAGAAGATTACGATTGGCGCTATTGATAATGAAGAGACAGATACGAGACAAGCTGACGCGATTTATATATTTATCGGTGCAAAACCCTATACCGACTGGATAGGTGAAGAAATAATCAGAAACGATAAGGGCTTTATCGAAACCGGCAGGGACGCAAAGAACTATGAGTCCTTCAATAAGATCTGGAAACTCCAACGGGATCCCTATCTGCTGGAAACCAGTGCTCATGGCATTTTTGCGGCTGGCGACGTGCGTGCAAATGCGATGAACCGCGTCGCGTCTGCGGTAGGCGAAGGAAGTATGGCCATCAGCTTCGTTCACAAATATTTGGCGGAGGTATAATTTGGTCCTGGTAATTTAGCCTTGTTCCTGAAAAACTTTCTCCGCTGTAAGAGGAAGTGATCGGATACGCTTGCCAGTAGCGGCAAACAGTGCATTCGCAATTGCAGCTGCTGTTGGACCCTGGGCTGCTTCTCCTGCGCCCATCGGCGCTGCTTCCGGGTGGTCAATGATGAACACTTCCGTTTCAGGAACATCTTCGAACCGCATAATCGGATAAGTTTCCCATGTGGAGCTGGTAATCCCGTTGTTGTCGTACCTGACTTGCTCGAATAGTGTCCAGCTCGCCGATTGAATCATGCCGCCGGCTGTTTGGTTTTTAAGGCCATCACTGTTGATTGTTTGTCCGGCATCGATAACTGCAGTTAAGCGCGTAAGTTTGAAAGTTTTCCTGTCAGCGTCTATCTTAACCTCTGCGACGACGGCGCAATACGCAGCTTTATTTTTGTAACGGGCAAACGCTATTCCTTTTCCCGTTCCTTCTGTATACGGGCGTTGTTCCAACTTGCTTTTTTTCGCGGCTAGCTGGATGACGTCCTTCGCTCTGTCGTCTTGCAGATGCTGTAAGCGGAACTGCACGGGGTCTTGTCCCGAGTGGCTGGCTAGCTCATCCATAAAGGATTCGATGGCGAACACATTTGCATAAGCGCCGAGGCTTCGTAAGGCAGAGGTTCGTAAAGGACCGTCATAGTGGTGCAAAACTACACGGCTTGCTTCAAAATTATAAAGGGGCTCCGCATTGCGGTGACTTCCGCCAGAGAACTTGCCGGGCGAAAAACGGAAGGGCTTTTCCAGGTGTCTTGCTGACAAGAAGTGGCCGGCATCGCCTCCTGGTCTTGAGCTGTGATTGTCTGACCATAATCGAGTCTCCCAGGCCTGGACGCGGCCATCAGTTCCAAGCCCGGCCGTCAGGTGGTGCATCATGGCAGACCCGTAGGGTTCGCAATTGTGTTCGTCTTCACGCATCCACTGTAGTCGAACAGGTTTACCAGGCATTCTCATAGCTAATAATGCGGCCTCTGCAGCGGCATCGTCTGCGCCATTATGCCCGTAACAGCCGGAACCGGCTACGCTATAGGCTTTTATCTTGTTTTCAGGCAGGGATAGTAGGTGTGCGAGTGTTTTGCGTAGGGGATAAACCCCCTGTGTGTGTGACCAGACGGTGAGCGTGCTGTCTTTCCATTGCGCGATGGCACAGGACGGACCGATTGATCCGTGCATTTGGTACGGACGCTGGTAGCGTGCTTCGTAGCGACTGGATGATTTGCTGTAGATTTCCTTAAAGCCAGCAGCTTCTTTGATCACCTCGGCCTCGGTGGCTTGTTGTTGCATTTCAGTAAACACACGATTCTCGGAAGAGCTGATAGTTTGCTTGTTCCACTCCACAGCGCCGCTTAAGGTTTTCCATGCTTTTATCGCCTGATATTCTTCTTCTGCAATGACAGCGATAAAGCTTCCGTCCCGAATGATCTTCAATACCCCGGGCATATCTGCCGCTTCTGCCGTAACGATCGCTGCGAGCGTTGATCCGTATCCTGGAGGATGAAGAACACGGGCATGGACCATGCCCGGAAGCCGAATATCTTGCAGAAAATAGGGCATGGCTGTAGCCATTACCGTAATGTCTTCTCTCGGATAAGCAGTTCCGACCAATTTATACGATGCGGGATCTTTAAGTAGCGCCTGTTCGTCTACTTCAGTTTCGATACTTTCTCCGTTAAGCAGCTGCCAGTAGGTTATTTGCTGTCCGCTTGTCTGATTGCTTATCGTTCCATCCTCGACAATTAGATTCTCCATCGAAGCATTCAAATATAGTGACGCTCTCTTCAGGAGGGTATTTCTTGCAGTCGCTGCTGCATACCGGATAGTTTTGCCGCTTCCTTCTATGGATGCACTGCCGGCTGTATACCGTTCATCGGGCGTCAACCCGGTTTCGGCGATGACGATATGCATTCGAGTCATGTCGACATCCAGTTCCTCGGCCGCGATCTGCATCAGCGCGGTTCGAATACCTTGTCCAAGCTCTGTTTTACCAGTTAGTACAGTAACACGGCCTGTTGTCTCCATGCGAATCCAGGAATCAACCTTATTTCGATTTCCTTGCTGACTTTCCGTTGCGTCTGGAAGCTCCGTGAAAGAGAAGTCATCCATGTTGAAACTGACTGCAAGAAAGCCGCTGCTTTTTAAAAATGTTCTTCTGTCCATCATCTTTTATTGAGGTTAGCGGCGGCCTTTTTAACCGCACTGATCACCCGGCTATGGGTACCGCATCTGCATAACACACGTTGAAGAGACCGCCGAATGCTTTGGTCATCAGGACTTGGGTTTTCATCCAGCAATGCTTTCGTGCAAATGATCATACCATTGATACAGTAGCCGCATTGTGCTGCTTGTTCTTCAATGAAGGCTTCGGAAACAGGATGCGGCTTATCGAATGATCCCAGTCCGTCTAATGTGACAATGTCGAAAGCCGACGCTTCTTTACCTGATATCATGCAGGAAGGCATGGCTTTTCCGTCCAGAAGCACCATGCAACTGCCACATCGTTCAATGCCGCAGCCGTACTTAGGTCCATTCAATGCCAGATCGTTACGAAGCAAATACAACAGCGGCGTTTGGGGATCGGTGAGAAGGCGGTGATTTTTTCCATTCACCCGGAGATGCAAAGTGTCGACCATGGTGCTCATTTAAATGTTAGTCTTATCTATATCAAATTACTGTAGTTCAACATTTGTTCTTTTTATTTAAGAATAGTGAGTCCCCAATTTTTGCAGAAAGCCAGCTTTCATATTCATCATAGAACAAACATATTTGTTCATTTTTTTGATAAATGGCAGAGTGCGGTGTGCCTTTATTGACTTAAGTGTTAGCCAGTTTGGAAGTTTATTGAGAAACATTACATTCTTTAATTGGTTATTCCACATATCGAAATAAATCAATGAGCAACCACTACTACAACGCTGACGATCTCGCCAAGTTTGGCAACATCGCTGAATACCAAAAAGATATGGCCGATAAATTCTTCTCTTACTACGGGGATGTATTTAAGGACAGTCATTTGACTGCTAAAGAAAAGTCGCTCATCGCATTGGCAGTGGCTCATGCGGTGCAGTGCCCTTATTGTATCGATGCATACAGCAGCGATGCTTATGAGAAAGGATACAGTGAACAACAGATGATGGAAGCGGTGCATGTTGCGGCTGCCATCAAAGGTGGTGCAGTATTGGTACATGGGGTGCAGATGATGAACAAGGTAAAAGAGATCGGGATGTAATATATGAAGTCGCTCAAGGTATTGCAACACCATTTGGCAGATTCCCATAATCAGCTGGCGGTTCTGGAAGACGAAGGACTGCATAAGCATGCGTCTTTTAAGGACAAGCTTGTAGCGATGGGAGAGTTTCCTTTAAGGGCCGCGGGAGTGGAAATCTTTCAGGTAAACGTGGGCAAGATGTGCAATCAGGTTTGTAAGCACTGCCATGTTGATGCCGGTCCCGATCGGAAAGAGATAATGACCAAAGACACCATGCGACTTTGTTTGGACGTATTGGCTGGATCTGATGTTAAAACGGTTGACCTGACAGGTGGAGCTCCCGAGATGAATCCTGACTTTCGATGGTTTGTGACTGAAATTAAGAAGTTGGACAAACACATAATAGTCCGCTGTAATCTGACCATTATCATGGCAAATAAGAAGTTTCATGACTTGCCTTTGTTCTTCAAGCAGAACGACATTGAAGTCGTGTCTTCTTTACCTAGTTTTACCAGAGATAGAACGGACCGGCAAAGGGGTGACGGTGTTTTTGAGGATTCAATCAGGGCTTTGCAGCTATTGAATGCAGTTGGGTATGGTGAACCGGGTAGTGGTTTATTGCTTAACCTCGTTTATAATCCCGCAGGTGCGTTCCTTCCACCTTCTCAGCAGGCTTTAGAACGGGAGTATAAAGATGAACTACTCAAAAACTTTGGGATACATTTTAATAACCTTTTTGCGATTACGAATATGCCAATCAGTCGCTACCTCGACTACTTGCTGACATCAGGTAATTATGATAAGTATATGGAAAAGCTGATCAGCGCGTTTAATCCTGCTGCTGTTCGGAACGTCATGTGTCGTAACACAATTTCTGTAAGTTGGGATGGTTTTATGTATGATTGCGATTTTAACCAGATGCTGGATCTCCCGGTGAGCACAGTTGAGTCAAAGCATTTAAAAAACTTTGATCTGGAGGCGTTAAATAGTCGAAATATTGTTTTAAAGCAGCATTGTTACGGTTGTACAGCGGGTGCTGGTTCAAGTTGTGGAGGAACTGTAGCAGGTTAATTGCCATGACTAATAATTGCTTAATAATATTTACCCGTAATCCTGTCTATGGCAAAGTGAAAACTCGTCTTGCAGCAACGGTGGGTGATGACGTTGCATTAAAAGTCTATCAATTTCTGGTTGATCATACTGCGCAGGTTGCCTATGGTGTTGATGCAGTGCGGACAATTTATTATTCAGATACGGTTGTTAATGCGGATGTCTGGGATGAGGCTGACCGCAAGGTGTTGCAGGAGGGTGTCGGCCTGGGGGAGCGGATGTCTAATGCATTTCGTGATGTATTGAATGGCGGCTGGGGAAAAGCTATTATTATTGGGACAGACTGTTATGAGCTGACTCGGGACATAATTGACAATGCTTTTGCTCAGCTTGATCAATACGACGTGGTGGTTGGTCCGGCGTTAGATGGAGGCTATTATTTGCTGGGAATGAAGGAGCATTATCCGGAATTATTTGATGGTATCGCCTGGAGCACGGATTCGGTTCTGCAAGAGACCTTGTCCCGCTGCGATAATCTGTTGTTAAGGTATTTCCTGCTGCCGGATCTGTCGGACATTGATGAGGAGAAGGATCTTGTGAAAACTGATATACTGGAAAAACTATGATTAGCCTCATTATTCCTTCATATAATGAGGTGGAGCAGATTGCCGAGACGATTGCAAAAATAAAGGAGCGATGTACGGGTGACTTTCCCGAGATCATTGTGGTGGACGGGGGAAGTGTTGATGATACCAGGTCTGTTGCCGAGGCGGCAGGGGCCAAGGTTGTCCTGGGACCAAAGGGGAGGGCTAAACAGATGAACTATGGTGCACTTATCGCGAAGGCTGAAATATTGTACTTCTTACATGCGGATAGTATTCCTCCGCTGCATTTTACGCAGTACATTTCAGACGCATATCGGCAAGGAGCGGTAAGCGGATGTTTTCGTCTGGCGTTTGATCATGACCATTGGTTTTTAAAAGCAAATAGCTGGTTTACACGTTTTGATATAAATGGGGTTCGATTTGGTGACCAGAGCCTTTTTGTAACCAAAGAAGTGTTTAGTAAATGCGGTGGGTTCAGAGAAGACCTCATAATCATGGAAGATCAGGAAATTATTCATCGACTTAAGGGGCATGGCCGTTTTGTTGTGATGAGTGACTATGTCACGACATCCGCAAGAAAGTATTTGGACAATGGTGTTTACAGGATGCAAAGTATCTTCTACCGGATTTGGGCACTTTATTATCTGGGCTACTCACAGGAAAAGTTATTGAACCTATACAGGGGATTAATTCAGAAACACAAACTCTAAGAAACATGAAGCCGAATGATGAGAATGGAAAGCTGCAACCGGCCGAAAGGCCTTTTAGAATATTGATTATATCGGGCTCTGACAGGCGCCAATATAATTGCCCTGGTGTAGACAGTAAATCGAGAATCCTGATGCTGAAAATGGCGGAAATGCTACCGCAGGATTGGGAGATTGACTATGAGGATCTGGGAAATGTATATTCGAGAGCACGAATTCAGAGTTGCAATGCTTGTGTTTCAACTTCCATGGCACTTTGCGTATGGCCCTGCAACTGTTATGAGAAAAATAGCAGCAAGGAGCCTGATCTAATGTGGGACCTGGATCTATATGCGAGGTTGGATCTGGCGGATGCCTGGGCGATCATTGGTCCGATCAACTGGTATAGCTGCAGCTCAAATCTCAAGCTGATGTTTGATCGTTTGGTCTGTATGAATGGCGGAAATCCTGACGAAAAGTCAATTGATCATAAAAATCCGGAGAAGGCTACGGCGCTGGAACATGCAGACGAATGGAGGTCTATGAGTTTGAATCATCTGGAAGGAAGAACAGCTGCATTCTTTTGTTATGGTGATGAAGGTGGCGATGAGATCGATAAGACTGGCAAACCTAAAATTCTAAAACATAAGAGTTATTTTGATCCTGAACAGGAACCTTTTCAAAATGAGCGTGATGCGTATGCACCTTTGGTTTGGCAATGTCGCTACGGAGGTGTGGAAGTTCCCGATGATCTATGGCAGCACTGCACAAGTGGGAAGGAACGGAAGTACAGCGAGAATCAGGCTGAGAATATGGTTCAGGAGGATGGGTTCATGCAGAGTTTTAACGACTGGGTGAATCGTTTCATAACGTTCGTTGAGCAGAAGGGTAAGATTCATCCAAATCAATACAGAGCGTTCGGGCATAAGCCTCCTTCTCATATATGGGCTAATTTGCAGGATGGCCTGCGCTATTTTAAGATGATGGTAGGGAAGGCTCCGGAAGGTACTTCTCCCCGGATTCAGGAAGATATGGGACTAAATGATGATGCTACCTGGTTTACGAAAAAAGGAGAAGGCGATAAATTAAGGGGTAAGTAAGTTGATTAAATATGAGTTTGATCAGACAGCTATTTGATAGGAAAGCGGCTCCCTTACTGGCGGTTGCGTTTGTGGTGTTGTTTATTGCCGAGCACAGGCGGAGACTCAGAAAGCCGACTCAGCCGGTTACGAAAAGGATGATCGTCAACTCTGTCGTGGCGGCTCCGTCGTTTGGTCTGCTCAGGCTTGTTTTTCTTCCTTTAATGGTGAAGCTGGCTCTCAAGAATAAGGGTTGTGGTGTTGCTCGCTGGTTGCCCATACCGCCTGTTCTACGTTTGATTGTAGCTTTTTTGATCCTGGACTATGGGAATTATCTTTGGCATGTGCTAAACCACAGAGTTCCTTTGCTTTGGCGGTTTCACCTGGTTCATCATACGGATCTCGATCTGGATACGCTGACGGCGTTCCGTTTTCATTTCGGAGAAATGATCGGTTCGGTGTTTTCCAGAGGACTATTCGTTTTGCTCTCAGGCGCTACGGCATCTCAAGTGCTCATTTATGAATTGTTTTTTGAAGGAGCTACGCAGTTTCATCATAGTAATACGAAGCTTCCTTACCGGTTGGAGCGGGGGCTTAACAGGCTAATCGTTACTCCCAGGATGCACGGTATACATCACTCCGTTAACAGGGATGAGACAGATAGCAATTATTCTGTGATCTTTTCTTTTTGGGACAGACTGCACCGGACTTATAAGTTAAATAATCGTCAGGAGGAAATTATTATTGGCGTACCTGAATATCGTGATGCTGAAGAGCTGACTCCCGGGTATTTGTTGACTATGCCGTTTAAGAAGTTACATTGACGATATTTGTTGGGCCATATTTATCCGAACTCATTTCGATATCTTCGGTGTGCGAAAGGATATTAGTCAAACTTTTATGTTGGCCATCAACCATCATCATAAAGGTAGGTTCTACTTAGTATTGTGAATCAAGAGCTATTTTACTTAAATTTCCTGACGATATAATACTAACCCAATAAACTTTTATGAATAGAAAGGCACTTAATCAATTATTACAGATTTCAGCACTCTCCCTCTTTTTGACTGGATCTGCTGCAATTGCCAATGGGCAGACAAAGGCAGTGCTTCCCGGTCATACGAAAACCGGAAAAGTTACAGAAAGAAAGCTAAAGCTCGTCAGTGAGCATAGCGGCCCCGTAATTGGCATAGACCATCCGGACGTTATTGCAAGCTCTAATAGGTCAGGATTTGAAACCGGACAAGCTGTCAAGATTGATGGCGTGTATCATATGTTCATCAATGAGATGTTTGAAAGACCACATCGGGATTTAAGAATATCGTACTGGACGAGCAATGATGCCGTTCAATGGAAAAGGCAGTCGACGATTGTAAATAGTGTTCCGGGACGTACTTATACTAATCCGCGAGCAGAGGTCTGGGTCACCGGGGTGGTGTTTAACGATAATGAGAATGCATGGAATATTTTTTATGTTGCTTACCGGGCAGGGGATGAGGGTAAAGGTGAACTTCCGGGGAATGATTATGAGGGAAGAATATGGCGGGCAAAGTCGACTGTAACAGGCAAGGCGGGAATCGCTGGTCCCTATGCTGATATGGGGATTGTTTTGGAGCCGGATGCTAACTCACAGACATGGGAAGGGCAACAAGCTGTAGCTTGTTTTAATCCATACAAAGTCGGTAATACCTGGTATTCGCCATATGACGGGCACAATCATTTGCCCATAGGTGGCTGGCCAACAGGTCTTGCCTTTGCTTCAAAGTTGGAAGGTCCCTGGACCAGAATGCCTGAAGGATTTAATCCCCTTCCTTTGGCCGATGTGTTCACTGAAAACGAAGTGGTGTCTCAGCTTAAAGATGGACGCTATCTGATGATTTATGATTCGTTTGGAGATCAGGAAATTGGCTATAGCCTTTCGACCGACGGGGTTCACTGGAATAGCGAAACGCGCGTTAAGGTACAGGCAGGGAAAAAACCATGGGCAGAGCCAGGGGACCATAATACGCGTACTCCACTTTGTGCCATAGAAGAAGAGGATGGTACGTTCACAGTTGTGTACACTGCCAAGATGAAGGTTAACGGCAAAGATTTTTATGCGCTTGGTAAATGTGTTTTGAGCTGGCAATAGGCGTGTTTATAATTAAAAAAGCATTATTGCAAGAGAAAGGCGCAACTGATGATTGCGCCTTTTTTCTATCTTTTGACTGATATCGTGCTTTTCGTAAGTACGATATTTGGTCTGGGAGCTTTCTTCATATCCTCACCTAGATAAAAACTTAAATGTGGAGGTTGATTATAAGCTACGTTCTGCCAGGCAATGCTGAGTCGATATTGAGGATCGTGCATGAGCGTATAGAGACGATGACTCGTAGGAATGGTAGTGGTGTAGATACGAAGTTCGCTGGAGCCGGCGCTTAAGACAATCTCTTCTCTCCAGTCGCCGAAAAGGTCAGCAGTCAGATTCGGATTTCTCCTTGAGTTTCCCCTTACACCGCTAGCTACATTGAAAATGGTGTCGCCTCTGTATTTATTTATTTTGCCGCTACTCATCAACTCGCGGGTAAAATCGCCGTCCCACCAAATTAGCCAGGAGCCAGTAGGGTTAGGTCCGATCTTTTCACCTTTCATAGAATGTAATCCTTCAGAGCCGGACCACCACATTTCTGCACCAGGATTAGTTGGATCTATATTTTCTGCTATTCCTCCACCAACATCTGTATCAATAGCGCCTTTGAAATATACTTCTCCGGTTCGGGCACTATAAACAGTCACTCCCGGACCAGCATCTTTGATATATCCGAAGTCGCCTTTTGAGTGATCTTCTATTTCATGAGGTCCGAATACTTCCAGGCCGGGACGGCTTGGATCAAGGTCCCCTACGTGTAGGGCATCTCCATGACGAAAGCCTGTAGTGAACAATCCAGTTCCATTATCGTCGACCACCATAGACCCGTAAACTATTTCGTCTTTGCCATCATCATCAACATCAGTAACGGTTAGATTATGGTTTCCCTGGCCTGAAAAGGGGTTTTTACCGTCCTTAGTATCGAATACCCAACGAGAAGTTAATTCGCCATCTCTGTAATCCCATGCAGCTAGTACTGTACGACCATAATATCCACGGCACATAACTACACTCGGTAGCTTACCATCCAGATATGCTGCGCAAGCCAGGAAACGGTCGACGCGATTTCCGGTATTGTCGTTACCACCGTTTCCTCCAGGACCACCCCAGCCATCAGTAGGATAACGGGAGGGAATGTAGTCGGTTGTGGCTAGCGCTGCACCGGTTAGGCCATCGAATATTGTGAAGTATTCAGGGCCGTCTAGTATTTTTCCAAGGGTAGCTGGTTTTTTGCTTCGGTAGTCTTTAGTGGAGTCGCCAATCACCTTTCCTCTACCGTCGACTGTCCCGTCGGCCGTTTTCATAGCCACTTCTGCTTTGCCGTCACCATCCATATCGATTACGATAAATTGAGTATAATGTTCGCCTTCACGGATGTTCCTGCCGAGATCAATTGTCCAAAGCAAAGTTCCGTCAAGCTTGTATGCCTGGATGATTGGTTTGTCGGTCATGCCATTAAAGGAGTTATCAAGACCTTTTCCTACCTGGTGGAGGATAATTTCATATTCACCATCACCATCAAGGTCGCCTGCAGAAGCGTCGTGCGGTCTGTATCCAGCCGGTGTTTTGAGCGGGAGTGATAGGTATTGGCCTACTGTCGTATTTGCGGGTATTCGGAAAGGTTTGCTCCCTTGTGTTTCTTTGCCATTGACAATGGCTTTAACCGTATAAGTTGTGTTTTTTGTTAGGTCCGCTTCGGTGTCGATAAAGTTAGTGCCACCTGTTAGGGGTTGAGAATTGAGCTTTGTAGGTTTCGTGGTGCCGGTCGTGCGGTAAATGTTAAAAGGCAGGTTTTCAGGCTCCGTCGCTAACAAACGCCAGCTGATGAAAACGGAATCGGGGGCATGCCGAACCGCTACGACCCCCCTGTCAAGGTTTTCCATTATACGTTGACTAAAAACAGAGTTGGTGAGAAAGAGGAAGAGTAGGCTTAGAATTGGTTTTCGCATATCCTAATTTACGGAAATTTCCGTTTCTTTCAGCTGCTCCGAAATATCTTGGATAATTTTTTTTGCTTCAATAATATGATGAGTTAAGATTATCGTTAGTCTTTTCCGACTTTTCTATGATGCCGAAGTCTGTCAAGATGATCGGGCTGCCTTTCTTTACACAGATATCCTGCTCAAAATGTACGGATGGTTTGCCGTCTATTGTCAGGAAGGTCCAGTTATCTTTTGCAAGATAAACCCTTGCGGATCCAAGATTGATCATTGGTTCTATGGCAAGTACCATGTTTTCTCGCAATACTTTGCCGTGACCTCTCCGGCCAAAGTTGGGTACATCTGGTTTTTCGTGCAGTTCCTTGCCCAGACCGTGTCCGACGAGGTCTTGAACTATGCCAAAGCCAAACATGTCGACGTGTGACTCGATAGCATAACCAATATCACCGGTTCGGTTTCCATGTCTTGCATTCTCCATGCCCTTGGCGAGAGATTCTTTCGTTACACGAACAAGATTCAAAAGTTCTGTGGATACGTCTCCGAGTATGAAGGTGTAAGCCTGATCGCCATGGTATCCGTTTTTATATGCCCCTACGTCTACAGAGACTATGTCACCCTCCCGTAGAGGTTCATCGTTTGGGAAACCGTGTACTACTGCGTTATTCACGGACGTGCAGATATGAAAGGGAAAGCCTTCAAATTGGTAAAAGGAGGGAGTGGCGCCGTTGTCTCGGATGTACTGGTCGGCATACTTATCAAGAGTCAGCGTTGTAATGCCTGGTTTGATGATAGAGGCTAGTTCGGCTAATGTTTTGCTTACAAGCATTGCACTTTCAGCTATTAATGATATTTCTTCGTCTGTTTTCGTAAGCATCTTATTTCAATCTGATCTCTGGTTAGCAAAGGTCGGTGACTCTGTGGCGTCCGGAAAGTAAAAAACCGACACTTCTTTAGCAGGTAGTTATGCTTATCTTTGCGAGGTATGCCAATATCGCTATTAACGGACATCAAACTTTCTAATCAACCTTGTTTCGACTTTACCGACGAGATTGACGCGGCTTCTAAGATTTCGTTTGATAGGCATATTATGGCCGCCTATGTTTTCCCTTGCAAGGATCTGAAACTGAACCAACCGCTTTTTAACGATGGCTTCCCTTCAATTATCTTAATGCCAAAGATGGCAGATGAGGTTTCTTTGGTCAAAGAAGGTCAATTAATTAGGTTGAAGCCAGTCTGGGTTTGTTGCGGCGTGATCAAAGACACTCAATGGATAATACCAGAAGAACTGGAATATATCCTCGTTCTGCGGTTTAACCCTTCCTTTTTTTATACCACCTTCGATGTTAGTCCATCCATGTTTGTTTCTGCTCCTGTATGTAGCTTCGAGGATCTAGTGAATGAAAGCTGGCTCGGAATTATAGACGAAATGTATCAAAGGGATGATTTTGGAGAGAAGGTTGCGGTAATGAAAAATGCCTTGTCAGCGTCTAAGAAAAGCAGCTATCTCCCGTACTTGCTGGAGGTTGCGATTGATCATATTGATCAGCGCAAGGGCAATACAACGGTTTCTGATTTATTGGCAGCAATCGGAGGTAAGGTGAATCAGAGATGGTTGCAGCGTAACTTTGTTAAGTATATCGGAATGTCTCCTAAAAAGTATATATCTCTTCAACGGTTTATATATACCTATGGTCAATATGACACAGGTAGGTCTTCGGATTTACTGGGAGCTGCAATGGTTTCTGGTTATTATGATTACAATCATTTCCAAAAAGACTTCAAGCAGTATATGGGTATTGCTCCATCAAGGTATAGATGGGCATAAGTATGGATCGTGCCTTCCGTGGATAAGCAGAATCTAGTTTAACTGCTTATCCACGGAAGTTTGGTTCTTTACTCTTGTTTTCTTAGCTTTAGTAACCCTCGAAACCAGAAATAGATGAGGTCAGTTTAACTAAAAAATCTACTTTATGAAGAACGGTATTGTTTGTTTTTTTCTGGCTTTTGTATTTGGAGCGGTATCTGCTCAAGAAAGTTCGCTCACAGCGAAAGGAAACACAGTATTCGTGGAAAATAAGTCCAAAAATGAGAATGCAATTGCGACCAGACAGGAGCTTGTCTTACGATTGAATGAGTGGGGCTATTGGAAAGTCACGGATAACGAAACAAGTGCTGATTTTAAGTTGCGAATGGAGGCAACTGCTTCTAAAGGTATAACGTTGACTTCGTGGGGTGGAACATCTTATGTTATGGTAGCAAAGCTTACCGATAAAAAGGGCGAAGTATTTTGGGAATCAAATGCTTATAAATCGAGTCCCAATGGCACAAATGGTTTTAACTCCAGCAGGGCAGTGGTGAAAAAATTACTGCGTGATCTAAAGAAAAAGTTTGAGAAGTAAGATAGTGGATAGATGTGCTGTAGATTGTCGCGGCTGCTGGCTGGAGCGGGTGCTATAGGGGTACGATGTAGTTATAAAATGTTTTATGTCACAGAAATTAGAGGTCTGGCAGAGAGGACCACTGCCTAAAATCAGTCCATTGCTACAGCCTGTAGCTCATGCGTTACTGCAAGCTAGAGAAGAGCTCAACGAATATATGAAAGACTTTCCGATGGAGCTGCTTTGGTTACGTCCTGCCGGAATGGCTTCTGTGGGTTTCCATCTTCAGCACTTAAGTGGCGTACTCGATCGTGTTTTTACTTATGCGAGAGCTGAAAGCCTAACTCCGCTCCAGTTTGAAGAGCTTGCTGAAGAAGGAAAGGATTCATCAGGGGGATATTTGGTTGTAGATCTCGTGGAGCGGTTTAATCAGCAGGTCGATCTTGCACTTCAGCAAATAAAGGAAACTAGCGAGGCTACTTTACCGGATTATAGGAAAGTGGGGAGAGCCGGTTTACCTTCGACAGTCATTGGGCTGCTCTTTCATGCTGCGGAACATACCATGCGGCATCTCGGCCAACTTATGGTAACAGCCGCGGTGCTCAGAGAACAGAAACAGCAGGGCTGAAATCTTTGCTCTGCTGTCCCAAATGGATAATCTCTGTTTTAATTAGTGGTTATAGTTTCCTTACTTTGTTGCAATTATATCCTCGTGGCTCATGTACAAAGCGTTTACATTCTTCCTGTTCTTCATTACCTCAATCTCGGTTTCGAAAGGTGCTTCAGGAAAATGGCGGAGTCAGGTAAGCAGAAGTGATATTGTCTACACGCTCACCGAATCAAAGCTGGCCACTCCTGATTTCAATGGGGATTACCCGACAGTTGTTTATCTGGAGAACTTAAATTTAAGAAAGATAGGCAGGAACAGAAATTCTGATGATGTTGCCTGGCTACTATCACAAGGCTACCGTGTTATAGAACTGGATTACAAAAACAATGCGAACGCCACAGCAATCTCCATTAACTCAGATATAGTTGCAATTAATGATTCGCTTGCTGCGGGGTCTTTCTGCGGCCATAAAAGTTCTTCCAGGTATCAGTCTTATGTGCTGTTCGAGGGGTACCGGATATCACGAAATATTCCATATTTTAGAGATGATCCGACCGTATATAACACTCCAGCCGAGTACAAGTCTGGTGATATGCTGCACATGGATATCATTTATCCTGCTAATGCAGCTGTTAAAGTGCCAGTTATCCTGTCCTTTTCTTACAGTAACAGCTACGCCACGTACGACGCTGATAAAAAAACACTTACGACAGCCAACAAAGATCAAAGGTTGAATCTCGGTTATACCCTCGCAGGTTTTGATGACTCTTTTCTTGAGGGAGCGCCGGCGAACGGAATAGCCTGGGCGATAGCAGACCATCCCAAATATTGTCCCTGGGGAAAAGGAAGGCCGGTTAATGGCAGAAACGATGCCTATAAATCTTATCAGACAAATCCGGATGCCGCAAAAAAAGTAAAATCAGCTGTGCGTACGCTGCGTTCTTTGGGCTCGCAACTAGGTCTTTCCGGAAATATCGGTATCTATGGCTTCTCGCGCGGATCGACTGCCGGTTCAATCGCTGTGGGCGACAGAAGCGTACCGGATTTCGAGAACGCAGGCTTCTACATAGGTGTAAATGATGACGTGCAGGCAGCAGCTCTTGGTCCAGGAGTTTTTGACTACACCATCATCTATAAAACTTTGGACGACGGTGACTCGAATCTGGAGACCAGGTGTCCGTGGGCCTGGGGATCTCTCGAAAAGAACCTCACCTTTTGGGAAAGTATGGGTGCTGCCCATCTGGTAACATCTGCCGCTACGGCACCCGTGCTGTTTTTCTACAACACGAGTGATGAGCGCTACTATCAGGATCAGGTCTCAAGCTTTAAATCTAAACTCGATTCTCTGCAAGTTCCAACCACTACGCTTGTCGATTATGGTAAGGGCCATGCTGTTCCGCAAACGAATGATTCATTAAGTAAAATGTATAGCTTTTTTAGCCAGTATCTTCATCCGCCTAAGGTTTCCGATGGAAAACGAAAGCGAGGAAAATGATGTACTTCTGACTGAAGCTGCTGTTATATTTCGGGATTCCAGGCATTTGTTTGTGCGGTCAATCTCACAAACTCTGAAAAGTCCCGTGCTTTTCTTCCCAAAGCTCTCCCAATGCCATCGGTTAGATGCGCGTTACGCCCATTGAAAACAACCTTAAACAAATAGGTTAGTAAGTCTATATATTCCTGTGGAACCTGATGTTCTTGAAGTTGATGAACGTAAGTCCAAAAGTACTTTACGTAGGGTTTGAGCTTTTCAGAAGGTTCAAAGATTTTGTAATCCACAGGCTTACACTGCCAGACTATTAATATATTTCTCCAGCATTGTATATCCATCTTGAGCTACGAGATTTCGGTCATCGGCATATTTATGGTTCAGTTTATTTTTGATTTCCCATTCATCAGGCATGCCATCGCGGTCCGAGTCGACGGGTGGCTTGCCCGACTTAAGCTCCGGCCAGCCGCCGATACTCTTTTGTGTGTCGATGATTCCTTTGTTTTGACCGTAAGTGCCACTTCCCGAATGCTTTATTTTACCGGACGCCTCATTTACGACTCTCTCGTCAACCGCATCCCTCCTCGGAAAGATAGCCCCTGCTCTGGCAAGAACGGACTTGAAAGCTTCCTTTGCCGTTTCTGTATGAGGTTTCTCTACCTCGAATTCGCTCATTGACCGGATATTCTCGGCTGAACCTACTTTACTTACATCGACGCCCGTCCAATTGTCGGTATTCAACGGGCCATTTGTGCCTTCCATGAAGTTTCCACTAAGGTACCATTTCGCATATCCCTTAGCGGCATCTTTTCTGGATTCATAGGATGGCTGGGCAAAGTAAAGCTCAGATGCAGTAGCTGGTCCGGGCTTATAATAGTTGTTTACCCAATTTACATAGCACCTCGCATTTGGGTCATTTACTTCCAGCTCGCCTCCGTATACGGCACCTGACTTTCCCCAGTTGTAGATTACGTTATTACGGTAATCGCACAAGGCTACCGTATCGTGGGATCTTGATCCGTTAACACGTGGAGAACGGCTGACATTGCTTGCAATCAAATTATGGTGGTAGCTCGCATACTGGCCGCCCCATTGCGCAGCGTAGCTTCTGGCACCTTTCGAGTCAAAGGACTTATAAAGACTTTCGCTAAGGATACACCATTGGACCGTGATGTACTTATTGTCGTAACATGTATGGCTTTCTTCATTTGACCAGCTTAAAGAACAATGATCTATGATGATGTTTTGCGAATTTTCATTACCTAAACATGAGAGGTCACTAAGTCCCGCCTCGTCGCCAGGCCTGAAGCGCATAAAGCGTATAATGAGATTACTTCCGCTGAATTTCAGATATCCATCTTTGATACAGATGCCATCGCCGGGAGCTGTTTGCCCGGCAATTGTCATATTGGATCTGCCTACCTTTACCTGACCATCAGTTAGACTAATGGTTCCTGATATACGGAACACGATTGTGATCGGGTCTGATCCCGGTGTTTTAAGAGCCGCCCTCAAGCTTCCCGAAGATTCGTCTCCTTTGAGGTTCGTCACTTCTATAACTCTGCCGCCTCGGCCGCCAGTGGTGAATTTACCATATCCTTCCGCTCCGGGAAAGGCAATTTGCTGCGCCTGGGATGCCAGGGTAAGGGTAAAAAGAAGAACGGTTAGACAGAAGATACGCGTGGAATTAGTTGCCATCGTTTATTGGTTTATAACATCTAAAGCTAGTTCGTTAGAATTTAAAAATCCTATATTTTATTTACAAAGAATTGTAGCATATTACCGGGTTCTTGTCAACATATCTTAAACAAAGTCAGCTGAAAGGCGTTGCCTTAGGATAGATGGATATTACCTGAATGCATAGATATTCTCCTAACTACCGAACAATAAAATTGAAACAATGGACCGACGGCGATTTATTTCCCAAACTTCTCTCGCATCGTTAGGAGTGGTTTTAATGCCTGAAATTGTCAGTAATGGTTCAATGGCATCAACAGCAAAGAATATGACACACTTTGATAATTCACACAAGCACAAGCGTTTCAGACCAGCTAACAAGTCCGGCTTTGGAGGCGTTGCGATAGGTAACGGATTTAATGTAAATCCGGATGTGGAATGTTTGCAATCGGTCTCAGCAGCGTGGGACGCAGGCGTTCGCTATTTCGACACCTCTCCATGGTATGGACTAGGCATAAGCGAGCGAAGGTTAGGTATGTTCCTCAAAGATAAGCCACGCGATGAATACACATTGTCATCTAAAGTTGGAAGAATATTGGAGCCGAAAGAAAATTTTGATGTGACACAGGCGATATGGAAGGGCAAAATGAATTTCGGATACCGCTACGACTTTACGGCCGACGGTGTTCGCCGGGCAATAGAAGACAGCTTGCAGCGACTTGGTGTCTCATCACTTGACATTATTTACATCCATGACCTTTCTCCAGATAACGGCGATATGGGAAGGGATTGGTTAAAATATTTTGAAATTGCGAAAAAAGGGGCCATGCCCGAACTTACCAGGATGAGAGAGGAGGGACTCATCAAAGCATGGGGCCTGGGAGTAAACACAGTCGAGCCGATTTTAAAAACAATGGAAGTAGCAGACCCGGATATATTTCTTTCGGCCTGCCAATATTCACTCATCCATCATGAGGATGATCTGAACAAGGTATTTCCCAAAGCTGCTGACCGGGATGTTTCCATTGTGGTTGGAGCACCTCTATGTGCCGGTTTCTTGTCTGGCAAGGACCGATACCTATATGGAGGTGATTTCCCTGCAGGCGTAAAAGAGAAACTCGCTGCTCTCAAAAGAGTTGCTGCCAATCACAACGTGGATCTTCGTACGGCGGCTTTGCAGTTCTGTGCGGCACCTGAGGTTGTTTCTGCGGTTATTCCGGGAGCGCACACCGTGCAGCAAGCAGTGGATAACGCAGCGTCCTTCTCTACGGCGATTCCTGCTGATTTCTGGGCTGAGCTTAAACATGAGAAGCTGATTCATGCGAATGCTCCTCTTCCTCAGGTCTAAGAGACTAAAGTTTCATTCGCTTCATATTGATCCAAAAGCCAAGCGCAGCCAGAACGGTCACGAGTCCCGTCAGTAACCAAAGAATATCAAAGCCAAAGTTATGTGCGATCCGGGTCCCCAGGTATGGAGAGAGGACATATGCTACTGAAAAAGCAAGAGAACTCATTCCCATGTAGGCTCCTCTCGTTTCATCCGTAGCCCGTTGCATGGCCACTGTTGACATAAAAGGCATCGCAAGAATTTCAGAGATGCAGAGTACAAAGATCGAGGTGTAAAGGATAAGAAGTCTTCCAGGAAATAATAACATCAGGTAAGACACTCCGCAAAGTATTGTCCCCAATATAATGATGGTTGATGCGCTTAGGCGCTTCTCTGCAATATGGACTAGAAGCATCTCTAGAAGAAACACCACGAGTCCGCTAAACCCAAGGATCAGCCCGATATTCCACTCATCAAGCAAATGTACCTCCCTGTAAAACAGAGGTAATGTGTTTAGTAGTTGGAAGAAACAAACCGTATAGAGACAACACAGTAAGCTGAATAAGACAAACTGTGTGTCTTTCCATGGAGATCTCCCTGCATTCCCAACTGGCTTGGTCCTGGGTTTTTCTTGTTTTTCACGCGCCCTTCTCCTGAAATAGAAGTAAAAAACAATTGCTGCTATTGCACAACTTAATGCGTTGCCATAAAACAAAAGGCGATAAGAAAAGGCCGCCAGAAAGCCGCCGAGCGCAGGTCCGATAGAGAATCCCAGATTTACGGCCATACGATTCAAGGAGAACGCCTTGGTGATATTCTCCTTCTTTGTATATGAAGCAATAGCTACTGAATTTGCCGGCCTGAAGGTTTCTGAAACCAGGCTAAGAACGAATACGCCGGCGGAAAGGGTTACAGGGCTTTTCAAAAAAGGGAGAAAACAAAATATTGGAATACACAGCAGCAAACAAAAAAGCTGGATATTGAAATGGTCAATCCGATCACTGAGCCATCCACCTATCCAGGAGCCGCAGATTGCCCCCATACCAAAGCAGCTCAGTACGGTGCCGGTCTCTGTTAAAGTGAAGTTTAATGATTGCGTCATGTAGATTCCAAGAAACGGTATAACCATCGCGCCGCTCCGGTTGATCAGCATGATAAGCGCGAGCATCCAAACTGGTTTGGAAAGGCCCTCGTAAGATCCTAAGTATAGTTTCCAGAGACGTTTCATATGTGTTCGGAAGGAATGACCTTACCGGTAAAGTTCAAAGGTGTCATTGCAGATATATGAAGCCGCTAAGTTAACTTATAAGGCTTCAGCTATAAACATAAATCTGAATTCGTTTACTACCAATATTATTAATAAAACTGTATTTTTAATAGACTCATAAATTAGTCTCAACCCATAAACACCATGAAAGAAATCAAAAAGGAAGACATCAAGCAGGAGGTATTCGATCTCTACGATGACTATGCACACAACCGTGTAAACCGACGGGATTTTATGCAAAGATTGTCCTTGTTTGCGGTCGGCGGACTTACAGTAACCTCACTCATGAGTTTTCTCAGTCCTGACTACATTGACGCCATTCAGATTAAGGGAAACGATCCGCGATTGCAGTCAGACTTTATTTCCTACAAGTCCCCAAAAGGAGGTGGCGAGATCAAGGGTCTTCTATCCAAGCCTGTCGATGCGAAAGGCAAGCTAGGAGGAATTATAGTGGTACATGAAAACAGAGGGCTAAATCCACACATAGAAGATGTTTCAAGAAGGGCCGCATTAGCCGGGTTTATAAGTTTAGCGCCTGACGCGTTAACACCCCTGGGTGGATATCCTGGTAATGATGATGATGGCAGAACTTTGCAAAGTAAGCGAGACAGGGACGAAATGCTGGAGGATTTTATTGCCGCATATGAATACCTGAAAAACCATAAAGACTGTAATGGTAAAGTGGGAGTCGTAGGCTTTTGCTTCGGTGGCTGGATCTCAAATATGATGGCAGTGCGAATTCCGGATCTCGCTGCATCCGTCCCGTTCTATGGCGGACAACCGCCGGTAACGGACGTACCAAAGATCAAAGCGCCTCTACTAATTCACTATGCTGAACTTGATACGCGTGTGAATGAAGGTTGGCCTGCGTATGAAGCTGCTCTGAAGGAAAACAAGAAATCGTATGAAGCATATATCTATCCGAAGGTAAACCACGGATTCCATAATGACACAACCCCGCGCTATGATAAAGCAGCGTCTGAACTTGCCTGGAATCGAACAGTTGAGTTTTTCAAAAAGAAGCTTGGTTGATTTGATTAATTAGTATAATTGGGCCAAGTAGAGAATATATGAAAATTGAACACTTCGCTGTTAATGTAGAAGACCCGAACGGAATGGCCGAATGGTATGTGGAAAATATGGGGATGTTTATTGTGAAACAACAGAAACAGGCTCCTTTCATGACGTTTCTGGCCGATGATAGTGGGCAGGTGATGATCGAAATATACAGGAACCCGACTGATCAGGTACCCGCCTATAGGGATATGCATCCTTTGATTGTTCATCTTGCGTTTGTTTCTGACTCCCCAGATGTGGACAAAGTACGGCTGGAAAAAGCAGGCGCGACAACTGTCTCTGATGATATATTAGAAGACGGATCGCACCTCGTAATGATGCGCGATCCCTGGGGATTGGCTATTCAACTATGCAAGCGTGCGGTTCCAATGCTCAGATAGCTGGCTGGATTAACCAGCTATCTGCTCACTTTGAAAGACACGGAATCTTTAATTGATAAGCCGCTTATTTCTTCAGAATTGTAACGAACTCTATAGGTCGATGGTTTTTCTATGGAGTATGCTTCCAGCAAATTGACCGTTGCAGATAAGCTGTCTTTGGGTGCCAGGGTTATATAACTTGAGGCCGGAGGAGGCATTACCCTCTTGGCCATAGCACCCTTGTACTGTACATCTTCTCCGCTTTCACCTGTTATATCAAGATACTTACTCATCAGTGGTTCGAATGGAGTATGCCATTTGCAAAACGTTTGAGCGGAATCCGAGTTGTTGTAAACAGTGAACTTCAGGTTGATAGGGTCGTTCAACTTGATTTTTGGAGCAACTTCTATCTTGACTGAGAGGCCTTGACCTGAACTCTGGTTCGCTACTGTATCGACTATCTCTCCTGCAGTTGCTGCGGTCGTTGGACTTCTGTGAAGACTCTGATTGCATGACGCTGATAAAACAATTGAAAAGAAAGCGAGGGCGTTGATGATTTTCATTCTGTAAATGTATATATTTCTGATATCACGCAATTCTCAATCTTGTGTTCTGCCCGGAATTATTTAAACAAATTGATCGTATAGTCGAGGAGTTCAGGGCCTCCTGTCTTACCATGACCCGGGATCACTACCCGGACGTCGGGATATTTAGCTTTCACTAGTTTAACAGTTTCCGGCCATGCATCTACATTCGCGTCAGACAGGTTGCCTTTACCTGCACCTGATTCCTTTATCAGACATCCACCAAACATGATGTTTTCACCTGGGAAGTAAGCAATTATATTGTCCCGCGTATGGCCTTCGCCGCAGTAGTCGAGCAATACATGTTGAGTGCCGATTTTCAGCGTCTTCTTTTCTATAAAGCCTGACTGGGGAACCGGCAGGCTTTTTTCTTTTGCCAAAGCTATTGTCCGCTCATTGGCGAATGAATGAATGCCATGGCCATGGAAAGTCTTGAGACCGCCAAGGCAATCATCATGAAAGTGAGTTGCTACAACCGCCTTAATTTTACAGTGCAGAGAATTCTTAACCCAGCTGATCAGCTCTGCTGATGCTTGATCTTCGGCAGGGGTATCAAAAACGATCGCTTCATTCCCGTCAATAACGATCATGCCGTTGCATGATACTTTACCAAAGCTCTCTGTCTCCAGGAAAGATATATGCTGATAAACGTGTTCTGAAATCTGTTTAATTTCTATCTCTTCGGATTTGTAGGATATCGATCTTTTCGGATCTTTCCTGGTAATGCAGCTACAAAGAAGAGCTGAAAGAATCAATAGTTTGAAAATTTTCATCGTTCGTGATTTTGTGTAAAAGTACTAACTCAACTTCTTGCATGCTATAAGAAAGCGTAAGTACCTGTTCAATATTGTCAGTTGAATTGTGTAAGTTAGTAATTAAGCAAAGATCAATTCTTCGATAATCACGTAATAAGACTAATAGAGATGTCAGCCTTACAGATAATCTACCAGCATCCCTTGTTATCTCCTGCGGAAGTTTCTACAATAATAGGTGCCCATCACAAAGTCTGCTTAAAAAAGGGGGATTTTTTATTAAAAAAGGGGCAGATAGCAAAAAAGTATTTTTGTGTTGAAAAAGGGTTGATACGATCTTACGTTTATGACTATGACGGAAATGACATCACGACTGGGTTTGTTGGTGAAAATGAAATTGCTATAGATGTGGTGTCCTTATTTCACGGGATCCCGGCTGTAGAATATTTCCAGGCGCTGACGGATTGTGAATGCTATTCGATTCCCCTCAATGAGTTCCAGATACTGTACCATTCTTTCAAAGGTTTTGCCGAATGGGGACGAGTCTGGATGTCAGGAAGCTTATTCGAATTGAAACAACGTACAATTTCGATGATAACAGACTCAGCAAGCGAACGGTACATGGCTTTGCAAGAGAGACATCCACAAATTCTGCAACAATCGCCGTTGAAATTTATTGCCAGCTATCTGGGTATCACAGACACATCATTAAGCCGGATTAGAAAAGAGCTTGTAAGAGAAAGTTGAAAGGTGTTTCTTGTCTTATGGCAAGTGGATTTGACAGCGCTTGCATTAGTTTTGGTTTCACAAGCAAAGGCTTAGAAACAACTACTTAACTAAATTAACTCACAACATGAAGATCAATCCCTATCTCAATTTTGACGGAAATGCCGAGGAAGCTTTCCAATTCTATCAGTCCATATTTGGTGGCGAACTATTCATTCAAAAAATGGGTACAGCACCCGGAACAGAAAATTTATCCAAGGAGGAAAAGAACTTAGTCATGCACGTTTCCATACCCATAGGCGACGGCCAGTTCTTAATGGCTTCTGATTGTATCAAATCTCAGGGGCATATTTTAACCAAAGGCAATAGCAATTACATCTCTATCGCTCCTGATAGTAGAGAGGAAGCTGAAAGGATCTTTAATGGGCTTTCTGAAGGGGGCAAAATTGAGATGCCGTTAGCGGATATGTTCTGGGGTGACTATTTTGGATCCTTCGAGGATAAGTTTGGCATCTTCTGGATGATCAATTACGCAAATCAATAGACACGAATTATGAAACGCTGTAATTTTTTATTGCTGGTGCTATTTTTAGCTATTGGCAGTACCAACGCACAACAAGTTTCGGGTAATCAGCAATCGGCTGCACCTTTGAACGGGAAGGATTTTCTCCTTAATTATTATAAGCAGACCTTTGATGCCTTAAAAAGGAGCACGGAAGGTCTAAGTTCCGCTCAACTTCATTTTAAACCTGCCACAGACAAGTGGTCCGTTGGGGAGTGCCTCGAACATATTGTCGCGACCGAAAAAATGCTATTCGATTATGCAAAGCAGGCCATGGATAAGCCCGCAACACCTGAGCGTCGGGCAGAGGTAAAGTCTAAGGATGAGGACATTATAAAAGGAATAAACGACCGGTCCTTCAAAGCTAAAGCGAGCGATGACCTAATGGGAAAGAATCAGCTAAATAGTGCGTCCGAGGCATTGAATAAACTTAAAAACGACAGAAAGATGGTTTCTGACTACTTAGCTGGGGTAGAAGAAAGTGATTTGCGTAATCACATCAGTGACTCACCATTCGGACCGGTTGATGCTTATCAGTCTTTCTTGTTTATTGCCGGACACACATCCAGGCATACGCTTCAGATTGAAGAAGTTAAAGCTGACAAGAATTTCCCTAAAAAGTAGGTGAATGTAAACTGAAAGGAAAATGGACGTTATGAAAAACCCGATATATCCCTGTCTTTGGTTTGATGGGAACGCGGAAGAAGCTGCCAGACTTTACTGCTCGGCCTTTTCTGACACAAAAATGGAAGAGTGTACACCTCTGGTGTGCACCTTCTCGATCAAGAATAAACAATTTATGGCCCTCAATGGAGGGCCAGTTTTTAGACCTAATCCATCGATATCTTTCTTCACTGTGTGCGATTCACAACAGGAAATCGATCATGCCTGGGGTTTACTAGGAGAGGGCGGAAATGTACTAATGCCTTTGGATAGTTACCCATGGAGCAAGAAGTATGGATGGATACACGATAAATACGGAGTGTCATGGCAACTTACTCTTAATGATCAAAGTTCAGAAGACCCGGATATTTTCCCTAGCATGATGTTTGTAGGGCCTCAAAACGGAAATGCTGAAAAAGCAATGAACTTTTATACCACGCTATTCGAAAATTCGGGAGTAGAACTGATTGTCAGGTATGAAGCTGGTGATCATGATACTGAAGGAAATGTAAAATATTCACAGTTCCATCTTAAGGGATATCGGTTAGGTGCGATGGATAGCTCCCTGCCTCATGACTTTGAGTTCAACCAAGGTATTAGCCTGGTGTTGAGTTGTGACACGCAAGAGGAAATCGATTTCTATTGGTTAAATCTAACGGAAGGAGGGAAGGAAAGCCAGTGCGGGTGGTGTCAGGATTCGTTTGGCGTTTGGTGGCAAGTTGTTCCGTCGTTGTTAGAAGTTCTCATGAAGGATCCAGTCAAAGCACCAAAAGTGACTGAAGCCTTCATGAAGATGCGGAAGTTTAACATTGAGGAGCTCAAGAAAGCCTCTGAGCAGCCTTAAAGTTATGTTAGCTATTTAAGGTAGAGCATCAAAACCTCTTACTAATTCTTCTACCCGGATCTCAATATCTTCACCCTTTCTATCCCAATCAACCGATGTTACCCTCTTGGTAGCATCGGTTACTTTTCTAAGAAGCGCCATATGCTTAGCCTGCCATTCAGGACTTTCGAACTTTCTTTGCAGCTTTTCGATCTTTTGTTGCAACTTTCCATGTTCCTTTATAAATTCAGGCTCTGCTGGTGGCTGAGGAAATTCCTCAAGATGCTGTGCGGCAATAGCGGCATGAGCAATGGCTACGCTGTGTTCAGCGAGTTCCTTTTGCATGTCTTTCCATTCCTGACTTTCAAAGTGCTTTCTTATTTCCTCCGCATGCTTTTGAATTTTCTCCTGGTGCTTCACTTGCTGTTTGGCATGTTCCTTTACCTTTTGGGCATGCTCTTGTAATTGCTCCTGGTGTAATCTGAGTGTTACATCCTCAGGGCAAAGGGTATCTTTATTTATCGCACCTTGCACCAGGGATTTATTGACAACGGGTCTTCCCTCATTGTTAATTTTTGTCGATACAGCTTGCGTCTCTGTGCGGGTAATTAACTGCTCTTCTACATAAATAATATCTGTCTTATCCTGAGGGAGGGCAACAGCGAGAGATAAGCCAACGCAAAGTATGGTGGCTAGCACAATCAACCCTGTTTTGGGCGAGGGATCTGGATTTTTGATTCCTGAAATTCTCTTGATCCTATCCAACAGTGGGTACTTTTCCGCGCCATTAGCGGCCATAGCCAGGTCATTGTACTTAACCTGAACCTCTAGCTGAAGCAGTGCTTTTGCGTATGTTAATGGATCAGAGGTTTTACTTACAACAATTTCATCGCAGCAATATTCACGCTCCCTGTGTATCTCCTTTACTATCACCCAAACAAACGGATTAAAGAACAAGATACTCTCGACGACTTTTTGGATGATATTCCAAAGATAATCAAGCCTTTTAATGTGTGCCAGCTCATGTAGAAGGATAGATTCAACTTGCTCAGGACTCAGCCTGGCAACCATTGCTACAGGTAATAGAATAATAGGCTTTATAAAACCGGCTGTTACGGGAACTTTGATTCTTTCCGATACATGCAAACTGACATGTTTGACAATTTGCAGCTGCCTACGTAAGGCGTTTAACTTCTCTATCCAAACAGGATCTTCAAAAAGAGGCTCCGCTTTACCCAAAGATCGTGTCCTGAACCACGCGAAGATCAGAGATAGAATCTGTATACAGACACCCATAAAGTATAGTGATGCAATCCAACCGGCATACTCTAACTTCCATGCCTCTAGCTTTTCAACCCAGGAAATTTGCGGTGAGCCCTTCTGAGCTGCGGAAATTACACTTGTTACAGTGTCCTGATATAATTTTTGCCCATATAGCGAAGACAGTGTGTAAATGAAAAGTCCGAAAATAAGTACAAGCGAGGAGTACCAAAGCCTGTATTTGATTGCAGAAGGGATATCAGGTACTGCGCTGAACATTACTCTGAAAAAAAGCACAATCGCAAAAGCCTGGGCTGTCGAAATAAGCAGCGTTTCAGTCAAAGCTTCAATAAATGCAGAGGTTTCCATAATTTTACTGATTTTGCATCTGTTCCAAATATTTCCTTATAAGTTCTATTTCCTTCGGAGAAGATTTTTTACTGTTAAGCGCCTGCATGACAAGCTGAGCGGGTGAGCCATTAAAAACCGTGTCAATAATTTTACTGACGAGGTTTACCTGAGTATCTTTTTGACTGATTAAAGGCCTGTAAATATGAGTGCGGGAACTTATATCCCGTACAACCAATCCTTTCTCATGCATTATCTGCATAAGCTTAAGAGTTGTTGTATAGCCAACTTCCTTATCTTTGTTCTTCGATAACACTTCATTCACCTCCCTTACGGTGGCACTTTTAAGCTCCCATAGGATCTGCAGAATTTCTAATTCACTATCTGTTGGTTTGCTGATCATTTCGGTCTACGAATTGTTTCGTATGTAATATTACGAAGGATTTCGTAAATAACAAAGAGATCTTGTTAATTGTCTGTTTTTTTGTGTAGATTTCCGTGACAGGTGTATATTATCATACATTGCATCCCGATTCTGTATTATTGTATTTATGAAGAAGTCTTTTCCAGATTTAGTATATCTCAATGGAGAGTGGTTGGCTCATGATCGAGCTTTCGTTTCAGTTTTTGACCGTGGTTACTTGCTTGGTGATGGAATTTACGAAGTAATTCCGGTATACGAGGGAAAACCATTTGAGGTTGACAGTCATCTGAAGCGATTCCAGGAGGGCTTAAATTCAGTAGAGATTGATTTTAATGTTGAAGAAATACGTCCTCTGCTGATAGATTCCATCAAGCGATCAGCCCTGGAGACCTCAGATGCAGCGATTTATATACAGGTAACAAGGGGGGTAGCACCACGAACTCATTTTTTCCCGGAGGATGTGAGGCCAGGTGTTCTATTGTATGCCTACCCGATCACATTGAAGGGGTTTGAGAGCAAGCTAGCCAGTGTAATCGTGTCCGAGGATGTTAGATGGCATAGATGTGATATCAAATCCATCTCTTTAATGGCGAACGTACGTGCAAACAATGAAGCTCATAAGAAAGGGGTAGCAGAGAATCTTCTTTCCCGGGGAGGCTACATTACCGAGGGTTCACATACATCTGTTTTCTTCGTTAAGGACAATACGGTATACACACACCCTGAAGGCCATCATATATTGCCGGGCGTTACAAGGAAGGTTGTGGTAAGCCTTTGTACGGAATTAGGTTTAACACTTAAGGAGGAGGCGATTCGAGCCGATGAGATTAAAAACGTGGATGAGGTTTTTCTTACAGGGACTACGGTGCAGATTACCGCTGTAACCTCGGTCAGAATAGACGATAATGAAGTGTTTAAGGCAGAGGAAGCAGGTCCGGTCACGAAACGGCTTCAAAGGGCATTTATAGAAAGGGTTGCGTCTGAAATTGAAAGATTGCATTGAAAAAGACCAGTACGGTTGGGAGACAGAATACTAGTTCTTATTACTGCTGGTCATTTTTACTTCCAGGGGAGTACTGTAATCACGCCACATACGCTCTATGAAACTTTTATCTGGATCACCGTCATAAACGATGAACCGATATTTCGCGACATATTGCTTGCCGGGTTCTATAATGAATTCTCCGGCCTGTGAGGGAGCAAAACTTATGTAAGGTTCTTTCGGATGTATTCTTAGAGGCTGCGGTGCCCGAAAGTTAGCAGGATGTGAAAGGATAGTAATTCCCGTCAGCTTACCACTCACATTTCCGCTTATACGAATCCAGTCAGCGGCCGTGGCGTTTCCGGTCTCTCTGTCTTTTCCGCCGGATGTGAGGAAGCTTGCATTGCCCTTGCCATTCCACTCCCCATTACCCCGGAAGGCTATTCCACCATATATATGGTTAAGCAATTTCAGAGGATCAGACGTCGCGCATTCCTGCTTAAGCTCGACGTCAAACAAGTAGTACGGCTTGATGGAGTCTTTCAGGTTAAAAACACGAACGACAAAGTCTTCAGTTAATACTTCTGTATTGGGTGTAACCGTCTTGTCCACATAGCTATTTTTTGCTGCTATTGATGCAAGTACCGGACCTGATTGGATGTCGTCAATGCGCTTAAATAGTACGGCACCTGTATTGTCGGCAACGTTCCAAAAATCCGGATTCTTCCCACGGAAGGAAGTTTTCGTCCAGGCTGCCCATATCCCATGATGGTGTTTATGATCCAATGGGTAATCGTCTGTTATCTGCATTCCGCTGGGTGACAGTACCGGATGTATATACCCGCCTCTTTTGTAAATGGGCTCAACACCATTTGGTAAACGCGCTTCACCCGTCTGGAAGCCGAGAACTTGCCTGCCCGTAAGCAGAACCTTTATATCTGTTTTCGATTTAACCACCGCTAAACTGGATTGTATCTTGCTTGCCGTCGTTAGTGTAAAAACTTTTTTTTCATCGGCACCGATGTCGATGATGCTGAAGGCTTCTCCACCAGGCAGGACTTGAACAGGATATCTGAGGTTACTGACCTGGTCGACGATCTGCAGGTTTGTCTTGCCCGCTGACCCCGTATATGGGAACCTTATTATGCTGCCTTGCCTTGCTTCTCCGTTGTTGGAGACTGTTACGCGGGCGGTTTTCTGCCCGTAGCTCTGAGTCGACATCAGCATTAAAAATAGTGTAACAAATCTCTTAAACATCTTACAAATTGGTCTTAGGAAAGGAACTTTCTTAATTTATCCCTTAATTTGTTAAATATAAATAACATTATGAACAATATAAGAAGAGTTATCGTGATGGGAATCACGGGTCTAATGCTATCTGCTAACCTGCATGCTCAGGATGTGAAGCTGCCTTCGCCCAGTCCCGCTCAAACGCTTACTCAGGAGTTTGCACTTTCGAATATCACGCTAAGCTATTCCAGACCAGCAGTAAAGGGCAGGACGATTTTTGGCGACCTTGTTCCCTACGGACAGATTTGGCGAACAGGAGCTAATTCTCCTGCAAAGATTAAATTCGGGGAACCAGTCACAATTGATGGCAAACCGGTACCCGCTGGTGAATATGCGATTTACACTATTCCAGGAGAAAAACAATGGACGTTTATCTTGAGCAAAAAACTCTCATTATGGGGATCTATCGGCTATCAGGAATCTGATGATCTGATGAGGTTCACGGCTACGCCACAGCAACTTCCTTTGAATGTAGAAAACTTTACCATCCTTTTTTCCAACCAAACAGCAAACTCTGTAGATGTCCAGCTCCTATGGGCTAATGTTGCTGTAGGATTCGCCGTCAAGGCTGATATAGACGACCAGATTCTTTCATCTATCGATCAAGCTATGAAGGGAGAAAAAAAGCCGTATTTTCAGGCTGCAAGCTACTACTTCGAAAAGGGGCTTGATATTGACAAGGCTGCGAACTGGGTTACTGAAGCTGTAAAGTCGCAACCAGACGCATATTGGGTGGAGCATCTCAAAGCTAAGATCTTACTGAAGAAGGGAGATAAGAAGGGAGCTATAGCTGCTGCTCAAAGCTCAATGAAAAAGGCTGAAACTCAGAAAAACCCCGACTATGTTGCTTTGAACAAGAAGCTGATTGTCCAGGCAGGCAAATAAACAGACGGAGATCAACTGCGCCTATGTTAGCATGACGCAGTTGATCTTGTCACTTTTTGGCCGAAGCTATCGTAATCATCATGGCTTCATTCTTTCGTCTCTGTCTCCAGAAACAAACACTCCAGCAAGTCGTTTTGGAAGCATCAATTGGGCCATGATACCTAATAACACCACCAGTACGCAGCCGAGTACATTCAGCCACAGATAAGCCATTATCTCAAAATAGTAGGCGAGACATACCAGAACTTCTGCTATGAGAGCCGCCACGAAAACAGCATTTCCTTTGACCCGTTTAACATAGAAAGCTACCACAAAGATTCCCAGGATAGTTCCATAAAATAGTGAACCCAATATGTTAACCGCCTCAATCAGGTTTCCCATTTTCCCGGCATACAGAGCCATGCCAATGCTGATAAGCCCCCAGCCAACTGTACTGGCCCTGGAGAACCGGAGATAATTTTCTTCACTGGCGTTTGGATTTATCAGGCGCTTATAGATATCCACCGAAGTTGTAGAAGCCAAGGAATTAAATGCGCTGGCAATCGAGCCCATAGAGGCAAGGAAGATGATAGCAATCAGCAATCCCACAAGCCCCTTCGGGAGATGTTGTGTGACAAAAGTTAGAAAAACATAATTGGAATCGTTGATATCTGCTTCCTTATTGTTCTTCTTCATCAAAGCAGTGGCCTCGCCCTTAATCCCTTCCATAGCCTGGTTCGACTCTTTGACTTTTTTCCTTAGTAGCGGATTTTGACTATCCTCAGCAAGAAGCGTAGCATATTTCCTCCGTTCCTGAAATTGCGCTTGATATCGCTCATCTAACTGATTATATTCTTTGCTGTACGGAGATTCAGAAATGCGCTTAACCTCATAGCTATTAAAGAACAGAGGAGGCTGACTGTACTGATAAAAAGTAAATACCAACACACCTATCAGGAGGATCATGAACTGCATGGGGATCTTTACGACGGCATTCATAATTAGCCCGAGCCTGCTTTGGTTTACAGACTTTCCAGTAAGATATCGACCCACTTGCGACTGGTCAGTGCCAAAATAAGAGAGCTGCAGAAAGAAGCCGCCGAGAATACCGGTCCACACAGTGTAGCGGTTGTCCCAGTCAAAGTTCCAGTCGATAACATTCATCCGATCCATGCTGCCAGCAATATGCAATGCTTTGTTCATGCCTACGTTATCAGGTAAAAGCATAACGACGACGATCCCCGCCAGGAAGAGTCCGGAAAAGATAATGCTCATTTGCAGGAGCTGAGTGTAAGATACAGCCTTAGTACCCCCGTAAACAGTGTAAATAATCACCAGTCCACCAGTAAACAAAGTTGTGTAAAGAGTATCGATCTGCAGTATTGTCGAAAGAATGATGGCAGGAGCGTAGATGGAGATACCCGTGGACAAACCTCTCTGTATCAGGAATAAAAAAGCGGTAAAAGCCCTCGTCTTAAGATCAAAGCGCTGTTCAAGATACTCATACGCAGTGTATATCTTTAGTTTATGGAAGATAGGCACAAACGTGATGCAGAGAACAATCATCGCGAGTGGTAACCCAAAATAGAACTGCACAAACCTCATCCCGTCTGAAAACGCCTGTCCGGGTGCCGACAAAAACGTTATGGCGCTTGCCTGTGTCGCCATAACCGACAGCCCTACATGGTACCATGGTAAAGACTGATCTCCCAGAAAATAGTGGTCCATGTTTTTGCTGCCACTACTCTTCCACACCCCATAGATAACTATCGACGCTAACGTTATTCCGAGAACGGCCCAATCGATTACACTCATGAGTAAATATTAGTTATCACTGAAAAAGCGGCTATAAGAAAGATTAGCCAGAAAAATATGATCAGATAGAATTGTTTCCAGGATCGTATGAAAGGTGGAAGGCCTTCTTTGTCTTCTTTCATTTTCAGTGGGAAATAAGATTAACAAACAAACGGTAGGCACCAGGCACTCCCGCAGGCAGCTGTCTGAAGAAAGATAAACCTGTATAGACGAACCGACCTTTGCCATAATTTGAAACAAATAATGCTCCTGTATTTTCGGCTTCGCCAGTATCTCGCATGGAAAGCAGCGATTCGTACCTTGGATCTATTGATCCCCCGAAGTATAAACCTCTTTCCTGTACCCAACCGTCGAAGTCACGGGCAGTGATTTTATTTGGATAGTTGAAGATCCGGTGTTCCGGATTAAGAATTTGTACTGACGCATTTTCCTCAGTTACCCTGTTGCGCGTTATAGAAAAAGGGTAGGGGCCGATATTGTTCAACATCAAAGGCTGACTGACGTTATATTGTACAAGTAATACACCACCGTTCTCTACATATTTTAAAAGCTTGTCATTCAAATATTTAATAGCAGGTGAAACATTGTAGAGGCGTATACCCGCAATTATCGCGTCAAAAGAACTCAAATCCATGTTGCCAAGAGATCCGGGGTTTAACAATGTCACTTCATACCCAAGCTGTTTCAAGGACTCTGGTATGAGGTCGCCCGCACCAGGTATATAACCGATCTTATTGCCTGCTTTTTCGACTTGTAGCCGCACAAGATTAATGGCAGCCTCCGGGAACCAGGTTGTAGTCGGAATATGATCGTATTGAATGCTCCTCATAGCCTTGCTCCATGTCGCCCCGTCAGTGTTTAACTCAGCAGTCAATTGCCCGGACAACGCCGACTGACCGGGTTTTACCTCGAACCTGAATGTCAGCTCTTCTCCCTTACTCGTCATCTCATAGGGAACTGATTGAGGCTTTGATGTCCATCCAGCAGGCAATCTTAGTCGCAAATTCCCTTTAGCAGCCTTGCTGAACGACTTCAGCTTAACCTCCAGCGTCTGCGGTTGATCATCGGCATAAAGTAAGCGGGAACTTTGAAGAGCGACAACAACAGGCGGAGTGACTTCCAGCTTGCGGTATACTTCGCCCCGCACAGGATCTGTGAATTTATAGACAACAGGTCTGCTATACTGAATCGTCTGCCCGTTAATATGAAGATTGATTTTGATGGCAAGAGGCGCAGGGCTTTCAGCCATGCCGATATATTGTCTGCTGCTGATTTTGTACTCACCTATTGGATGTGCATGTTCCAGCCAATAAGGCTGACTTACCTGAGGAGCTTTAACGAGTCCTTGAATGGACTCCATCCGGTTAAAAGGCAATAAAAGCTTCTGCTCAGAAGCCCCGCTAAGAATGGGAACGATTGCTGCGCCATTTTGATATCGGGAGATTGCCTGAACGCTTAGCGGGATGCTGTCTGTGATAGAGTAGGCCGGCTCGGACGCATATACTTCGAACCAAGTGCCGCTCGCCGCAAGTATCAGGTCAGCTACCTCGGACATCTTTATTTCTTTTAGCTGCTGATCCTGAAGTTTTGACATCAGACCATATAAAGTGAGCAGAGCCGGCACAGATTGTTCTGGTGCCCCAATCTCATAGTCACGGTTAATCTCTGCGCTCAGTCTGGCAATTGCAACACCGTTCGGTGCTGTTTTCCAGTTCACCTCCCTGCCATCAAGAAGATCTGTCCGGGCAGGTTCACCACCTAGCAAATGGAAGTATTCAAGCGATTCCCCCCTCTGTTTTGCTACTCCAAATCCCTGTGATTTATGTTGTGAGCGGCTATCGGATGCTATTTCCCCGTAAGATTGCCCCAGGAGGCTATTGTATTGTCCCACATTGATCTTCAGCTGATCTTCGCTCGTGGTGTTATTTCCACCGAAATTAAATGTATTCCATAGAATACGATGTGACTTCCAGGGCTTGACAAAGGAAAGCTGCTCTGGAAAAGCCGCGGGGTCTGCCGCTGCTTTAAATGCTTCAATCGCTAATATAGCAGAGGCTGCATGATGTCCGTGACCAGCCCTGGCATCAGGTGGAAAGCGGGTTATGATCACGTCAGGCCTGAATTTTCGGATTACCCATACAACATCTGACAGTATGCTGTCTCTATTCCAGATCTTGAATGTTTCTTCTGATGTCTTGGAGAAACCAAAGTCGTTCGCTCTTGTAAAAAATTGCTCCGCTCCATCTATTTTTCTGGCCGCGAGGAGTTCCTGTGTGCGAATCAGCCCAAGCTCTTCGGCTTGTTCTGTACCGATAAGATTTTGACCTCCATCGCCTCTTGTCAGTGAGAGATAACCTGTTCTAACCTTCCGTTCAGTCGCCAAATAAGACAACAGACGAGTGTTTTCGTCGTCCGGATGTGCGGCGATATACAGAACACTGCCAGTAACACCGAGCTTCTGAATGCCTAATTTGATTTCTGATGAAGAAAGCTGCACGGAGGTCTGTCCTAAGACTAAAGAAGAACAGAGCAGAAAATTGCAGGCAAGGAAAAAAAGTTTCATTTTATGGCTGTAGTAGGAGGGGTAAATTTAATGTCTTCGATATAGCTAACCATGCTATGTCTGTAAAAAAGATGATTGATCTACTCATATTTTGCTAAATATCTCTTTTTTGAAGAAAGAGATAGGATAAATTTATAGTTTTATGGAAACGATTCAATTGATATAACCTAAAATACCAACGTTGGCATGAGTCCAAACATTAAAATCCTTTCCATGAAAAAACCATTAAACCTATTAATTGTCCTGATTCTCGTGGCAACCACGTCTTTTAAGCCACCGCAAAAAGCTCCGTTTACCTATCTCTTTCAAGATCCTGCAAAGAGTATTGAAGCAAGGGTCGATGATCTTGTTTCGAAACTGACCCTGGAAGAGAAGGTAGCTCAGATGTTGAATGCGGCACCGGCCATTGAACGTCTTGGAATACCCGCATATGACTGGTGGAACGAAGTACTTCATGGAGTCGCCCGTACGCCTTATAAGGTGACTGTCTTTCCTCAGGCTATCGGTATGGCTGCGACGTTCGACACGTTATCCCTTTATCATATGGCTGATTATTCAGCTCTTGAGGGCAGGGCAATCTATAACAAGGCTATCGCTGATGGTAAAGAAGGACAGCGTTATGTCGGCCTTACCTACTGGACTCCGAACATAAACATTTTCAGAGACCCCCGCTGGGGCAGGGGGCAGGAGACATATGGGGAGGACCCCTACCTGACGGCTATGCTGGGTAAGGCCTTTGTTCACGGCTTGCAGGGTGACGACCCCAGGTATCTGAAAGCCGCCGCCTGTGCGAAGCACTATGCCGTGCACAGTGGGCCGGAGCCATTGAGGCATGTCTTTGATGTTACTGTGAGCAAATATGATCTGTGGGACACTTACCTGCCTGCATTTGAAGAGTTGATCGTTCGCGGGAAAGTGGCAGGCGTAATGTGCGCTTATAATGCCTATCAAGGTCAGCCATGTTGTGGAAGTGATCTGTTAATGACCGATATCCTCAGAAATCAATGGAAGTTTGATGGTTACGTAACATCCGACTGCTGGGCAATAGACGACTTTTACAAAAATCACAAAACTCATCCTGATGCAGCAAGTGCGTCTGCGGACGCTGTTATGCATGGAACAGATCTTGACTGTGGCGAGGAAGCATATAAAGCCCTGGTGCAGGCAGTGAAGCAAGGAAAAATAACGGAAAAGCAAATCGATGTTTCCGTAAAACGATTGTTCACTATCCGCTTTAAACTAGGCATGTTCGACCCGGTTTCAATGGTTAAGTATGCGCAAACTCCGGTTTCCGTTCTCGAAAGTGAACCCCACCGCGCACATGCCCTCAAGATGGCTCAGCAATCAATTGTACTGCTTAAAAATCAGAACAATGTTCTTCCTTTAAGCAAAAAGCTGAAGAAGATCGCCGTACTCGGACCAAATGCTGATAACGAGATCTCTGTTCTCGGAAACTACAACGGAACGCCTTCAGAAGTAGTAACCGCGTTGGAGGGTATAAAGAATAAACTGGGACGGGGCACCGAAGTGGTATTTGAACGTGCGACTACCTTTACCAAAGACACCCTGCTTGTTTACAGAGATGTAAGCGGCCAATACAGTTTTGATGGAAAAAAAGGTGTGAAGGCGGAATATTTTAGCAACAAAGAGCTTACTGGAGCTCCTGTCGTTAGCCGCATGGAACAGGATATCAACCATAGCTGGCAGGAAGGGGAAACAGTAGTCAATCAAATGAAAGCCTATAGCTTCTCTGCGCGTTACACTACAGACTATAAAGCAACGGAGACCGGAAGCATTACCTTTGAAGTGGAAGGCGATGATGGTTACCGCTTTACTGTCGATGGAAAGGAAGAGCTAAATGCCTGGACAAGGAACAGATGGGGGGCGAAAAGCTTTAAGCTCAATACAGAAAAAGGCAAAACCTATCGGTTGGTGATTGAATATTACCAGGATGGTGGCAAAGCTTCTATAAAGCTTCGTGCCGGAGACTTTGCCAAAACAAACTTTCAACAATTGGCTAACCGCCTTAAAGACGCAGATGCCATCATCTATGTGGGCGGTATTTCACCCCAACTTGAAGGTGAAGAAATGAAGGTAAACGAAGTGGGCTTCGACGGAGGTGACCGCACTTCAATTTTACTACCTGCTGTTCAGACTGAGATGATGAAAGCGCTTAAATCTACCGGTAAACCTCTTGTGTTCGTGATGATGACAGGGAGTGCTATTGCTACCCCATGGGAAGCTGAAAATGTTCCGGCAATTGTTAATGCCTGGTACGGTGGCCAATCTGCCGGCACGGCCATAGCGGACGTGCTTTTTGGAGATTACAATCCCGCGGGCCGCTTACCTGTGACATTCTATGGAAAGGATTCAGACCTGCCGCCATTCAATGATTATTCAATGAACAACCGTACTTACAGATATTTTACAGGAAAGCCGCTGTTTGAGTTTGGTCATGGATTAAGCTACACAACGTTTACTTACGATCAATTGAATATTCCAGGAAATGTGAAGGCGGGAGATAAAGTGTCCGTTAATGTCCGCATTACGAATTCAGGAACTCGCGACGGCGATGAAGTCGTTCAGTTGTATCTTTCGCACGACAGCAATAACAAAACTGCCTTAAGATCGCTCAAGGGATTTAAAAGGATATCGCTTAAAAAGGGGGAGAGTCAGGTTGTGTCGTTCACACTCAATCCTCAGAACCTGGCAATTGTTGGTGAAGACGGCACCACCCGACAGCCCAGGGGAAAGGTCGTGATAACTGCAGGAGGTAGTCAGCCAAACCAAAACGCAATAAGTCAGAAAAAGGTTGTTCAAAAAGTCTTAACTGTTCTCTAATATAAAAAGCACATTGAAAACGGTCTGTGATGCAAGTCACAGGCCGTTTTTTGTTATCTACGGAATTTTTTCTTGTGTTTTCCTCAAACAGGCGACCATCGGGCGGAAGTCTGTTAAGTAGTTAGTTGGAACAAAGACAACCATTATATGCAGGCGGTAATAGGCCCTCTTTGTTCCGTGATAAGTCCGACTGTAACAGCCGAAAGTTGGACTTTTCGCTGCCTTTCATCTGAACCTATATGCTGCCATATAAAGGATATCCAGCTTAAGCATCTAGCCTCTTAGATCATCAAATTTTCAAAAATCCATAAAATTTTGTCGAAAAACGGATAAAAATCGTCATGTGCCGGGAGCCGCTCTATCTTGTTCCCAGGAAAAGAAACAGAGCTATCTAAAAGATATTCCAGCTGAGCATTGCATTCGTTCTTTGTGAAAATTCTGCTTTATTCGGGAAGATTCGGGAAAAAACAGCTTACAATTTGGCACCTGGATTCCATCGCTCTATCTTGTTCCTAAAAAAGAAATAGCATTATGGCAAAAGTAGACAACAAAGGTATGGTACGCGGCACGGCAGGTCCCGTAGTATACCGCGGGTACCGCGGTATGAACATCATTCAGGGCAAGCCCCGCAAATTCAAGCAGACCAGCGCAAGCATCCGTGCCTCTACGGAGTTCGGTCTTTCCAGTACAACGGCGGCAGTTATCCGCCAGGCCTTTCAGCCGGCCTATATCCACCGCGACGGCGAGGCGGTCAGCCGCAGCACACAGCTGGTGTACCGGGGCATTCGGGGCAGCCTGAACGGGAGCGTGGGGCAGCGCGACCTGCATGACGCAGACCTCGATAGCATCATCGGGATGGATTTTAATATCAACAGCCGGGTGAGCGAAGTGCTGCAGGTCAGTCAGCGGGTAGAGCGGGACGCGCAGGGTAGGATCAGTGTCTTCATGGGAGCTTTGAATGCTAAAACAGATCTTAAGGTACCGCTAAGCATTAGTAAGGCAGTCAGCAAATACCGTATCCGTTTCAGTCTGATCGGCTTCAATTTCAGGCAGGAATATTATGAATATCTGGAAGTCAAAGACATAGAGCTGCGTAAACACGGGCAGCTCGAAGCGCAGGAGATCTGGTTTGAAACACAGCCGGAGGCGGACCAGCTGCTGATGCTGAGCGTTTCGCTGCTGGCTTATAGCGAAACACGGATGGAAGAAGGCTACGTCCTGCTGAATAGCAAGGAATTCAGTCCTTGCGCGATCATCGCCGCTTACGCAGCAGAAGAGCCGGGAGAGTATCCTTCGGGTCCTGTGAATATGGAACTCAGCGAAGCGCAACAAACAAGGGGAGCATCTATCTATAATATGTGTTATGAGGGTAACAGGCTGCTACGTGATCAGGAACGAAGGAAAGATAAAACA